>Ga0209190_1000185_pt1 | contig 44393 bp, 65 predicted proteins | sample M_140205_XF_Meta_FD_187315 | JGI IMG/M metagenome (GOLD analysis project Ga0209190, IMG submission 187315) | Freshwater microbial communities from Lake Montjoie, Canada to study carbon cycling - M_140205_XF_MetaG (SPAdes) (version 2) | ecosystem: Environmental > Aquatic > Freshwater > Lake...
ATATAGATCACAAATTCACCGATAAAGAATCAGATATCATAAATGACTATTATCATTTAAAAGACTTTGAAAAGATGTGGGAATATGCAGATTCTATTACTTCAAAATTACCCAAGGGTGAAAAGCGGGAGATAATACCTAGCTTTGCTGGCGTGACTATGAGGATACATAAACCAAAAAAGCCCGACAATTCATTATGAATACAAAATATTTAAGTATATATCCGCAATGGCATTGTAGAAATGGCGGCGGATTATTTGTTGGAATACGATTTCAATTTCCAGTGACTAACTATGATAGTGAAGCATTTGCTTCTAACCATACTTATAGTTGTTTACGCTTGACATTGGGACTATTAGTGTTTAGTATCAATGTGGAAATAAAATACAATTATATTAAAATGTTACCCCAATGAAATATGTTAAACTAATTGCCAAGCCTGATACTTGGTTTAAGGCGGGAACAGAAGCGTTTGATTATGATGAATATGGCAAACGAATTGCGCTTGAGTCGTACAATAAATGGCTCAAATCAGGCAGTATCTTAGCAAGAGGTATCCGTGTATGCGAACACGACTATGAACTAAAGTTAGGATATGAATTAGGTGAAGAAAGACAAGATGGTGAATTATGCAATATCAATGAATTTGATATGACTATTGTGGATGATGAAAAAGATATTCCGTGGCCTAAGATATTAGGTGAAATCTTAAAAAAGGCGGGCATAGGTATAACCATTGATGAAGAAACCAGAAAAAGAAATTTTGAAGATGGTATAAGACATATTCAAGGATAAACTATATGACTGATAACCGCACATATTATTATGACATCTATGGTAAGATGGAACCAGATTACGAAAGTATGGCTGCTTACCTATTGGATGAAGGAGTATTGTTTACAACATCGGCAATTGATAGATGTACTCAAAAAGAGTGCTTGGGATTGTATATTTTAATCAATGATCACTTTGTTCCCGCTGCTGATTCTGAGTCTGTTACTTATGATGAATTGCCAAAACTATTTGAGATGTATAAAGAAAAGAAATATGATGGTGTTTCTCAGTTTGTGGCAGATAAACGAGGCATTCCAAACATTTACTGGAAAGATAACAGCGCATTTCAGAAAAAACTTGACTTGTCATAAAGTGTGTGGTAATCTTATAAAGTTATGAGTGAACAAACCTATATAAACCTAAAAGATGCAGTAAAGCGTCCTATTTTTGATGTCAAAAATATCAATCGTGAAAATCCTCGGTTCAAACAGATGGTAGATAGTTACCAAAAGTGGAATCAAGATGATTATTTTACGGAACATCGTTCAACATACGAAAATGACATTATTGAATGTCTTGAGAGATATGACTTGGATGGATTTGCACTTGCTCAATATTTGAGTGAATATAAGTATATTGAGCCTGATAGTGAACTTGTTCATATTCTGGAAGATGTAACTTTTGTTAAGAGTTCGCTTGAAACAGAAATGTTGAATCAATGGGTTAAAAAGAACTTCTTGACCATTCCAGATGATGTAATTGGCAAGAAGGTAAATGCCAAACAAGGTATTCGTAAGTATGAGAATCACTACATTACTGGAATTAAGCCAGAAACTTATCAAGTGACTGTCAGTGATAAAATTGATAAAAATGGTGGTTATATAGTTGGATTTGAAAATGTAACTTTTCTATGATTGACTTATTATAAAGTGTGTAGTAAAGTAAAAATATGAATAACAATATTAAAACCTGTACAAATTGTGGCTCACATGAAATAAAAGGCGAATATCATTCTCTTTTTGGGTGTGGATCTTATTATAGTGATGATAAAGGAGGAAGCCGTACAATTACAGAGAAGCGAGAAGGTTATAGATTTCACGAAACGCTACAGTGCGCTCATAACAGAATCGCAGTCTTAAATAATAGACTGTTTAAAGTCGAAGAATACGTTAAAAAGCAAACAGAAATTCCAAAAAAGAATTTGAAGTCTCTGGAGCAGCATAACAAACAAGCATATATTAATTTTGCCACAGTTAATAATCTCAATTCTGGCTTTGCTTGCCCAAAGTGTGGAGAAGAAATGTTTTATTCTAATCTTAATTCTACTTTGTTGACGCATCCTCCTAAACGAAGCGTGAATTGCAATAAGTGCAGTCATACAGATTATGCATATTAAATATGAACATCCACGTTCCTGAAGAAATAAAAAAGAAATATCCTCAATATGAGTTTCGTGGCAAACGTCGCGAAATTAATAATAGAATTGTAATTGAAGCCTATAATCCTGTCACTGAGCAGACTTTTTATTATTCTTTTGAAGAGGATTTTTTTTGGATAGCCGGTCAGATTCCAGATTATAAATTACAAAAAGTGTGAAAAATAAGCTCGCAACCTTGCAAGATCGCCTTGACAATCCGTTGAAAGACGACTACACTGCCCTACGACAGTTGGAGAAGATTCTCTCATTATCTGAGTTGGCAAAGAAAAAACTTAATATGTTCTTCAATAAAAAAAGCCCAAAAATTGCAGCCATGTCTGTCCCCACTTATGCAAAAATACATAAGAAAAAAGTAAATTTACAGATTACATATCTTCAAAATGGTAAGTCTTATTCTAATGATTTTTCTTGTAATATTCAAACCAGCGACCCTGATGAAATAAATGACCTACAAGATAAGGCTAAAAATAATTTGGGATTGATAGTAAGCGATGTTCACAGACAATTAAACGATAAAACTAGCGAGTATATATATCTTGAAAAGTATATGTTTATTTTAAATAAAAAAGACTTCTTGAATTGTCAAGTGACGATTGAGGATATTTCTTGACGACCCGCAGATTTCTGCCATAATGCACACATGAGAGCATACCTTGAGTTCAGCTTGATGGACGACGAAGTTGACCATCTCACCAAAATCGGTTTCGGCGCAAAGATTATTGATGCTTATGAAATGGAGAATGGCTTTGTCGCTGTTGTGGTTGATTGGAACAGTAAAACTGATAGTCATAAACTCAAATACGCTTCGCAAGGCTGTATTACTTACAGTAGCGATAAAATCGTAGGCGTAGATTTAGAGTTTCAAAATTATCCATATAAAGATGATGATTGCGAAATGTATCCTATCATTTCAGTTAAATTAGATTACAATGATTTTAATAAGAAAATGGATTATGTTTGTTTTCAAAATCTAAAATACCAAGCAGTAGTTTATTTTGCTCCCCAAACATGGAATTGCGATAGAAACTCAAAGAAGATTAAATTTTAAAATTATGCCCACAGGATATACAACAGACATATATAATGGCAAAGAAGTGACATTCAAAGACTTTGCACTAAATTGTGCTAGAGCTTTTGGTGCTTGCGTAATGCAACGCGATGATCCAGCGGACGAAAAGCCAAAGCTTCAACCAGTAGAATCTTACCATACAAAAGCATTAAAAAAGCTTGGTAAATTTAAGAAACCTTCCGAAATTCAATTCAAGGCTTTCATCAAGAAAGAACTAGCTTCTAATAAAAGAATCATTAAAGAAAAGAGAGCCTTAGAAAAAGCTTATTCAGAAATGATTGAGAATGCTGCAAAATGGACTCCTCCTACTACAGAGCATGAAGCATTGAAGGACTTTATGATCAAGCAACTCGTCGAGTCCAAGCAGTGGGATTGCGGACTTGATCATTATGAGAACCAATTGGTTTCTCTTTCTGCTATGACTTATAATGATTACATTGAAAAGAAAAGGAAAGAATATACTTTTAATTTTAAATATCATGAAGAGCATCTAATTAAAGATATTGATTTAATAAAGCAACGCAACAAGTGGATACAAGATTTACAAAATAGCCTATGAATAAAACAGAAACGAAAGTCAAGTCAAAACGCATTTATTATTACCATATTGATGATCTTGGTATTTTATATAAGTACATAACTCAAAAAGATAAAAAATTTTGCGGCAGCGATTTTGAGAATGTACATATAAGAGATAATCAAGGATATGGCGTGTCAATGTATGAGCCTCAATCTGTGAGTAGATATCCAAGGACATTCGAAGCTTTAAAAAAACATTTAATAGAAGACCATGAAGAATGGATTTATTTTTGGAAAGATGAATTTGTTGGTAATAAGATTAAATTTGGGGCAAGCGACAAAGAAAAACTTGAGCATAAAAGTCTTATAAAAGGAGAACGAGAGTATGTAAGAAAACTCAAAAAGGCTAAAAATTACCCAGAAATAGATAAAGTTTATATTGAACATACTTTCACTAAAGAATTCATAGAAGACGTAAAGGGAGACTACGGCGAACACTGTTTTGATTTTAGAAACGAAGATAAAGCCAAAGAGTCCAAGGTTGAAATAAATGATTAGAATAATAGAATAGTCTATGAAAACAATATTAAGAGTAATACTTATAGAAGTATTAGTTAATGCGATTGCTATGGCAGGTATTTACTATTTATGGAATTGGTTGATGCCAGATTTAATAATGGCTAAAGAAATTACTTTCTTCCAAGCTTGGGGGATGCGAACTTTAGTACAATTTTGTGTATGGTTTAGGCCTATTAAAAAAGATGAAGTCTCCAACTTTTGATAGTGATGGTTATCCATCTGATGAAACGCTGGCTTTAATCAGTTATTGGTATAGAAATAATAACTGGGAGCCTGAATCATTCTTGGCCTTTGCTGAGACTGCTTTTAATAAACATTATGGAAGATGGGAGATTATTAATGATTATAATAAACTCTCGGCTTTCAAAGACAAAGAATTCAAAGCGTTAGAAATTGCTACTGGCGGCTGGAGCGGCAATGAACAAGTGATTAATGCTATGGAAAAGACTCCCTTCTGGAGCGTCTTTTGGAGAGCATCTTTTTCTGGAGGTTTGTATGTCTTAAAATTACAATAGTGTATGAACATCTCAGAGTTTGAAAGAGGCAAGCCAGTGCTAACAATGCACAAAATAAATGATCTCATCAAAAGAATTGAAGAAGAAAAATATAAGACAGAAAATCTTTACAAGGATAGAGTAGAGTCTTTAAATACTATTCATAATCTTCTCATAAGCGTCAAAGACAGCTTTAAAAAAGGAGAATAAATTTACATTCTGCCCGTTGGAGGTTATAATTTTTTATGACTTACCAACAGGCAGTGTATGTTAAGCAACTCATTAAAGATAGAAACCCACTACACAAGGTGGCGGAGCTATTCGTTAATAGATTTGGAACTACTGACGAGATTTCTGTTAAAGGGAGCCGTCATAAGTTCTCTAATCTTGATGGTAATGATTTAAAAATGTCCGCTGAATCTGCTCTCAAAGAAAGACTATAATGGAAAAAGACTTATACCTTAAAGATAAATACGTTATTGAATCGGATGATTTGAAGTTTGATGGTAAGAATATAATTATTCCATCTTACTATGCAAGCGTCGTTTATGATTATCTTGATAACGTGAACATAAAAGAAATGAATCTTAATGATGCAGATATGCATGATTATTTAGCATTTTATAGTTTCTTTGAAGCTATAATTGATTATAAAGCTGATAAAGGAGGAAATTAATATGGGGATGTACGATAGCATAGATTGCCATTATCCACTACCAATGCCAGAAGACCCTAAAGGGTACACTGGTTCATACGGCTTTCAAACTAAAGACTTTGATTGCGGTTTAGACATTTACGTCATTGACAAAGATGGGCGTTTATTCATTGAGCAGCGGGAGACAGAATTAGTAGAAGGAGATCCGAATAGCAAAAACTTTTTGGATAAATTAACACATCAAAGGACTGTCAAGACTTGGCTTGAGGCTTTAGATAATACTTGCACGATTGAATTTCATGATTATATTACCAGTAATAGTACTGATTATGATTATTGGATTCAGTATAAAGCAACCTTCATTCGCGGCCAACTAAGTGATGTGAAATTAACTAATTTTGAAGCTACTTGCAATTCTAAAAGAAAGAAGAGCGATGAAGAATTCAAGATTAAATTAGGACAAAGACGCGATTTCGTAGAAACTTGGCGTTATAAATACATCTATCATCCCTATAATACTGTACTGAGAGTAGTAGTGAGGAGGACCACTAAATGGCTAGGAACAGTAAATACCTTAATCTACAAGCTAGAAACAAAGATAAGAATATAGTTAACTACAAGTGCAAAAATTGTAGCTCGCAGATCTACGGGAAATACACTGTTTGCCCATCTTGTGGAGAATATCATCCAGATGACGAAGCGAGAAAGAATTGGGCTACCACAGAAATTTTAAATAAATGAGTAAAGGAATAATACTATCAGGAGGAACAGGTTCAAGACTGCATCCTCTTACTGTTGTTGTTAATAAACAATTGCTTCCTGTTTATGACAAGCCAATGATTTATTATCCCTTATGCACTTTAATCTCTTGTGGCATTACTGAAATTTGTATCATATCTAGTCCTGAATATCTTCCTCTCTATGAGAAACTATTGGGAGATGGTTCTAATTTAGGATTAAAGATCTGTTATAAAGTACAACACGCCCCAAAAGGAATTGCTGAATCTTTTATCATTGCTGAAGATTTTATTGGTAATGATGGAGTTTCTTTAGTCCTAGGTGATAATATCTTTCATGGGAATATTAAAGGTAAGATCCCTCAAAAGGGAGCGATTGTCTTCGCTTATAAAGTTAGCGATCCTTCTGCTTATGCAGTAGTGGAATTTGATAATGATGGCAAAGTCCTATCGTTAGAAGAAAAGCCAAAACAACCCAAGAGCGAGTATTGTGTTCCCGGTTTGTATTTCTTTGATAATAAAGTAGTGAATTATGCCAAAGTATTAAAGCCTTCAGGCAGAGGAGAGTTGGAGGTTACTGATCTCATAAACATTTACTTAAGCAATAAAGAATTATCTGTTATAGAATTTCCAAGAGGTACTGCTTGGCTAGATGCAGGGACTCCAGATACTCTCTTCCAAAGTGCTGCCTATATCCGCACTATTCAAGAACGCCAAGGTATAAAGATTGGTTGCATTGAAGAAGAATGCTATAGAAAAAAGATAATAAATAAATCAGCGTTAATTAAAGCAATAGACAGCCTTCCTAAAAGCGAATACAAACAATACCTTCAAAAATTAATATGATAATTTTATTTGGTGGAAATGGGTATATCGGATCAGAATTCAAAAGGCAACTCGATAAAAAACAAATTCTTTTTTTCAACTGGGACATTTCGCGGAAGACTACTTTTAGTCAACTTCAAACATTTGTAAAATATAATAAAATTAGCCATGTTATTAATGCCGCTGGATATACTGGCAAACCAAATGTTGACGCTTGTGAAATTAACAAAGATGAAACGTTTCATGGTAACGTCCTTTGGCCTCAAATATTAACAAATTGGTGTGAGGTAAATGATATTGTATTAGGTCATGTATCTAGTGGATGTATTTATACTGGAAAGAGAATAGATGGTTCTGGATTTGCTGAGGAAGACGAACCGAATTTTACATTTAAACAAAATAATTGCAGTTTCTATAGCGGAACTAAAGCTTTGGCAGAAAGCAATATCTCTAATTATTCTAAGCATTATATATGGAGGCTAAGAATACCATTTGAAGAGAATAATAATTCTAGAAACTACATCAGTAAGATGCTGAAATACCCCAAGCTTCTTCAAGCGGAGAACTCTATTTCTAATAAGCAAGAATTTGTAAATGCTTGTATTGAATGCATTGAGAAGGCCGTTCCTTTCGGTATTTATAATGTAACTAATACAGGTTCAATAACAACAGATTGCTTAATTAAGAAACTAAAGAATACCATCGGAAAAGAAAATCATTTTGATTTAATTAATGAAGAAGAATTCTATAGAAATCATGCTAAAACTCCACGGTCTAATTGTATTTTAGATAATAAAAAATTATTGTCAGTCGGAATTAAAATGCGTGACATAAATGAGTCTATAAATTATTGTTTGAATAACTGGATATATTGATATGAATAAAAAAGAATTAATTAAAAATTTCATTAAAGAAGTACAAAAAACGCAATTTGTACCTGAATACTGTCATAATCTTAAAGGAGCCAAGAATAAAGTATATTATTCTGGACCAATGATGGACGAAGAAGAACTGACTGAGGCTATTGATTCTTTATTATTTGGTAAATGGTTCGTTAGCGGCGAAAAAGTATTTCAGTTTGAAAGGGAATTTAGCAAAACCGTTAATCAGAAGTATTCTGTAATGGTAAATTCTGGCAGTTCAGCTAATCTTGTAATGATTGCTGCACTAAAGCAATATTTTAAGTGGACATCTACAGATGAGATTTTAATATCAGTTGTTGGATTCCCAACCACATTGAATCCAATCATACAAAATGGATTAAAGCCAGTATTTGTTGATATTGAATACCATACTCTTAATTTTGATCTAAATGAGTTAGTAAAGAAGATCACTCCAAACACCAAAGCTATATTCGTATCTCCTGTATTAGGTAATCCGCCTGATATGGATAGGTTGGTAGAGATTGCTAAAATACACAATCTCGAAATCATTATGGATGGCTGTGATAGTTATGGCAGCAAATGGGACGGCAAACATTTAGATGAATACGCTGTCGCTACAAGTTGCAGTTTCTATCCAGCGCATCACATTACCACTGGCGAAGGCGGAATGGTATCCTCCAATATTGAAGAGATTGTTAAATTAGCTAGAACTTTCGCTTGGTGGGGGAGAGATTGTTATTGTGTCGGTCCAGCTAATTTATTAAAGAATGGTAGTTGCAATTGCAGGTTTAGTAAATGGATCAAAGAGCTTCCATATGAAATTGATCATAAGTACTTTTTCTCGCAGATTGGATATAATTTAAAGCCACTTGATTTGCAAGGTGGAATAGGTTTAGCTCAATTAAAGAAAGCTGATCGTATTCACGAAGCCAGAAAGAAGAATAAAGATGTTATTCAAAATATGCTTTCTTCTATTAAAGGATTGAAATTTCCAGCAAGGCATGACAAAGCGGATGTATCTTGGTTTGGTGTACCTGTAATTTGTGAATCATTTGACCAAAAATCTAAATTGGTTAATTACTTGGAAACTAGTGGAATTCAAACCAGAAATTATTTTGCTGGCAATATTCTATTGCATCCAGCATACACGCATCTTGAAAGCTGGAAGAACTATCCAAATGCTACCAATGTATTAGGCAACGTGTTCTTTTTGGGATCATCACCAACTTTAACTCAAGATAATCTAGAGTATATCAAAGAAGTTGTTGAAAAATATGAAAATTGATTTATTTGGTGGCACTGGATTTGTTGGTAGCAACTTTAAACGGTTGTATAGCGACTCTACTCATATACATGACAGAGAAGATGATACGCCTATTTGCGAAAATGTACTGTATATGATTAGCACTACTCACAATTATCATGTATTTGATAACATTCATAAAGATGTAGAGACAAATCTAACTAAATTATTAAACGTATTACAAAATTGCAAAGACAACAATATTATTTTCAACTTTGTCAGTAGTTGGTTTGTATATGGTGATGTAGATTTACCCGCAAGAGAAAATTCTTATTGTAAGCCGAAAGGTTTTTATAGCATTACTAAACGGTGCGCGGAAGATTTAATAATTAGTTATTGCGAAACGTTTAAGATCAAGTATAGGATCTTAAGGTTATGTAATGTTTATGGGCCATCTGACAGTGGAGTTTCAAAACAAAAGAATGCTTTACAGTATCTAATTAATGAAATCAAAACTAATAATGAAATCAAATTATATTATGATGGTGATTTTGTTAGAGATTATATGCACGTTGATGATGTTTGCAAAGCAATTTATTCTGTAATGCATCAAGGGGAGTATAATCAGATTATTAATATTGGCAGCGGCATATCTCAGAAATTTAGAGACATCATCGATTTTGTTATTAAAGAAACGAATTCGTTTAGCAAAGTCACCGCTGTAGACGCTGTCGATTTCCATAAGATTGTACAAGTTAAAGACATGTATTTAGATGTGAGTAAACTTAATAAGCTAGGGTTTAAACAAGAGATCAACATTTACCAAGGGATTAAAACATTGTTATGAATATCTTAGTTACTGGCGGCTGCGGCTTCATTGGTAGTCATTTCATCGAGGAGATCCTTAAGGACGAACAAGTCAAGACTTTAATTAACCTTGACAAATTAACTTATGCGGCGAATGGAAGCCTACCTTTCAGCGGCGATCCAAGGTATAATTTAATTATTGAAGATATTAATAGCCCAAGTATCCTTGATATACTAATTAATAATCAGATAGAATACATTGTCCACTTCGCGGCGGAAAGTCATGTTGATAATTCTATTGATAATTCTGATCCTTTCATTCATACTAATATAAATGGCACTCATAACTTATTAAAGTGTTCAGTAAAGTATGGTAAGTTAAAGAAGTTCGTTCATGTCTCTACAGATGAAGTGTTTGGTTCTCTTGGTTTATACGAACCAGCGTTTGACCTAGACAGCCAGTACAGCCCGAACAACCCTTATTCAGCCTCTAAAGCTGCCAGTGACCTACTTGTCAGGTCATTTGTCAAGACCCATAAACTACCAGCAGTAATTACTAATTGCAGCAACAACTTTGGCCCTCGCCAATTCTCTGAGAAGCTGATCCCAGTAGTCATTAGTAAATTAATCAAAAAAGAAGCTGTACCTTTGTATGGAAATGGGCAGAATATCAGGGACTGGATCTACGTCAAAGACCATGCTAGAGCTTTGATAGGCATCATGATTCATTCAGATCAAGAAAGATACTTAATCGGCGGCGAGAATGAATTAAGTAATTTTGAATTAATAAATCAAATTGCTAATCTTTATTGTGAGATTTCTAATACTAAATTGGATTGGGATTGGTATAATTATGTTACAGATAGAAAAGGACATGACTTGCGTTACAGTATAAGTAACCATCATCTAATGAAACATTACCCAGATTTCCAGTTAACTAAATTCAATAACTCAATGCTAGAGACAATCAAATACTATATTAAATAAACTATGACTATAGAGTGCTGCGGTTGCAATAAGAAAGAAACGTTCAAAGATTCCAAAGAAGCGTGGATGGGAGGTTGGGACTTTATTAATGATAAATTTAATAAGTCTCAGGTAGTTTGTGATACTTGTATCCCTTCTGAAGCTCTTCAAGTGGTATATAATAAAGGGCGCGGGGGAGATCTATTTAATATAGCTTTGAAGCATTAAGCGTATTTATTAATATAAGTAAGAGATAGTCTAGTATAGGTAGAAATAAGTTAAATAAAGTAGAGGATAGTAGAGAATAAGAGAAGATATAATGGTAAGAATATTTACTGTATTTTGTCCATGAAAACAGTAGTAAAGTCAATCACTTTTTCTCTCTGAAAACAAGGCAGAAACTCTGGTTTTACTGGGGTTTTTGCCTTTTTTATTAGAATTAATATAAGATAAGTATAGGAGATAGATATAAGGAATATAATAGGAGTAATAGTAGAGTATAATAAGAGAGTATTGTATAATCTTATGTAAATTTCTATGATAATGATGGGTTTGCCGAAAATATAATTAGTAATTCACTACCTTGCATGGCATAGTACCCCCGAAAGCCCACCAAAACGCTCTCAAATGGCAATTTTGTCTGATTTTTCGCTCAATAATCATTAAATTTTGCCATACCCCTCGCGAAATAACAATAAATTTGTATTTACCCCTAGGCAAAAGTACATATTTATATAAACCCCTAGGGAAAAGTAAACAAAACTATAGTCAGATTAAAAAACACCGGAAAACCCCAGCAAAAGCACACATTTCAAAATAATGATTAAAATTGAGGATCGTTTTTTTGTATTTACCCCTAGAGAAAAGTAAACAAATTCTATTTTACCCTAGGCAAAAGTAAACAAATCGATCCAAAGATTACCAGATAAATACTAAATAAACATTATTATTATGACCATCACTTTCGTAATTGCCCGCTGTCCCCCCCTTACCTTCTCATCAAGTTGGACTATTATATATTAATTAATTTTGCCCGATTTGAGTCTAAATAACTTAATCATAGATAATTTTGCCGGATCTCATACTAAATAACTAAATCAATGAAGCCAAATATTACCAATGACAGAGTAAATAATACACTTGAGTTTGTTTATGAGAATAAAAATATTACCAAGTGGCGAATAATTAATGCAATCAAAGAAGATAACGAGTATATCTATGGGTTTGATTTGGAGGATGATAATGATTACAAAGCCTTCAAGAAAAACAAAATACTTGGCGGAAAGATTTTCTCTTTTCGCAGTTGACTGGGTATGATGTAAGTGGCAGTCTTCGTTCCAGAGTAGCTCAATGGTAGAGCATGCGGCTGTTAACCGCAGGGTTGGGGGTTCGAATCCCTCCTCTGGAGCCAAAAAAAAGTTTCGCAAAATAGTTGACGGCAGTGTAGGATGGTGTAAGTTGTCCCTGTTCTTTAGATGCGTTCGTAGCTCAACGGTAGAGCATCGGCCTTTTAAGCCGGTGGTTGTGGATTCGAATTCCACCGGACGCACCAATTTTGTTCTTTATCATTTTAATTAGTTGCAAACTGTTTTTGCAATTATATTAATAGGTATTGTAGCGGGATCACTAGTGATGCATTGATTCTGGTAAAATTTCCATGCCTGTATCGTAACTACATAAAACGATATTACGGGCCATTAGCTCAATTGGTTAGAGCAGGGAACTCATAATTCCTTGGTTGTCGGTTCAAGTCCGGCATGGCCCACCAATGCCACTATGGTGAAATCGGCAGACACAGCAGACTTAAAATCTGCTGCCTTACGGCGTGACAGTTCAAATCTGTCTAGTGGCACCACTTTTGCAGCAATGAGGGCAGTCGTCACTAAGACGTAGTTTAGGGTACTGGAAATAATCCGGTACATTAGACAACTGAGCGACCTGATCTGCGGAAAACATACAGTGCGCCCAAGTGATAATGTTTCTAGTCACTTTACACTGAGAAAAAAATGGGCAATAATTTTTGTTTGGAGCGTTATTGAAAGATAACTGAGTTCGCAACAGAGAGATACTTATCTAGTGATAGATCAGATATAAGTGTGAATATATCTATCTGTGATGCAATTGCTAATGTCACATTTATTAGCAAACTGCCGCCGAATATGTAGAAATGCTCTTGCTCCAAACATATTTTTTAGTTCTTTAAATAATTTATCTCATTAGAAGAAAATACTTCTAGTAAGATTTAATGTCCTCGTAGCTCAGTTGGATTTAGAGCATCCGCCTTCTAAGCGGACGGTCACAGGTTCGAATCCTGTCGGGGACACCATTTTTTTATAGTTATACAGAAATAATACCTGCATGTATTTCTCTGTGACAGTTCGCGCAAACTAAAGCACAATTATCTAATTCTCTTTTTACGTCCTCATTGAAAGAAGTTAATCTTGCCTGAGCTATACCGAATTCTTTTTTATCAGAATCTAGATGATGGAAGTCTAAAGCATTATTACATTTACTGTATCCACAACAAACACATTTGCCGCCTTTGTAATCAATACATTTTTGTTTAAAATCTCTCTGTCGGTTAATAGTTTGATCATGAGTACAAGATCGGCAATAAACAGAATTACCTTTACCATTGCGGCGATTATAAAATTCAGTTTTTAATTTTTCAACTTTACAACTGGGGCAAAATTTATATTCAGAGATGTCTGAGCGTGGAATAGTTTTAAGATTAAATTTCTTTAACCAATATCTAGTATTTGTAGGGCTAGTTTTTAGTTCTTCAGCCATCTTTCTAATAGACAAACCTTTAGATGCTAGACTCGAAATAATGTCATAGTTCACACTATATAATACACTCAGTTTATCCAAATGGACTATAAAAGTATTAAATATCCAATTCATAACATGATTCTCATAACAAAAACAGATGATTCTTATTCTCTCTCTTATATGAAATATGAGGGGCTTGACACGCAGCAATTCATCAAGTACAGTCTTGAGGTCTGGGAAGTAGCCCAGATCCTCGGCGGCAACTAAATATATATGAAAGTACAATTGACGAAAGTAGCGCAAGGCATACTCAATCAGATTATGTCTGCGGATGCAGTAGGCATCGAACACGGAATAAATATTCAACGAGTCTCTGTTGATGATATCTTAATATCTAGCAAAGGGATTCAATTTTCACTTGATGATGATGATTTTTCTGAAATCTCAAATGAGACTCTCAACAAAGCTTACATCAAAGATAATGTCATAATCATTGACGACAAAGATATTCAAGATAATGAGTATGGTGATATAACTATTACCTTGTATAGATTTTCTAAGTTCGCCGCGCTTTAATTTCAAATATAAAAAGTATATGACAATCACTACACTAACAACTCACGGACAAAAGATCTCCAATCAGATCGTTTCTGCGGATGTAATTGAAATCAATCAAGGGCCATTTAGTTTCACTGCGCTCACTGAGGCTATCCTCACAGAAGAAGATAAGATTGTAATTCGTTACGAAGTTGATGACGAATACTGCAAGCACGAAATCACCAATGATATGCTAAATAATGCACACGTTGAAGATGGACACATTGTATTCGCATGGGCACATCAACTGAGTATTTCTCTATATAAGCTCTCCGTAATTAACGCAGTCGAATAATTAATTTTTAAATAAGTAGAAGTAAAATAAAGGCAATGAGTATACTCTAGATTGTCTGCTAGGGTAGGTCAGTCAGTGTTATTCATCTCACAAAGCCTGTCCCGTAACTCATAAAATCGGGGCCTTCTATTTATTTTTTTTCTTTCTAATAAAAAACCAATATGCACATCGAAGAGGATCAATCAATATTTTTTATACTTAGTATATTTTTGGCTGGATGCATAATGATTAAGATTCCCGCCGGTTGGGCATTGATTACACTTTCTTTTTATTTTTTGTACAAAAAGCTCTCCGGTAGCTAGTATATAGTGCATGTCATTAACTGATACACTAAATAGTACTGCCGGTCGTTTCACCACCCTAGTTGTAGGTTCTAAGAAGGAGAACACTACGTTCTGCGCTCAGATCTTATCTGCTTCTGCGAAGACTGTTTCTTTCTATGATGTGAATGCTGACGCTGATCGTCGCGTTCCTGTTAGTAAGATTCTTTCTGTTAAGTCTGGCAAGATTCAGTACGCTAAGGCGTAATAGTAAAGATAATAACAGCCCATTAGTTAAATACTAGTGGGTTTTTTTGTAATTGGGGATTTGCATAATGGTAGTGCGGGAGCCTTTGAAGCTCTTTGTAGGGGTTCGATTCCCTTATCCCCAACCAAATAATAAAGACCAGCCTCCTAAATACAGGGGGCTTTTTTATTGTGAATATTAAAGAGATTGTTCCCAAATAAGACAAATATTGCCTGATATCCTTTAAATATGTAGGAGAGATAGATGAGAAGAGAATAGATTTGTCAAGGATTATTTTTGATTATGATTATGATAGTTTTTGGATTTGGAGTGCCCGATACAGGAAACTATGCCCCTGAAAGATTCTGAAGAAAAAGCGAAAAAGAAGTTGCACCTGATCTCATTGCCGTCTAAGGTATGTCCCGTCAGATGACACTTAACACTAACACTTCACTCATGAACGAAATCAACGTCACTCCCGAAGAAACCTCATTCACTCCCGCGACCGACAAGCTCGACTATTCTGTCGAGACGGTCTCGCTGCTCACTCCTGAAGGCGAGCATTCCGGCTGGATGGCTAACCGCCGCACCGATACCAAGGCCGTGTTGGGCGTTTGCACTGAACGCTACACGCTGGTTCAGAACTCCTCGCTGATCGAAACCGTCGAGACAGCCTTCGCCGACAACAAGTTGGGCGAGTTCAGCCGCAAGGCTTACGTCGAACGCGACGGCGCTCGCGTCTATGTCCAGTACGACTTCAAGAACCAGTTGGTCAAGCTGCCCAAGGTGGGCGACGAGCTTGGTTTGCGCTTGGTTCTCAACAACTCGTTCGACCGCTCCTGTCGCGTCTCTTTTGAGATGGGCATGCTCAGGCTTGTCTGCACCAACGGCCTCAAGAGCCTCTCCAACGAGTTTTGCCTCACTCAGAAGCATTCGGACAAGCTGGACGTTTCGCGCCTTGTGGACGTTGTTAGCGGCGCTGTTGAGGGCTTCAAGGATAGCACCAGCGTCTTCAGCCGCTTGGCTGAACGCGCCATCAAACACGATCAAGGGTATTCCATCCTCGACAACCTGACCAAGGCCAAGGTCATTGCTGACCGCAATGTGGACAAGGTCAAGCTCATCTGGAACGATCCTTCTCACCGCGAGGACAAGTCCCGCAACCTCTGGAGCCTGTACAACGCCGTGACGCAATTCACCAGCCATCAGGTTGAGCCCACTTCCTACGAACTGGCGCAACGCATCAACCGGGGCACGTTGGTCGCGCTCAACAAGGCCAGCCTGATCGAGGCGGACTTCAAGAAGCTGACGACCGCCATCGCGAAGAACTAACGTCAGATCGCCAAATAGAAGCAGCACGGGGCATCCTACGGGGTGCCCCTTTTCGCTGCCCACGATAGTTTTCCCCTCTGGGGTGCCCACAAAGAAAAACTATGGAATACTAAAGAAACCCTTGCAAACTGCTGCCAATGAATTACTATTTCCCTGCATGAAAAAACGAAAGACAGTCGATCTGGAATCAGTGAAAGAGAAAGTTAATCACTTCTTCACCACCAGCAAGAATGAGGCTACAATCCAACGCAGGACTCTCCAGTTCTTCGTGACTGATCTATTGATGGAAGCAAAGCAATATAGAGGCTTCAACTATCTACACAAGCACCATGTCGAAGAAGGCATGACCTATGGAGTCGAATGGAATGAAGCTGGGGACAAGGCTACATTTAAAGATGAGTCAAGAATTTTCTTTCATTAATCTCTAAATATTAAAAAGATTAACCGCAAATAAGGCAAATAAGCCTCGATTTAATAATTGGGGCTCTTTTGTTATTACCATAGTTTTTCAGATTGGGGACCCCGAAGCCAGAAACTATCAAAGAAAAGTAAACAAAAACGCTTGCAATGATTCACGCCTTGGCCTACCCTTTCCACGATGAATCTTGACTATGCCATTGACTTCGTTGGCGGGCTTTCTGCGCCCAGCAAAATGCCATGCCGATCTTATTCTATTCCTGCAAAGTATTGCAAAACCGGCGCAAAATTAGTGCCCGTAAAGAATAGTGTTTGTTCTAAGTGTTATGCGTTAAAGGGCTTTTATAATATGCCCAATGTCAGAAACGCTTTACAAAAGCGATTTGATTCTATAGATAAGCCCGAGTGGGTTGAGGCTATGACTATTGCTATTGCCGGTAAAGAAAAAAGTGGATTCTTTCGTTGGCACGATAGCGGCGACATTCAATCGGTAATTCATTTAAGAAAGATATGTCAGATTGCAATTAATCTTCCTAACATTACTTTCTGGCTTCCTACTCGGGAGTATTCTATTGTCAGCACTTATGTTAAATTGTATGGGGCTATTCCTTCTAATTTAACTATTCGACTTTCTTCTCTAATGATTAATGGTAATGCGCCTAGCGCTATTGCTAAAACATTAGGGTTAACTACTTCCGGCGTGTCAAAAGATCAGACATTTAATTGTCCTGCCTCTAATCAAGATAACAAATGCCTTACTTGCCGCGCTTGTTGGAATAAATCAGTGCAAAACGTAAGTTACAAACTACATTAAATTATGATGGTTTTACTACTAATAGTAGTACTAATTGGGATAATAATAGGAAACAAATCCAATGACACAAGATAAACAAATAGCAAAACTAGAAAAGAAAATCACTGACCTAAAGGTAATGAAGAAAAGCGCTAGGTCTTTACAAAAGAAACGAATCAAACTCAAAATCAAATTGTCAGATATTAAGAAAAGTCTCAGGAATATTACTTTAAAAGTCAGCAGGTTTGCAAATAAGACTCCAAAGATTAAAGAATAACAGAACAAATATCAAATAAAGCACCCTCTAGTGTTTAACACTAGGGGGTTTTCTATAGTTTTGGGCTTTGGGGTGCCCAGACCGGGAAACTATGAAGGGGGGCCGAAGCCCCCCGTTACACTATCCTATTACCATTGGCCCCACATAGTGAGCCAAGCCTTATGTGCGGCTAATTGGTGTATATTGATACCATATGTAACCATAATGACTGATTCATTGATACCAGACTTCAGGGCTTCATAGATACCTTGCTTATTAGTCTTGGGAATAATAGTCTTCTGTGTGACAACAGAAGCTTGCTTCTTGGCATTCATATTCTCGACCTTGTAGTTATGATTTAATACATCGTGGTCATTAGTAATACAGAAGCAAAGCATGGGAGATTTGACGCCCACATATTCAATTGCAAAAAGTAAATGATAGCCGCGCTCATCCATTAGCGGCTTAAAGTAATTAAGGATAGCCTGAGCAGGGCTAACCTTCTTTGCGTCTTCAAGTATTGCAGCAGGGACATTTTCCCGTCTGCGCCAATTGGTAGTAAAGGTGAATACCTGAACTTGTTTACCAGTTGCCCTATGATAATCAAGATCAAAGAAAGAAGGCTGGCCGCAGAAATCAAACCAACTAAATACATTTTCCTGTTGTGTATAGACTTCCATTGCCTGTTCAACGTGTTCGTTTATATAGCTAACATTATGATTATCTAACACATCATAACGCTCTTCTACGTTATATTCATATGTAGCGTGATCGCGTTCAAAGCAAACAAGATCCATTTCTAATTGAGAACCAAACAAATTACGAAAGCCGTAATTGTTTAACACATACTTTTCAAATTCCCAACTAGTGCCGGGAAGTGATAAAACACTAACCTTGTCTTTGTTAGATGCAAATTGGTCATAGACCTTGCAAATGAGGTGGCGGACTGAGTTCTTAACAGTGTTATTCATGCAGGGAGACATTAGCCCTTGGAAGGAGAAGTGTCAACGCTCTTTCTCACTTTTCTTTGCCATGATAGTTTTTTCCTTCGGGGTGCCCAATCCCAAAAACTATGAAGCCCGCCGAAGCGGGTGTGATTTAATCTCTTTGTATTATTTGTTTTAGTATTTGTTTACCTTTTTCTACTGACTGGATATCTAAATCATACAGTCTATGCCAGTCTTTATGCTCTAACGCAATTAATTGTTTAATACGGCGTTCTAAATGAATCAAAGCCTCACGAAGGTCTAGGACTTCCTGTACTGTTATTTTTAGTTCTGTATTCATATTAGGAATGCGCTTGTCAAATGTTTTTAGTGAACAAGATTCAACTTTGCAGAAACATATTTGTTGCCAAGATCATCTTTGCCGCAGATTGCAAGACAATTGTTCATCCATTTTTCTGCCAGTTCATGGGCTTTTCTGCTGCTTTTCGCATCGAATCCTTTGACGACAGACGTTGAATAACGAGGGAAAACGAGTTCTAACTTGAAAAGATATTTGTTTTTCATAATCAAAAAGATATCAGATTATTTATATACCGAAGTCAATAACGTTTTTTTCTTTGCAATAGGATATTCCATCTATGTATTCAATATTAAATTCGTCATCACCATGTTGTATAACATTACTGTATTTTGTATAGGTTTCCCAATTGCGCTGGACTTCCTCTTTAACCCGAATTTTCGTCTCAGGCGGGATGCTCTGAAAAAACTTGATGATGTCGGCAACCGTGATTTCTTTCGTATTCATGTGTAAAAGTTATCAGATTTTTCGCGCCTGTCAAAGATTTTTTTTGATCTTATTCCAATATTTATCAGTATCTCTTTTACGCCAATTAGGGCCAGCGTTATGTAAGCGAGCCAAAGTCTCTATGTCGTTATTGGCAAAGGCTTTGGGTTCATATCTCATAAAGTACTTTTCACATACCTTACGGGCAATTGTAGGCTCATAAACCTGAGTATGGCTTCCCTTGACCCCAGAGTCAAGAAAATACATTGGGCGAATTTGGTAAAGACCAAGGGCAGTTTCTTTAGCGTTGACTGCCTTGGGGTTGTTGCTGCTTTCAACAGCGGCCATTGCGCGAAACAAGTCTTCTTTGGTGCCATAGTTTCGGCGCGAGGAACCAAGGGCGACAAGGGCGACAGCAAATAGAGATAAAGCGATTTTGTTCATATGAGAGAAAATATCAGATTCAGAGAGAGAGTCAAACTTTTTTTCGATTTAATAGTTTTTTCTTTCGGGGTGCCCAAACCCGGAAACTATCGAAAGTTTCGCACTTGTTTCATGAGGGTCAAAATTTCAAGAGTAAATCATTAAAAAACTCTTGACAAAAATCCCTGTCGTGGGTTCTCCCCACGCACCATGAGTGCGAAACTGAAAGGGTAACGGTGTTTCTAAAGGCCCAACTATCAACACCCGCCGCAAGTTCTCCCTGCGTACCATGCCGTTACCAGTGCCCTCACTTCGACTTCGAAGGAGGCAAAATTTGTTTGAAGTCAACTAGCCCGCCAGACAGGTCACGAATCAACTCTCTCTCGACACTAGTGATGGTTTTCTTTCCCGTCAACTTAAAAATGATGTTTGCGTCGTTTTCATTGGCGACGTACTCGCGGGTAGTCCCGTAGACTTCGCGGTTGTAAAACTCAATTGTTCTTTTCATTACCTCTACAGCTTAAGCTTTGCGGGGAGAGAGTCAAATAAAAAGTAAAATTATTTTCGCACACGGGGCGCATGGGATAGTTTTCGCGTCTGGGGTGCCCAAGTTTCAAAACTATGAAACCCACCAAAGATGGCGGGTTAATCATTAGATAGAATATATTAATTGTTTTCTTTGGACATTCAGATTGTGGATCTTTTCTTTTGCTTCATTAGACCAATTGTCAAGATTTTTAATGATATCGTATTCTATTGCGTCTATTTGTTTACTGGGGAGAGAGTATTTATTATCACAATACCATGAGAAATCAATAACTTCTAATTGAATATTGAACTTGATCGAAACAGAAACGCTAATATCACCAACCTGAAGATTATAAATTTCTGAAGCAAATAATCTGTTTTCCATGCGAAGAAGATAGCAGATTTGATTGAGGAGTCAAGGGGTCGATAGTTTTTTCTTTTGGGGAGCCCAGATCGGGAAACTATAAAACCCCGCCGAAGCGGGGGTGAGGTTTTTTAGCTAACGAACTTGACTTTGGCCCAATCTGCCTTGTCAAGGATTTCCGTCAACTTGGCGACGGTTCGATCCTTCTCCTCTTCCGTCACGACGCTGTTCATGAAGTATCGGATATCAGTCCGATAAGACAGAAGCTGCAAACGCATTTCCCGAAAGGTTTGCTTGTCAATTATCACTTGGCTGTATCTCGTTTCAGGGGCTGCGGGGATAGGGGCTTCCTCCGCAGGGGTGACGGCGATGAGGTCGCGGAGGTCGCTGGCGGTATCGATGCTTTCGTGTTGTGTTTTCATTACAGAGACAAGTTATCAGATCGGTGGAGATTGTCAAAAATTATCTCAAATCGGTGCAAATAAAGTGCAAATAAAGGTCTTGACAAGTGCTTCCGCTTATGCCTCCGCATAGTTTCTGGTTCTGGGGTGCCCATAGAAAAAAACTATCAAATTTGTTGACTCTTTCATTCTTTGTGCTATCTTTACATCCTATGGATAAATCAAATTGGATTAAGCAACTAAAGAGTCTGGCGGAAGAAAAATACAACGAAGGCTATGGCTATCAGGTTTACGTCGAGTGTTATGCGCAAGGTGATTGGGAAAAACTTATTGGTGATTTAGAAACTTGGGAAGAGGTTTTAGAATTATTTGAAACAATTGCTGACATTAGAACAGAAGAATGTGAGGTAGTACAAAACGAAATCTTTTAAATATCATTTAAACAAATAACAAATAAAGCCCCCGTTATACTACTATAGCGGGGGTTTTTCATAGTTTTTGGATCTGGGGAGCCCAAATCGGCGAACTATCGATTAGGTATCAAAATTGGTCAAAAATAAAATTCGACAGGTTGCGTGGGTGTGCTAAAGTTCACTGTCGGGTAGTTCTCATTTATAAACACAACATGAGTATCAATACAGAAACCACAATTAAGTTTAGTGATTTAGAGGAAGTGATTATCACTAACTCTGGAACCGCCAATGCATATGTCGATTCCGCTTTTCATAAACAATTGAATCGCGATTTAACAGAAGCTGAGTGTGATAGTATCACTGATTTATACTTTCAGGAATTGTACGAATTGCATCTCAGCCGCTTCTAATATTATGAACATCATCAACGGAACTCTAAAGAACAAAGGAAATCTCAGTGTATGCGATTTCCAAATCAACGTATTCGGAATTGAAATCCCTGTTGAGGTCATTTTCGATACTGATAGTGATGATTTCAATCGGTCATTTCAGTTTGTAAGTATGGTTGCTTATGACAAATCACCCTTTGACGCTGATTCTATTATTGAGATCGATGATTATATCGACTCAAAAGCCATTGATGAATGGCAAAGATACATCAATGAACCATAAGTAATACAATCCCGCTGTAGCAATACGGCGGGTTTTTTTGTGCTAAATATTACGCAAATATTAAACAAATAACAGTCAAATAAGATACCCCCGTTGTAGTAATACAATAGGGGTTTTTTCATAGTTTTTGCTTTTGGGGAGCCCGAATCGAGAAACTATGGTGAAGCGAGGACCATGCCAAAGTCCTTTGTTAAATTCAGGTGACGAATCACTTTCTCCCTTGCTTTCCCTTGTGTGTGTGTTATTGTGTGGACGATGAAAGCAACAATGCAGTCCTTGATTGAAAAGATCGAAGCCCACCCTGACTTCAGTGTGCCGCAAGGCGCGTGGGTCAGCGTGTATCGCCGCAGTCAGAACTACGGTGGTCCAGAGGAAGGCGGCTGGTGGTACAACCGCAACACGTTGGCGGGCTCTGTCTATTTCCCTGCAATGGAAACTGCCGAGGCTTGGCTTGAAAAGGCCAAGGCGGAAGTGGAGCGCGAAAATCGCGAGGAAGCCCCGGCGCGGTATCGCGCAATGGCATCCCTTCCCGGCGAAGAATGCGATACGGCGTATCATGACGAAGGTTACATCCCTACGGGGTGGAGCGACGGGGGCGAGCTATGGGTCACAATTGAGAAGGTCAGGGGCGAGTGTGACAATAGCGCGGAAGGTCGCCCGCGTTATGAGTAAACACTAAACAAATACAATAACCCTGCTGTGACAAACAGTGGGGTTTTTTTATATCGAATATTAATCAAATGTTCTGCAAATAACAACCAAATATGAATAACGAATAGTGATTAATCACTAATTTCATAGTTTTTGCTTTTGGGGAGCCCAAATGCGGAAACTATCGATTAGGTATGTAAATTAATCAAAAATAAATTTTGACATCCTGTGTGGCTGTGTTAAGGTCTTATCGTAAGTTAATACTTATTTAAAAACAATATGATCGAAACTATCGAAAACGAAACGGAAACCCAAGTCGAGTACCTCGATTGGGACGAAAGCTTTGGCTTGTTCTGTTCTATTAATAAGGACATCGAGTTTTTGACTGGCCGAGTCAATTACTATAGCGCCGCCGCTACTTATAATCCTGAGAGCTTAGAGTTTTGGAACGAACGCTTAACTCGTTTGGTTAGTGTCAAAAACAAGCTACGAAGGGGCGTTCAAGTAAACACTTCAACGATTAAGTACTTTTCGTGAAATAGTAATACAACAGCCCTATTGTAATACAATAGGGTTTTTTCATAGTTTTTACTTTTGGGCTGCCCGAATTCGGAAACTATGGGGAAGCAAGGACTGTGCCAAGTGTCTTTGTTATTTTCGTGTGACGAATCACGTTTTCCCTTGCTCTCAGATAGAAAATGAGTCAAATTAAGCGCGTAGTTAACAACGAAATAAAACCACTATGTGCGAAGATTATCCTTGCTGCGGTCACGAAAGCGGTGGGTGCCCGGTCGTCAGTGAAGACGGTACGGAGCGTTTCCACTGCGCCCGTTGCAGCGTTCTGATGCCCCCAAAGGCACGGAGCGCGGTTTGCCAACCCTGCCATTCTGAGTGGCAGCGCGGGTGGGACGAAGACCCCACTGGGCAAGATTCTGATTGGTGAAATAGTGATAAATAAACAGCCCCGTTGTATTAGTACAGCGGGGTTTTTTCATAGTTTTTGCTTTTGGGGTGCCAAAATCGGAAAACTATGGTGAAGCAAGGACCATGCCAAGTGCCTTTATAAAATTCTTGTGACAAATCATTTTTCCCCTTGATTTGAAATGAAAAATCGATCACAATCTGCGCGACGGTAAGAAACAACAAAAAATCACTATGTACCAAACCACTGAAGCCCAGAGCAAATCCGAAACCGCCCTTAAGAAAAAGGGATTCCGTTTCTCGGCTTGGCTCCCCTTTGAACCGGACGCTGAGAATCAACCGGCAGAGGGGACAGAACACCTCGGCGTCATCGTGATGGTGAAGCGAGCCACTCGTTTCTCTACTGAGTATCGCGAAATCAATCCTGACGGTTTTATCAATTAAACACTAAACAAATACAATAGCCCTACTGTGATAAACAGTGGGGTTTTTTTGTGTCAAATATTAATCAAACATTACGCAAATATTACGCAAATAAAGGCCAAATAATAGTAATACTAGTGATTAATCACTGATTTCATAGTTTATAGATTTGGGGTCCCCAAAACCGAAAACTATCGCTTATTTATAAACAACTATTTATAAACAAGAAACCCCCTGTATTACTACAGAGGGTTTGTCACTAAGAGCCTTATCTAGTCATTCCTACTATCAGTAGGATTAGCAATAGTATTATCATAGCTCGCCCTTATTGTATTTGCCTTCTAACTTGAGGAGGCCGCTGTTTATATTGGCTTTTGTATTAATCCAAATATCGGGATCAATATCAAGTTGTTTACAATCGGCTATTTGTTTATCACAATGAATGATTCTAGCTTTAAGAGCTAATTGTATATGTACTAATTCCATTAAAGATACTGATTCGGTCATATTGTATTAGGATAGTTTTTAGTGTTTAATGCGCGTTTTAAGTATTCGCGCCCCACTGTTTGTATATCAGCCAACGTATATTGCAGGATCTTCTACGTTTACCACACTATCAATAGACATAGTGAGGAACTTGGGTTTATCACTATCGCTGCGATATTGTTGTATGTATTTGTATTGCTCTTCTGTAATAGGCTGATTGTCTACTAATAGGTTAAACCTATTGTTCTTGTTGTTGTGAGGAATGCCAGCCAAATACAATTGGCCGGTCTTTTTGTTTCTCACTACGCCGTCTTTGATAAACTCAAACCAATTAGGTTTACCAATAGACTCTGGATAGATATTGTTATACGTTTCCTCGCCCGCGAGGCTTATTGTAAAACGAAAGTCGCGTGTAACACGACCGTTATATATATTGATAGGAAGCCCACTACGTCCGCCCTTATTCAATTTATATTCGCCGTCCATTAGCACTGTTGCTATATGGCCCGCTTTTACTTTATTAAGATCAATCATGCTGTTGTATTTATATAGTGACGTTGTATTTATATAGGAACCAAACTGACTATGACAATTTAACATACTGCTATATATATACAAGAACTGAATCTACTTTAATTTTCTACGTTAACGGGCACTTGGCACAGCTTATGCTGCGAGCGTAGCACGAACCATGCCAATCGACTTGGCACGACTCTTGCTGCGGGCGTAGCACGAAGTGTGCCAACCTATGGGCGACGATAGTTTTTCAAATTGGGGACCCCAAAACAGAAAACTATGCTTTCCACGGACTTGGCATAGAACCTGCTGGGGAGCATAAAGTGTGCCAACCTAGACTTGGCATGAAAGCTGCTGGGGAGCATGAAGTGTGCCAAAACCAATTGTAACATTTGTGTGACGGAAGCCGTTTTCCGTTGTCCTTCCTTGTTTTGTTTGTATAATCGAAGGACAGGCAACACCGCCTGTGGAAACCAAAAAACACTATGGGAATTCAAATCGGACAAATCAGGGCAGGGCAACTGGCGACCATTCTGGTCACCGGAGCGCATGAAATGCAGACGGGGGGCACTATGGGCACTCCGCGCAACCCCTTGCGTGACCGCGTCACGCGTGACCACCGTATCGTCGCCCGTGTTTCGGGCGTTGAAACGTACCACCGCCGTTTGGCAAAACAGGGTCGCACAGCGGTTGGTGCGCCCACATATTGGGAGTGGGTCAAGGACAGCGAAGGCAAAGTGGTTGACGGCTTGGCGGTCCACAAAAAAAATGGGACCTTGTACCTCGTTTGTGACCCCACAAGCGTCACGCGTACCGTCCGTTATTTGGTTGACAACCGCGAAGCGACACCGTCAGAACTGGCGACGATTCACGCGTACCGAAAAGACAAGTCTGACAAGGACCCAGACATCTTGCTTTTCAAGCTTGACTCGGTCGCAAACTTAGAGTGAAAAAAACAGACCCCGCTTCGGCGGGGTTTTTTGTGTCAAAATATTTCCTTGACATTGCCCCCTATTTTTGGAAATATTGCCAGAGGCTTTTCAAATACGGCGGCGGGGGGGTCTAAAAATCATTCTGCCCTTCTTCTATTAATATACCTCTTGTTAATATATACCTCTATCATTCTATCCTTAAATCAATAATTCTTTCTTTTATTAATGATATCCATTAAAAGAAGTCTATTCTCTCTCTCCCTTTAAACACATTACTAAATAATTACTATCTTTATGTAAGACTCCCCTATTTCTCAAAAACAAAACAAAATGGAGACCCCTAGAAACTTTGCAAGGTCAAAAAATCCCCGGACCCCCCTGTGAAAAATACCTTTTTTAGATATAGCTTGTGTAGATATATCTAATGTTAATCAAATGTTCTGTCTGTAACATTGAAAAAGAAGATATAGAATTTAACAGAGTAAAAGGTAAGTGCAACCCTTGCTGCTACTTCCAAGAATACAATAGGATTAAAGAAATGATGTGCCATCCTGAGACTGGCGAAATAGTCTATCTCAAAAAAGTCATCTTAAGCAAAGCAAAAAAGCGTTCAAAAAAGAAAAATCTAGAATTCAATCTCACGCTGGCCGATTTAATAAGTATTAAAAATAATACCTGCCCCATCTTGGGCTGCGAAATACTATATAAGTCTGGAATAGACCATAAGCTATCAGCTTCTCTAGACAGGATAGACCCAACTAAAGGATACATAATTAGTAACGTTAAGATAGTATCTCATGAAGGCAACACCCTAAAAAATAGAAACAATTTCCATTCCGCCGTTAAGATGCTAGAATATATAATAACTAATTCGCCGCCAGAAGATATGGCTGCTGAAAAGAGAGAGCAATTACTTAACCTGCTTAAAGACTTTTAACAACTCCTCCTCAAATAACTTGTCTTCACTATACTCGATATTTATTTGTTTTGTATTTTCCTCGCCTTTAATTATAATACTAATATATGGCAAATCATATTTCGCACAAGTCATCGAAGCGAGAGTCACTAGACAACAATCGCAAATCTTTATTTGCTTCCCATCTTCTGCAATCATATTAAAATAAACAAGTTTCCGCGCCTTAAAGAATAATAAATAATCTTCCTTATTGTATAACAGTTCACAACCCTCACAACATATTCTTTTCCTGCAAGTCTTGGGGTTTACAACTGTAACATTTAATTTGTTCTTCATCTTATATAATACATGTAATTAAAATAATAAAGCCAATGAAAATGTCAAAAAAAGATACCTCCCAACACGTTGCGCAAAAAGACAAAGTCAAAGACGACTTTGAAATTCGCAAACTGAAATGGACCCCGAAACAAGAACAAATCATTCAAGCGGCTTTAGATAAGACTACCAATATAGTTATCCTAGATGGTCTTCCGGGCACAGCGAAGACTTTATTGAGTGTCTATTGCTCCCTAGAACTATTAAAAGCCAAAAAGATCTCTGACATTGTATACATCAGATCCCTAATTCAAAGCACAGATGGTCAAACTGGCTTCTTAACTGGTGACCTAGATGAGAAGACCTTCTTCTATAATGTACCCTTATTTGATAAGCTAGAAGAATTACTAAATAAGTCCAGTATCGAATCGCTATATAAGCAAGAAAGGATTAAAACCTATCCAGTCTCTCTGCTTCGTGGGTACACCTTTAACGTTAACTCCGTTATTTTGGACGAGGGACAAAACATGATGTTTGACTCTCTTGTAACGGCGGCAACCCGTATGGGTAAATTTAGTAAGCTATTTATTTGCGGCGATAGCATTATGCAAAACGACTTGGGCAAGAGGTCTGGTTTTAAAGAGTTCTGTGAGATCTTTCAAGATCAAGATAGTCGAGATAATGGTATTCAATATTTTAAGCTTGGGCCAGAAGACATTATGAGAAGTGGTATTGTTCGCTTTATTGTTGACAAGATCACTAAATACAAAGAAATTATTCATTAAACTTTTGTTTCATCCTTTGGTGGATAAGTCTTGATAAAGTATTCGCGCATTTAGTCACTTTTGTTTCTGATTCGTGCCAGAAGAATGCGTGTAATACTTCATGTATTAGAATGTTGATCGTCTTTTGTTTCGTCAATTTGGGATCAATTATAATCTTTGGATCGTCCATCTCTGGCGAATCGCATATGCCATAGCACCCTCTGGGGGGTTTGGCCCAATTGATGACGTATTCAACCTTTTCGTTATTTTTAAACGAATACTTCATTCTTCTACAATTACACTTGCTTATTTGCTATTATCAAACTATAATAAATAAATGAATTATGCAAAAAATTTACTGCTCTAAATGTGGAGGTCCTAATTTATATACACAAGCAAAACCAAAATTTTGCTCTACATGTGGCACTCCGTTCTATGGTGTTATTGTAGAAAAGCCGGAAGACAAGAAGCTAAGAGAAAATAAGGTTCGCGCTCAAGAAGAAATAGACGCTGAAGATGATGATGAGGAAGATAGTTCTGAATCCTCTACCGGAATTCCTGAATTAAAAGGTGGTCTAGATGTCGATATCCAATTTGATGCGCCAAGGAGAGAGTCTCTTTCTAAAATTGCTGGCACTGTGCCAGATCAACTCTTACAAGGTCAACAAAGATTTGTAGAGAAGGTCTCTGCCAGAGAGATGATGAAAATATTTAAACAAGAAGCTGGCACACTAAGGCAAAAATAAAAATGTCTCCTCCCGTCCAAAAACAATCCTTTGAAAATAGCATAGCTATAGTAGACGAAGAAATTCGCAAGCGCAAGAGCAAGTGGACCCTTGCGGCATTGTCTTGGATTGATTTCGAGGACGTTGAGCAAATATTGAGGATTCATATTTATAAAAAATGGAGCCTATATGATCCACAAAAACCTCTTGCTCCTTGGTTAAACATTATTATCTCTAATCAGATAAAAAACATTATAAGAAATAACTATGGTAATTATGCTAGACCTTGTTTGAAGTGTGCGGCGGCAGAGTGGGATGATTCTTGTTCAATATATGGAGAGCAGTGCAAAAAGTGCCCAATGTATTCTCATTGGGAGCGTAATAAAAAAGATGCTTTCAATACAAAAATAACTCTTCCTCTTGAAAATCACATTAAAGAAGTTCACGACATGACCAACGAAGGCTTTGACCTTCTAAGAAGTACCCATAGCTTATCTTCGGCATTAAAGAAAGTACTAAAGCCAGCAGAGTGGATGGTATACGAGATGCTTTGCTTAAAGAATCAAAAAGAAGAAGAGGTAGCAAAACTATTAGGCTTTAAGACTACTGAAAAGAATCGATCTCCCGGATATAAACAGATAAAAAACCTAAAGCGATCTATCCTTATAAAAGCTAAGAAGTGCATTACGAATGGAGAAGTGGAAATTTATGGCTGAAAATGAACCTCAAGAACTTAACGACCAACAGAGACTGGCAATTTTAAATGAGTGGAACAACCGCGCTACTAATCCTCCTTCTCTGCTTGAACTTGTTAGGGTTGCTTTTCCTGACGCTGAAGGCGCAGACGGTAGAAGTTGGCACGGCAAGAAGGTTAAAGAGTTCTTATCAACAAGACAAATTAAAGCAAGGGCTTCGTATGAGTACTTGGCAAAAGATAAGATTGAATTGTCTCCAGAACAAAAAGAATTTGCTGCTAATAACGCCGGTTCAATGGGCGCACTTGAGATTACTAAAAGTGTTTTCAATAATCAGAATCTTACTAGCCTCAGTCAAGAGACTCGTACAATAATTGAGTTCATTAAGACCCTTGATCAAAAAGTAATTCAAGCAGGTCCAGTATCTCAAAGAGATACAGAGAGCATTGCGGATTCTCAATACATGCCGCCAAAGACTTTTGAGCGAATGCTCTTTCGCATCAATAGATACGTCCATGAAGGCATTGACAAAGACAAAGTCACTTCGCGCCAGAAGGCGGCTATTAATGCTATCATTGGATACATGCATACTTATCGGTTTCTCCATCAAATAAACAGTTACTCCTCTAATATTGATCGTGAGTTATTTGAAAGCTCTTTTGTCCGTTATACATTTGATAAGCCAGACCTTACTCAAGAAGAAGTTGACCAATACATTGTACTAGCTACCGAAGTAGTCATATCTGCCAACATCCAAGAGACCATCCAGACCCTCCAAAATCAGATTGATATGGAAGTGGATGGGGGTGGCAAAATTCCTATGGCTCTTATTGAGGCTATTAGCGGCGCAAGAAACGAATACAATCAATCGACTATCCGCCAGCAAAAACTTCTTAATGATCTTAAAGTAAAACGAAGTGATCGCCTTAGTAAGCAAATAAAAGAGAACGCCAGTATTCTCAATTTAGTTCAGATGTGGAAAGAAGAAGATTCTCGCACACGGTTATTGAAACTTGCTGAAAGGAGAAAGGCGATGGTCAAAAACGAAATAGACCGCTTGTCTACAATGGATGAAATCAAGTGTCGTATCTTAGGAATTTCAGAAGATGAGGTGTTAAATGGCTGAAACATGTAAAATATGTCAGAAAGTTTATGAAGCAGATGCAGATTTTAATCGCCATCTCAAGGCTCATAAGATTAGAGTAATAGAATACTATCAACAACAGCACCCTCGCTATGATGCTTTTGATAATTCAATAATCATCTATAAAAATAAAGAACAGTATTTCAATACTGACTTTAATAATAAAAATAATCTTAAGAACTGGCTCAAGGCTCAGTCATTAGAGAAGCAAAGAGAATATTGCAAAGACTTCCTTATTAAGAGGAAAGAGAAGAAAGGTTTGCAGTATACTCCCTCTCAAGTTGAGCTTCGTAGTGTATTGAGCCCAAGTGTTATTTACTTGCAAGAAATTTTTGATGACTACTACAAGCTCGCTGAAGATCTTGGGTTTAAAAATAAGTATGTATATCCAAATAATTTGAATAATCTAGCTCAATTACAAACCAAAGATTCAATTATTTATATTGATACCCGAGAACAGAAGCCATTTATTTTCAATATGGCATCTGAAGTTCGCACCCTTAAGTTTGGAGACTATGGATTTAGTCATCCAAGCTATGATGGCAAACTTTATTTTGAGAGGAAGTCTATTTCTGATTTCATTGGCACACTAAGTGCAGGTTACGAAAGATTTTGTCGAGAGATTGAGAAGGCAAGTGAAGCTAAAGCCAACATGGTCATCATTGTAGAAGAGAGCTTAAGCAATACTCTGTCATTTAATTATCTTCCTCATGTATACAAGAAAGCTACAAAGGTAAATCCTGAATTTATATTCCATAACGTCAGAGAGCTAATACAAAAATACCCTCATGTGCAATTCTTATTTGCAAAGGGGCGCAAAGAGTCTGTTAGAATAATTGAGAAGATGTTCTCTACTGATGAGAACTTTTTTAAGTATGATTTGCAACTTTGCTACGACCTAAAGATGCTATAATATGTGGTATACCCCAGAAAAGTATAATAGAATAATTCCAAATCTAAACGATGAATATTCTAGACTAAAAGACACTCTTGAAGACAAAGAAGCTAAGATAACTTTAGCCAAGTTCTTACGTTCTAATATCGGCATAACTACAGAGTTAATTTCTGGCATAAAATTATGGCCTTATCAAGAGGTTATAATTAAAGCCATGTTAAATAGGAACTTTTGTCTCAACGTGTGGGGTCGTGGTGCTTCCAAATCTTTTTCTGCTGCGGTATTTTGTTTTTTACAATGCATATTTGAGCCCAAGAGCAAGATCTTAATTGCTGGTCCAACATTTAGAACAGCAAGGAGCATTTTCAATTCAATAGAAAAGATTACTGAGTCTAAAGGCGCAGATCTTTTGATGCAAGCGTTCGGCGCAAAGTCAAAACGTAATGATGAATACGATTGGTCAATTAATGAGGGTTCAATAAAAGCTATCCCTCTAAGCGGCGAAAAGATTCGTGGTTTTCGTGCTAACGTACTTGTGCTAGACGAGTTCATGCTTCTACCGGAAGACATTATTAAGAATGTATTGATGCCATTCTTGATTGTGCCGCAAGATATTAAAGAACGTATTAGTATTCGCGAACAAGAAGATGATTTAATTAGCCAAGGGGCGATGACAGAGGCTGATCGTATGGAGTTTAAGAACTCTTCCAAAATGATTGCCCTATCTTCAGCATCTTATACTTTTGAGAACCTCTATAAGACTTACAAAGAGTGGTGTGACAATATCTATTCAAAGGAGCCAACAAGTGCTACCTATTTCGTCTCTCAATTAAGTTACGAAGCTCTCCCTCCAGAGATGATAGACTCTTCAATTACAGAAGAAGCACAAAATGGTGGAGCTTCTCATGCTTCTTTCTTAAGAGAGTATTGCGCTCAATTCACTGATGGTAGCGATTCTTATTTTAGCATGAAGAAAATGGAAGAGTGTACTCTTAAGTTCGAAGAACGCCCCCATTCTCAAATTAAAGGAGATAGTGGTAAGCAATATATTTTAGCAATGGACCCTAACATGAGCGATAGTCCAAATGCTGACTATTTCGCAATGGGTATTTTAGAGATAGACCGAGAAAATAAGAACGATACTCTGGTACATTGTTATGCTGGTCTCGGTAGCTTAAATACTCATATCAAATACTTCCATTACTTAATGACGAGCTTTAATATTGTTTACATAATCTGCGATAATGCTGGCGCTGATATCTTCTTTAATACTTATAATGAATCTCAATATGTGAATTCAGAATCTGAGAAGATTAAGTTTATTGATTTCGATTCTGATCTTGAGGGTATTGAATATACAAGGATGGTGCAAAAAGCTAAGAGCCAATACAACCTTGAGAACAAGCAGATAGCAGTCACTCAAGTATTCACTACTACGTTTATCAGAAGAGGTAACGAAAACCTACAAGCGGCAATTGATTATAAGAAAATTTGGTTCGCTTCAAAGACTGTCGCTAATGAGAATTTCTTTAATGAAGAGATTAATAAGAGGATTCCAGAAGAGATAATCTTCGTGGAAGAGAATAAAGACTGGAACAAACTAGACTTAATAGAACACCAAGACTTATTAGTTTACAACACTAAGAAGCAATGTTCGCTAGTTGAGTTCACTACTAGCAGCCGTGGATCTGTTAATTTCGATTTGCCTCAACACCTAAAGCGTTCCAATTCTCCTAATAGAGCAAGGAAAGATAATTATACTGCTTTAATGTTAGCGAAATGGGGTTCCAAATGTTATAATGACATTATGACTACTGAAAATAAAATAGTAGCTGCGGGATTTACACCAATTTTAATTTAAAATGTGTAATTAATTATTAGGCTTATGGCAAAGGTTAAAAAAGAAAAAATTGAGGAATCTTCTTTCGCTCCAATGATGGTCGAAGGCTCTACCCCTGCTCATGGCGGAGTAGCAAGCAGAGTCACTGAGACGAGAAGCCGTAGAAATGCTGCATCAACCATTGAGAGAACAGATCGTTTTCGCAATATCGATGAAGGCATGGTGCCATTTAATTATGCCACTGGCTATAACTATAATAAATCTAATATTGACGTAAGAGATACAGTTATCTTGTGCCAAAAAGCTTATTATAACTTTGGCTTATTTAGAAACACTATTGATTTGATGTCAGAGCTTTCTTGCGGCAATCTACATTTGAAAGGCGGAAATAAAAGCGCAAGAGACTTCTTTCAAGCCTTATTTAATAAGATAAATATTACTGCCCTTCAAGACAAGTTCTTTAGAGAGTATTATCGCTCTGGAAATGTTTTCATCTATAGATACGACACTACCATTAAAGAAGAGGATGTATCTAAAATTAGCCAAGTTTTTGGTTCGCAAGTATTAGCTGCGAAGATTTCTTTGCCAGCTAAATACATTATCATCAATCCAGCCGATGTTCAGGTTAATGGTAACCTTTCTTTTAATAGAGGGCAGTATTACAAAGTCTTAACTGATTACGAGCTTGAACAAATTAGGCACCCAAGAACAGAAGAAGATCAGGAAATATTAAACTCTCTTGATCCTCTTGTTAAAGAACAAGTTTTAAAAGGAAAGGCCACAGCAGTTCTATTACATTTAGATACTAAAAAATTCTATGCTGTATTCTATAAGAAACAAGATTATGAACCATTCGCTGTGCCAATGGGATTTCCAGTTCTTGAAGACATAAGCGCCAAAATTGAAATGCGTCGTATGGATATGGCTCTTACGAGGACAATCCAGCAAGTCGTTCTTCTTGTGACAATGGGAACTGAGCCTGATAAGGGCGGAGTGAACCAAGAGAACTTGAAGACCATGCAAAACCTCTTTGCTAATCAATCAATTGGCAGAGTCCTTATTGCAGACTATACGACAAAAGCAGAGTTCGTTATCCCTCAAATCGCAGACATCCTTGATCCAAGAAAATATGAGGTGATCGATAGAGACATTAATATTGGATTAAATAACATTCTAGTTGGAAACGAAAAGTTCGCGAACACCACTACAAAAGTTTCTCTCTTAGGACAAAAGCTAATACAAGCTCGCCAAGCGTTCATCACAGATTTCTTGCTTCCTGAAATCAAAAGGATTTCTAAAGAAATAGGGTTCAAAGTATTCCCTACTCCATTCTTTGAAGATATGGATCTCAAGACAGATCAAAATCTTAATAGAATTTATACTCGCCTTATGGAGCTTGGGGTTCTCACTCCAGAAGAAGGTCTTAAAGCTATTGAAACAGGAGTATTGCCGAGTCCAGAAGAGTCACTCCAGTCTCAAACTAGTTTCATTGACCTAAAAGACAAAGGTTTTTATCAGCCTCTAATTGGTGGACCTAAAATAGATGCTGGTAGACCGGCAGGTAGTACCGGAATTAAACAGACAACCAAAAATGTCAAACCAGTTGGCACTTCTTCTAAGGCAAATTACAGCGTAACTAAGTTGAAAGACGTAGTAGAAGCTACAAATAAATTAGGTGATGAAATAGAAACCCTTTTAAAGAAAAAACATAAACTTAAAAGACTAAACGATAAACAAAAAGAAGTAGCTCTTGACATTACAAAAATTATAGTTGCTAACGAAGAAAAAAATAATTGGTCTTCTAAGATTGCTGAATATGTCCAATCTCCTGTAGATAAAAACGCAAAGAGGATAGAAGAGATTCATGAGATTGCTTGCGAGCATCAAGTAGATTCTTATATGGCTAGTTTGCTTTACCATAGTAAAATCTAATGCCAACAAATAGAGTAATCTATAACAATCAGTTGCTGCTTGTTGGACCTGCTCCAGCAAGTGGGTATTATTTTTGTGACCCTAATGGTTCTCTTTTGCCTACGGGACTCTATAATTTAATCCAACCTCTTAAAAGAGTAAATCAATTTAGTTATCAAATCACTACTCAGCCAGCAAGGTTCACTGAAATTGGAAATGCTTCTACAATTTATGATTACAACCTAAAGCCACCAGATATAAATCTTAGTTTTAATTACAACATTAAAGATTTAAGAAATGAAGCTAGGCTTGGTTTTTATGTAGAGCTTGGGATTCCAAATTTAGATCAATTCGATGGTGGACAAGTCTATCCTAGCGGAAATATCTTATCAGGATTCACTTTTGGAGATCAAGGGTTTGCCTATAATACTGATTTAACACTTCCAACAAATAACACATTTAAATATCCATTCAAATATAGAGATCAAAGAAATATTTTCTTGTCTATTAACCCAAATCCCGCAGACGTTATTAATTCTAACCTATCTGGATTCCCTGTATTGGCTTTTGGTAATTGCTACATTACTTCTTATGGAGTAAATGCTAAAGTTAACGAAATCCCAACAGCTTCAGTTAATTGCACGGCACATAATGTAATTTATTACTCTTCTGGCACCAATGCAGTATCTCCTTTTGTTGAACCCAAGAGTGGATTACTTAATACGGGAGTCCGTTTTTCTATTCCTAATTACAACACAGCATACGAAGAAATAGGCAACTCAATTTCAGTCCTATTGCCCGGAGAAATAACTGTAGATGTATACGATATTGGATCTACTTCTAAAACTAAGTCAAATTTAATCATACAAGACTCCGCGATTCAAGGTTTTAATTTTAATATTCCATTAGACAGAGAACTTGTAAAAACATTAGGTTATGTTTACCCAGTAGATAGACAAATAAATACTCCTATTACTGTAGAAGGATCTTTTTCAGCTATTTATAAGAATTTAATCTATTCTGGAGATTTAATATCAAATATAAGGTCAGAATCTAAATATGATATTGTAATTAAAATGAATAAAGACTCCGATACTATTATAAGATACGATATTAGAGGAGCAAAGTTTAAAGACCTTTCTTACGACTCTTCAATCGGTGCGAATGCTGTTTTAGATTTTAGTTTTTATTGTGATATGGACCAAAATTCTTATCCTCATCCTAATGGTTTGTTTATGAGCGGATTATTGAAAGGATTGAATTACACAAACTTTAATACAAATGGACCGTTATAATTTCCTTAATTACTAATTTTAAGTGTATTTATTATCAACTACAAATTATGAGCCTACAAGGTTTAGAAATTGAAATTATAGAATCAAAAAGGTCTGGGCCTAAAAGCTCTGCTCAGACGCCTTCCAAGCCTTCTGAAAGGCGCAGTGGTTCTGGTAAAAATCCTGCTGGTAGCGCAGGGACAAAGAGCGATAAGGCAATAGAGTTTTCCGCTAAAGTTGTAGAGATGCTTAAAAACAAAGTGAAGGATCACAATGCAAAGCATCCTAGAAAAGTTAATTTAAGTCAGTTAAAGAAAGTGTATCGCAGAGGTGCTGGCGCATTTAGTTCTTCTCATAGACCCGGAATGACTAGAGGAGGATGGGCGGCAGCAAGAGTAAATATGTTTTTAAGAATGATGTCTGGCGGAAAAGTAAAAGACTCATATAGAAAAGCAGATCAAGACGTAGCTAAAGCTTCAGAAATTGATGTCACAGGTTCTTGGGAACCAAATGATAGTGATTTTTCTCAAGCAGATAATGATATTCAAGACTATAATCTTGATTATGATTTCGAAGACGAGAATGACCTATATTTAGATACAGAACAAGAAAAAGCAAACTGGCTAGAATATATTTAACATGAAAACCCAAGAACTCGAAATCGATATCTCCTTTAAGATTATTGCCGCAGACAAAGAAAAGAAAACATTAAATAAGCCATTCAGAACTCCTGATGGGCCTAAAAAGTTTTCTGTTTATGTTAAAAATGAAAAAGGAAATGTCGTAAAGGTTAACTTTGGTGACCCAAACATGGAGATCAAGAGAGATGATCCTGCTAGAAGAAAAAGTTATAGAGCTAGACATGGTTGCGATAAGAATCCCGGTCCAAAGTGGAAAGCTAATTATTGGTCTTGCCATCAATGGAGGGCCGGTGCGCCAGTTCAAGGCTCAGAGAATGCTGCTGTAAATTTAGAATCTGAAGCTGGCAAAGGTCTCTGGTATAACATCCAAAAGAAAAAAGAAAGGATGGGTAAAAATTATAAGCCAGCGAAACCCGGAGATAAAGATTATCCAAAGCAGGGTGCCTTAAAAAAAGCTCAAGCAAACGAAGAAGATTGGGATGGCGTTACTTTTTGGAATCAAGATGAATTGCTTAAAATTTGGCCTGAGCTTTCTAAGGCAGATGATATTGCTATTCAAGATGATTCTGAAGAGATGATGTATCATAGTCAAGATGCTGCCGAAATGGCAGTTGGTCAATTTTCTGTTTCAATAGAAAGGCTTCAAGAACTAATTAAAGCTATAGAATCAAATTCAGAAATTGCTCTTGAAATATCAGAGCCTTGGGTGAATAATAAAATTGCCTTAATTGAAGATTATATAAATGCTATTTATACTTATCTTATCTACCCAAAAGCAGGATTTTCAAACAAAGCTAGTATTGAAAATGAAGATAATTCTGAAGATGTTGAAGAAGGTCCAGAATCAATCGAAGCTGGTTCTGATTATGCAAGTCCTATGTATATGGTAGGCAGCAAAGTGAAGAACATAAATAGATCTTGTTATCATTTTGGCAGCGAAGGAATTGTTACTGAAATAAAAGAATTGCCTGATCGCATGGGTAAAGTAATTTCTTATCAAGTCACAAACGAAGGAGAGACTTACAAGAAAGGCGACGTACTTACTAAAACCCCAGACCAGTTAACGAAAATAAATTAAAAAGTGTACAAATGTTAAGCAATATGAATATCTTATCATCAATGTTAGAGTTCCAAAACCAAGTTAAAGTTTTCCATTGGCAAACTTATGGTTATTCCGAGCATAAAACTTTTGGAGAATTGTATGATAAGCTTTCTGAAAATATTGATGATTTTGTTGAGACTTTCATGGGCAAGTATGGGCGTATTATTGCTAAAGAATCATTTGTATTAACTTTGCAAAACTATAAATCAATTAGCCCTCTTGACACAATGAACAGCTTTATCGCATTTCTTAGCAATGATTTACCTTCTCAACTAGACCCAGCTAAAGATACTGATCTTCTCAATATTAGAGATGAAATTTTAGGAGACGTAAACCAAACTAAATATCTTTTAACTTTAAAATAAATGAAATCTTTTATTCAACATGGCGTAGCTTCGGTAAATGGCCTTGTAGCTAATTTCACTACTTCTGGTGTAGTTATTCAACCTCCTAATAGTGGAAATTCAAGAATTTTTATCACTGATGTAGTAGCGACTAACAACGCTATTACCTTGTTAAATGCAAGCGCTACTTCAACTGGTAGTATCCTAGCTTATATCGCTCAAGGAAACTGTAATCTTTCAGTCCCTCTAGACGCTCCTGATTTTTCAGGCATTGCTGTCCTTCCCGCAGGTTCAATTGGTAGTATTAATTATTTCCTAGAATAATATGAAATTTGAATTCTCTACAACATTTAGTTCTTCAATCAGGCCATTGGTTTCTGAGGAAAAAGATAAGTATTTATCATTAGCCAGTCTTATTGATGTGGGGAATTTTATTCCTAACGTTAATGCTGAGTCTAATATGGACCTTTTGCCAATTGCGTTTAATGCCTGTGTCGTAAATCGTGTTAATAAAAATGGTGATGTAGTTGATTCTGCTATTGCTTCTGAGATGTATAAAAATTTCATCAATAAGCCAATCAATATTGAACACAATCGCGCCAATATAGTTGGCGTTATCTTGTCAGCAGGATTTTCTGAGTTTGGAACTGATGCACCACTTACTGAAGAGCAAGTCAAAGATAAAAAAGAACCATATAATATCACTCTCGGTGGTGTTGTTTGGAAGATTGTAAATAAAGACCTCGTCAATACTATCGAAGAATCAAATGACCCTACTTCTAACAACTATATGAAGGTCAGCGCTTCTTGGGAATTGGGTTATAATGATTTTGAAGTGGCTGTATTAGAGGGATCTGAAAAGAATATTGAAAATGCTACAATCATTTCTGACAAAGAAGAGATTGAAAAGATCAAAGGAAAGTTAACTGGCTTTGGTGGTAGCGGAAGACTGAACGAAAATCAATTAATTTACCGTAAAATTAAAGGCCGAGTGCTGCCTCTTGGAGTTGGGCTAACTGCAAATCCTGCTGCCGATGTTATCGGTGTTAGCGTCAAAAAACAAGAATCTGAACAAATTGTAGAGCAAAAAGCGGAACAAATTTCACAAACATTAGAATCTAATGTAATTATCGAAAGAAAGAATATGAAAATATCTGAATTATCTCAAATTACTGATGAGTTGCTTAAAGAGGCAACCGCTTCTTCCATCAGGGACTTTATTGGAGAGCAACTCAAAGATGCCTCTGAGAAATTCGCTGCTGAACAAAAAGCTAAAGAAGACGCAATCAAGAACGCCGAAGAGAAGTTCGCTAGTCTCTCTTCCGATTCTGAAAACCTAAAGAAAGAGCTTGAGTCCCTCAAACAATCTTTAGAAACCCTACAACAAGAAAAGGCTTCCAAAGATAAGCAAGAATTATTCTCTTCTAGAATGTTCGGGCTTGATGAAGAGTTTGATCTTGATACCGAAGATAGGGAAGTAATTGCTAACGATATCAGAGATTTGGATGAAGATTCTTTCGCCGCTTACAAGAAAAAGATGAGCGTCCTAATGAAGGAGAAGAGCAAGGCTTACAAGACCTCAAAGGTGCCAAAAGAAGAGAAGAAGCAGACTATGGCTACTGAGACTCAAGAGACCGTTGCTTCTACAGATAATGCTAATGTCGTTGATGATGCTATTAACAATGGAACTCAGCAAGTTGATCAAATCACTGCTGGCATGGTTAATCCATCAAAGACTGTTAAGCAAAAATACCAATCAGCTTTTAATGACGAAGGCTTCGTTATTACAAAATAAACAAACAAATAAATATATAGGAAAACACTATGGCATATTCATCTACTAAAAGATTAATTAAACCATTTCGTGGTTACGGTGAGCATGAAGTTATCAACATGTTCGCTTTCGATCTCGAAACTGTAAACAAAGGAACTTTCGTTAAGATTCTCGGCGCTGGCTGGAAAAACTCTGACGATAGTTTAAATATCACATCAGCTACCTCCGTTGGCGCTTCATACTCTAACGTCGTTTCTGATCGTTACTCTACCACTGCTCGCGTTACCACTGCTGGTACTGGCGATGCTAACAAGGTCATTGGATTGCTCCTTAATGACGTTCGCGAACTTGACGAAAATGGCGAGAAGCTAATCTACAATCCTCGTAAGGCTGCTGAATTGAGTGCTGTTGTCTCTGGACAAACTGTACCAGTTCTCAAGCGCGGTATTATCTTGGCTTATGCTACTGGCGCTACCGCTGGTAGCGGTGCCTATATTAATACTCTCGGAGAACTAGAGTCAAATGCTTCTATTCACGGTTCTTATGTCAAAGTTGGAACTTATCTAGGTTCTACTGACGATGATGGTTATGCACTATTGAACCTCGACCTATAATATAACCACTAACCTAACCAATTAATTATAATATGAGACTTAAATTAAAAAATACGCCAGAACAAGTAGAGCTAATCAAGAAGGTTGGTTCTCGCAATCTAGTTGAGGCCGCTGAAGCTATGGAGGCCTTGGCCGCTTTCGTAGGACCAGTTATTCAAAAGGTTCTTGCTCAAGCTGGTACTGCCAGCATGATCTACAAAGACATGGAGTTTAACGAAGACGATAGTCCTTCTTATCCTCTTGATCTTTATTACAACGAGGCCGCTGGCCTAGTTTCCATCTGGGCTCAAAATGTCGCTGGTGGTCTACCCTCCAACTACATGGATCAACCAGTCCAAGAGTTGAAGCTCGCCACCTACCGCCTTGACTCTGCTGTTTCTTTCAACAAGAAATATGCCCGCAAGGCTCGTCTTGACGTAGTCAGTGGAGCTTTGGATCGTATGGCTCAAGAAATGCTCGTTAAACAAGAGCGCAATGCTTGGGCTGTTATCTTAAAGGCCCTCGGCGCTGCTGCTACCTTGAATGGCCGATCAGCTTCTTATTCAACCAGTGGAGCTTTGAAGCATCTTATCGCTCCAGTTGGTGGCGCAAGAGCTTTTGATCTAGGCTGCTTGAATGACTTGATTCTCCGTTTTAAGAGAATTAATGTTTCATTTGCTGGTGGTACTCCTTCTGATGCCTCTGCTCGCGGATTGACTGATCTCTTTATTAGCCCAGAAATTAAGGCTAAGATTCGCGCTTTCTCATTTAATCCTCTCTTTGCAACCTCTTCTACTACTCAAACTCAATTGTCTGAAGATGTTCGCACTGAGTTGTATAGAGGCGGCGGGATGGAAAGCTTGTTCGGTATCAATATTATCGAGCTAGTCGAACTTGGTAAGAACCAAAAGTACAACACTCTATTTGATTCATTTGACGTAACCACTTATACTGACATCAATAATGCAAATGCTATCACCTTCGCCACTGCTTCTCACGACCTTTCAATCGGTCTTGATTTGAGCCGTGATGCCTTCATCCGCCCAGTATCTACAAATGCTGAGAGCGGTGGACAACTCCAAGTTCTCCCTGATGACCAATTCATCTCTCGCGCAGAGAAGACTGGTTTCTACGGATTCCTAGAGGAAGGTCGCGTTTGCGTCGATGCTCGCGCTGTCGGTGGTGTTATTACCAACTAATTAAAAACTCTCTTAGTTTTAGCCCCAGAGGTAACCCCTCTGGGGTTTTTTATTTTATATTTTCCTTTATATATATTAGAATATGGTATGGCTAAAAAGAAGCAAGCTCTAGAAGATCTAAATCAAACTCATGCCAAGATTGAAGAGAAGCAGTACCAAACTCTCGATCAAATTCTTGGTGATTCTGGATCAGATAAATACGGGACTTTTAATGAAGACGAATATTGGAGTCAGTTGAATGCCATGACTAAAAGCGATCTCCAAAATCATGCCCTTAAGATGAGCCTTATCCCTGTAGATAACATGAAGATGTTGAGAGAGCGATTATTGAATGAATTTCGCAGACACAATAATTCTTATCTAAAAGTAACCGGAAATCAAAGATCTAATGATAATAGCGTCTCTGATATTGCCAAGAAAATTTTAGCCGAAGGAAGATAATAAATATATGGAACAGACCAATCAACAGCAACCACAGCAACCTCCATCCGTTAAAGACCTGCCAGATCCTACTGCACAAATTGCCTTAAACACTTTTGTAGGCCTAGCTCGTCAGAGTCGATTGAGTTACGATGAGCATGTATACCTTGACAAGTGTACTGCGGCTCTTCAAAGCGTAGTCAATTCAGCGACGGCTCCAGAGATTCCTCCATTCCCGAAGATGCAACTCTAATGTAAATTAGATAGCAATCTTAAAAACGCAATCTTTAGCTCTCGATTTTTAGGGAGCTAGAGATTTTTTTGTGTAATTAATAATAAGGTTTAAGGTTTACAAATGGCTCAATTCGCAATAGATGAAGTTCTAACGACAGGAATTCAAATTTCTGGTTTTATATTTGATTATTCCAATCGTTTAGGAACTGTCGGTCAAGTTTTGACCTCTACTACATCAGGCGTGATGTGGCAAGCGGATTCAAGCATCTCTGACTTGTCTTCATTAAGTGGGCAAATTGCTGCTACTGGAACTTTATTAAATAATAGAATAAATTCTCTTAGCGGTTATGCAAATCAAACTTTCATATCTGGATCTGGAGTGACTAACTATGTTCCTCGTTGGAATGGAGCTAAACTATTAGTTACTGGAAATATATATGACAACGGCGCAAATGTCGGAATAGGGACTAACGCACCTAACGGAAAACTCCATGTCGTTTCAACCGTTGCTGGCGAAACTGTTCTTAGAACAGATGGCACAAATGGAACTTTATTTTCCATCGTTGACGATCTCAGCGATTCGTTAATGTCAGTAAACAATTCAGCAGGACTTCCAGTGCTGGAAGTTTTTGCAGACGATAGAGTGATAGCTGGGCAGTATGGAAGTGGAGACTTTGTTTTAATTAACAATAAAATTGGTGTTGGTACGAGTAATCCAGCTAATAAGCTATCAGTAATTGGAGCCGCAAGTATTGGCTCAAATAGTTACAATGTATCTGCTCCAGCAAATGGTTTACTCGTCGAAGGAAATGTTGGTATAGGGACGACTAATCCTTCTGATAAACTTCATGTCATAGGTAGCATAAGGATTTCGGGTGGTGAAGCAGTTAGATGGGATGGTCAAGGGTTTCTTGATACTATTGGAAATAATGATTTGTTTTTTAGACCAAATCAGGTGTCTAAGATGACCCTTACTGCCGCAGGTCGCTTGGGCGTAGGATTAAATAGCCCTGCAACTCTCATTGGTGTTGGCGGTGCAGGTTCTACTTCTGCCGCAAGCGGTATAACATTTGGTGCAGATGCTAGTGCTAATTTATACAGAAGCGCCGCTTCGACGATCAAGACAGACGGATCTTTAGAGGTCGCTATAGGCATAATTTCTCCGACGATTACTTCTTTGAGCGGAA
>Ga0209190_1000186_pt1 | contig 44380 bp, 38 predicted proteins | sample M_140205_XF_Meta_FD_187315 | JGI IMG/M metagenome (GOLD analysis project Ga0209190, IMG submission 187315) | Freshwater microbial communities from Lake Montjoie, Canada to study carbon cycling - M_140205_XF_MetaG (SPAdes) (version 2) | ecosystem: Environmental > Aquatic > Freshwater > Lake...
AGGTTCTTCTGCAGGTTTCTCAGGTGTTTTTTTAGCTGGTGTTGTAGGTTTTGTTATTACTTTTTTAACAGGTTCTTCTGCAGGTTTCTCAGGTGTTTTTTTAGCTGGTGTTGTAGGTTTTGTATCTGGTTTTTTAACAGGTTCTTCTGTTGGTTTCTCAGGTTTCTTTTTAGGTTCTGCTGCAGGTTTTGCTACTACTTTTTTAACAGGTTCTTCTGCTGGTTTCTCAGCTGCTTTTTTAGCTGGTGTTGTAGGTTTTGTATCTGGTTTTTTAACAGGTTCTTCTGCTGGTTTCTCAGCTGCTTTTTTAGCTGGTGTTGTAGGTTTTGTATCTGGTTTTTTAACAGGTTCTTCTGCTGGTTTCTCAGCTGCTTTTTTAGCTGGTGTTGTAGGTTTTGTAGCTGGTTTTTTAACAGGTTCTTCTACAATAACTTTTTTAGGTCTTCCTGGTTTCTTTTTAGGTTCTGGTATAGGTTTAACGACAACAACTTCTTCTTCTGAAGATGATAATGAACTTTCATCAGATGACGAAGAACTCTCGACAGGTTCTACTGGTTTCTTTTTAGGTGTTGGTTTTGTAGCTACTTTTTTAACAACAATTTCTTCTTCTTCAGAAGATGATAAAGAACTTTCATCAGAAGACGACGAACTCTCAACAGGTTCAATTGGTTTCTTTGGAGGTTCTGCTTCTTCTTCTGAAGATGATAATGAACTTTCATCAGATGAAGAAGAACTCTCGATAGGTTCAACTGGTTCTACGGGTTTCTTTTTGGTAGCAACTGGTTTCTTATCAACGGTTGTTTTTCTTGTTTTCTTGGTTATAATAGTTGGTTTCTTTTTGACAGGTTCTTTTTCAGTTGTTGTTAATACTGTTTCTTCTTCTATATAAATTGATTCGTCATTATCATTTTCGATAGTTTCTATGATATTATCTGGTAATTCTACATGGTCACAATTAAACCGCATTTGAATGTTCATGGCTTCTAATTCCTGACTCAATAATTTCATACAATAAGGAGTTTCAATAATACTACTTTCATTATTTTCACAATTTGGACAAACACAAGAATTAATTTTTTTGGAATATTTAGGAATTATACCACATCTTTTACATATTTGCCAGCGATATTTATCAGAACGTTCCATCATACTTTCTTGAATAAATCCTGCTATTCCATGACTAATCAAACTATCCCTTTCCATTTCACCTATACGTAATCCGCCTTCATTTCTTCTTCCGCCTGTTGGTTGTCTTGTTAATTGTGTCATAGGACCTTTACCACGAGCATTAATTTTTTCAGCAACCATATGTTTCAATCTAAAATAGTATGTTGGACCAATAAATATTTCTGTGTTTATTTGTCGGCCAGTTTGACCATTATATAAAATCTCATTTCCATGTTTATGAAAATTATGTTCTTCTAGTTTATTATAAATGGCTTTATGGTCTATATCTATATAAATTGTTCCATCTCCTAAATAACCTTCTAAACAACATAATTTTGCATAAACACATTCAACTAAATGGCCAATAGTCATACGAGATGGAATGGCATGAGGATTAACGATTAAATCAGGTTTGATACCGTCTTTAGTGAAAGGCATATTTTCTTCAGATAAAATCATACCTATTACTCCTTTTTGACCGTGTCTTGATGAATGTTTATCTCCAAATTCTGGAATTTTTATTTTTAAAAATTTAACTTTACAAATCATATTATCAACATCATTACCTGTTTTTGTATCATAATAAATATCATTAATATATCCATAATGACTATCATCACTAGTTATAGAAACATCTGTATAAGTAGTTTCTTTAACTTGTTCTACGAATACACCGTTCTTAACTTCTTTATAAGTTTCTTTTTCTAAAATCATACCTATAACAACAGCTTTCTGTCCTCTGGGAATATATGAACCTTTTTTGACTATGCCTTTTTCATCTAATAAATCATAATTTGCACGTTTGATACCTTGAACTTTAATTTTATTTTTCTTATTAATATCATCTTCAGCATAATAATTTAAAGGATTGCCAAATCTAATTCTTTCAAAATCGGATACCTTTTTAGCCGTTGCAGTAATAGACTTAAAATAAGATAAATGAAATAAACCTCTATGAATTGAATTTCTATTTATAATTAAACTGTCTTCTTGGTTATAACCTGAATATGTCATAATAGCTACTATTAAATTTACGCCATTAGCCATATAATCACTGCCAGTATATTGAGCATGTCGAGTATTTATAATTGGTCTCTGTGGATAATGTTGAATAAATCCAAAAGTATCAAATCGTTTTGTAAAATTAGTAGCATAAATTCCAATGGCTTGTTTTGTTTGGGCTGCATGGAAAACATTACGGGCTGCTGCATTATGATTGCACATAGGAATATTACCAGTAACAACACTAACAATTGTAGATGGATGAATTTCGAGATGAGTATGAAATTCATTAATATCATCTAATTTCATAGCAATAATAGAGGCGTCTGATTCTTGAGCATCAATATATTCAATGACTGCTTCATCTTTTTCTAAGATTTGTGTAATTTCCATAATGGTCTTATCAGCAAAAATATCTAGTCCTTGGGGATTGATATAATAATTTTTATAATAAATTTGTTCGTCTTTGTCATCATATGGATAATACTTGCCTATAATCATATCAAACCATTTTTTATATTTATTATTAAAAACTTTTACTTCTCCATTTTTAACAATGATTAAAGGTCTTACGGCTCTTCCTGTTTCTGTGAAAATTCTAATTTCATTATATCGAATATGCCAAGAAATAGACGTTAAGATATTTATGAATGCGTTTCTTCTGTAGGCTTTAAGAATACGAATAATATTTATAGGGTCTTCAGTAATACCGAACCATGTATTATTTATAAAAACCTTAGTTATATTTTTATCTAATGGTAAATTATAAAATTCGATTGGAATTACTCCAATATCATTAAGACAGGTTTTAATATATTCTGGGTCTGTTCCTGCTGCTACCTTTGATAAAAACGCCAAATTCTTTAAATAGCCTACTGAAGCACCATCAGGAGTTTCAAACGGACACATAATTCCCCATTGTTGTGAATGTAATTTATGAGGACTAGTTATTTTAAGACTTCTATCAATTGGCATATTAACACGTCTTAAATGTGATAGATATCCAATATAACTAATTCTTGATAAATCTTGAACTCGTCCTAATTCGGGGTCTTCATCGCTAGCTAATCCCCAACGGCCTTTAAGAGATTTAGCGAAGGTTTCAGCAATGAGAACATTACGAATAAGCCGATAGATATTATCTTTGTTAATAAAATTATTATAATTATTTGTATTTTTCCATGCACCATAATAATAAAACTGGTCCATAGTGTCTCGAATATCCTTTCGTAATCTGCCATACGCTTCTTGAAAAAGTTCAGCAAGCAAAAAACCACTAATATTAATTCTTTTATAAAAATAATTATCTCTGTCACTTTCTAATTTAATTTTAAGACAAACATTAATGAATTCTTTTGTTAAATAACCTAAATATTTACTCTTATTTTCAAATAACTTAATATTAGGTAATACATCGGCTGATAATATGTATTTGACGTGGTCGGTTGTTTTGTATTTGACACGAAATTTAATATAATTCAATGCATCTTCTTGTGTGTATATATATCTTTTTTCATTATCATACATATAATAATTATCACAAATAGAAGGCAAAATAAAATTATTAAAATAAGTTTCTTCAGTTTTTGAATTGTTAATTCCGAATATTGCTTCATAAATCTCTTTATCACTTTCTAAACCTAAGGCTCTAAAAACAACAAATAAAGGTATTTTACCTTCAACTGACGGCAAACTAACTAATATACATCCTTTTTGGTGTGAATGTTTTTCAGTTACATCATCATTATTTTTTACTAAATAAAATTCGACACTCTTAGGTTTTAATAATGATTCGCCATCATCTGCACTACATCTTATAAAACCTTTATAACTGAAATTATCATCATCTTTTAATTTATTTGTAAATAAACAATTGGTTGTGAGGCTTTCTTGTGCTACAATAACTTTTTCTTTACCATCAATAATAAAATATCCTCCACAATCATAAATACATTCTCCTAAGACTTGTAAAACCTTATTGCCATTTCCATTCAAAACACAAATATCAGAATGAAGCATAATAGGAATACTTCCAATCGCTACATTTTTTAAAGTAGTTTTAAAGACTTCATTTTCGCTATTAGTAACTTTAATTAAAACATTTGCGTAAAGATGAGTTTCATATGTTAAATTTTTTAATCTGGCATCGTTGGGAGTTAATATTTTATTAATTTTACCTTCGCTCGTATAGTCAGTAATAATAGGATGGTCAATAAAAATTTCGTCAGTCCTTTCACCGCCAATATAAACATCTGCTTGCATTATTTTTTTAGTCTTATCAGTATCATCATATTTAATCATAGTAATAGGATTATAGGATTTGATAGTTTTTGGAATATAATTTTTTATCAATTCTCTGAAACTATCTAAATGATGATTTGTAAATGGATATTTATGATTTTTAAAATACAAATCTATTATTTTCCAGTCGTTCATTTATAATAATTGGATATAAAAAAAATGATTTTAAATATTTAAAAAATTTATATTATAAAAATGACAGAAACAACTGAATATCATTTTGCTGAAAATTATATGACTTTGTCTGAAAATGAAACTTCGATGGTAATCAAGATGGATTTCAGAACATTAAATCAGACTGTTGCAACTTGGGGTTATAATCGAGAGATTATTCCTTCAGTTGTTGATAATTTATATGGAAATATTAAAGATAATACTAATCATATTGTCTGGGTATTAACAGCTGTTAAGGAAAATCATCAAAGTCAGTTATATTTAATTGACGGTCAGCACAGATATGAAGCAATTAAGAAACTTATGGTTACTGATATTGATTTTACTGAAGAAAGATATGTATATATCGTTATATATAAAATTAATAGTATTGAAGAAGATGATGAATATATCATTGATTTATTCACTAAAATTAATAATCATGCGCCTTTCAATGTTCCTGACTTTCCTTCGAGGCGGAACATTAAAATCATAAAAACAATTATCAAAGACAAGATTTTGAAGAATGGAATTTCGACAAATGATAAAACAAATAGTTGCCATCAGCCTAGACTTCATAAAAAAACGTTGCATGCCAAATTCAATACGTTCAACAATTTTATTAAAGATATGACTGAAGAACAAATCATTCATAATCTAAAAATCATTAATAATTACATTGGTTTGAAGAGTTATCTGGATGTTTATACGTCTAAAGAAGACAGTGAAAAACAAGCAAATAAGAACGCCTGGGAAAAAGCTAAAGAATTGAAATTCTATTTAGGATTTCGTAATTGCAATGAGAAATATACATTCGATAATATTATGATAAATATCAATAATCCTGAATTATTTGCGTGAATAATTGTTTATTATTTTCATCATCATAATAAATAGCATCTTCTGAATTTATTTTTGTTTTGTCTATTTCGTTATATGAATTAAAAAACCCAGAACTATATTCAGAACCATATGTTTCTTGTTCTATTATTTTTTTATCGATGAAATTAATGAATGCTTTATCAGTGGCATCAATAAAACCATTGGCAAATACTCTTATTTTACCTTCGTCATTAATATAAAAATCATATGGTTCTCTGTGTTTTTCATCTTTGATTACAAGATTTATTTTTGTTATTTGTTTTGTCTCATGGTTTCCATTCTTTGCATTCTTATGAATAATTGATATATTCGAAGAAAAAGACATTGATAAAGGGCTGTTATATTCGATAACATTCAAATAATAATAAATTTGTTTATTACTTGTATAATTAACAGTAATTTGACCTCTGCTATTCATTTTAAGATAATATTTATTATTGAAAGAAAATTTGGTTGATACGATATTTTCATTATAACTGAAAACATGGTCTGATGTTATAAATAACGAACCCCAAGGTGGGTCGATAGTTAGATTATTATTAGTACTATCATATACATATAAAGGAAATACGATTTCTTGAATGCCTGGATATTTATTTCTCAAGAACATTAATTCTTTAATAATATTGATACTATAATCTTTACTATAATGATTTACATTGCCTTTATTCAAATCGCTGTCAAATTGTTTTCGTAATTGATAAGAAAAGGTATAATTGATGATATCAACTGGTGTTTGTTGTATTTTAATTTCTTTATCGGCCTCTCTATCACAAAAATCTCGAATTTTATCAGTTTTTTCTAGAGTACATTTTTCATTAATTATATATTTTCTTAAACTCGTAGTTAAATATTTAATGATTTCTTCAGCTTTCATTAAATCCGGCAAACTCTTATTATTATTATCAGTTCCTAAAACACCGCATTTATATCTGAAAGTCTGGGCTAAACATTTATTAGGAAGGAATGGAGACATTTTTATAGCTACATTATCATTATCGGCATCATTACTTGCGAGAGAAGGAAGAAGTGTGTTGAAGTCTTCACCACCTGATTCACTTAAACAACCACCTTCATTACATAAATATAACAAATCGTCACTATATCTAAAATTTGTATTATCTGCTTCTTTCATTTTATTCATAGCATAATCAATGACTTCAGGAGTTAAAGATTTACTTTTTTGCAATTTAGCTCTTTCTTTTGCTTCGTTAAAGGTATTGACATCAGGTAAGCCATTAAATTCGGTATCTAATAAAACTTTAGTGAAAAACGATGAACTATTGATAATATCTTTAAAATTAGTTATATATTTATAATCAGCCGTCATAAAAGGAAAATAAATAATAACTTTGAGACGATTATTTACGAATGTATAAGAATTCATAGGCATCTTCATATATTTCTTATTCAAATCAGGATTTTTCATTTTATCCAAATAAGAATTCATAAAATCTTTAATGGCTAGTGAATAATTATTATTAGGAAAATTAACTTCTATTTTCTTTAAATTGGGGTCATCAAAAATACTACCATTATATTCTAAAGTTCGGGCAAATGCAACATAAATAGGATTTAGAATTTTAGCAGGGGCAATACTACTGACTTTATTATAAACTTCTTGAATTTTAATTTCAATATCATTTTCTAAATTGTTTAACGTCGAAACGAACGTTTCTGATAATGTTGATTTGGGAATATGATAATTAGCGTCATAACTTTCTTGAGTAAAAAATATACATCTAACATGCTTTAAACGATTGAATGTTAAAGGGGTTTTGCGTATTTTATTATATTTAGGATTGCTACATTCAAAAGACCTATTTTCAATTCTTGAACTTCCTCCGCCCATTTTTATATATTATTATAAATATACATTAATAATATTAGACTTATTATAACACCCGAATAAATATATGTCATGGTTGAATTTAAGTTTAATAATATGGCCTGTAATAAGATTATTATAAAAATAAATAAAATCCATAAATAATTAAAAATAATATTTTTGAAGTTTTTAATTATTCTATCAAATCTATTTTGATAATTTGCTGTAAATGCTAATGGCTGATATAAAGATTTCAATTTGGTATAATATTTATCATTAAAATATTTAAGGAGTTGTTGATGTTCTATAGGAAATTTTTCACTTAATAATTTTAAATCGATTATAAAACCTTCAGAAGTTTGAGAAATGAATTGCATAGATTTATTTAAAAATTTAAATTGTTTAAAATCGTCTATATATAATTTCGTAATATAATTATTGGTATCTGGATTTATTTCTAGAAATAACAACAAGTCGTATGATGTATTCAACAAAAATAGAGCATCATCTCCGTATAAATTACTGGCATTATTAATAGACGATAATAATTGTTCTTTGAATAATATATTTACATAATCAGAATTAAAAAAATTTTCTTTAAAAATTAAATTAGCGGTTTTATAGAAATTAATATAATTAGTAATTAACGGATGTATTTGAATTATTTTTAAGGATTTTATTAATCGATAGCTAACGATTAACAAACCTATATATAAAAATACACATATTATAATGGTAACATTCATAATTTTATAACTCAATATAAATAAGAATACGAATAATAGTATTGGTATTATATATAAAAGAGGCATAATAATAATCAAATAATTATTATAAAAATCATTAAAATAATTTGTGAAAAACCCTGATATATTAAATCGTGATTTATAATGTTCTTGCATTCTAAATTATAAAAAAAAAATAATTTTTTACGATAATCTTTTACAACCTCTTTCTAATTGATAAAAATAGTCTATATCATATAAAATTTTTATTAGCCATATTATAACTGTAAATATTAAAAGTAAAGTTACCAAATATAAACTTAATAACAACATCTTTTTATATTTTAAAAATATTATAAAAATATGTTATGACAGATATATATCTTAATGATAGGTTATATATAAAACCTGGGAACATCTTATCATCTCTTGTTGATTCTATAAAACTCATAATCATATAAGTGCAGAAAGCATTAAAAATGAATATTCCGATAATATAAATACAACATATTAAGAATGGGAAAAAGGTGCCTGTATATTTAATTATTGATTTATTGACATTGCCTATAATTTGAGCGACTTTTTCATTTACTTTTTGGAAGGCTCCTAATTTATCTGCGGGTATTTGGCTATAAAATGGCAAGGCTTCGTGATATAATTTAATCAATTTTCTTTCATTCGAATCTAAAAACGAAATAAGAGTTTTATCTGATTTTTCTTCGGACAATTTAAAATATTTTCTCAATTCCTCTTTTACAACATCATTCATATATACATACTCATCAAAATACATATATAAATCATACATCAACAGATATTTAGACAAATTAGTAGAAGGTTGTTCAATGTCTAGAACCATTTTACTGAACATATTATCAATTTCTGCTCGTTTTGTGCTATCTGCCATAAGGTCAAAGAAATCATTATCATATTCTTTATTTATTGGCGATAGATTTAAAGCAATTACATTATCAATATTGACTTCATAATTATTAATATCTTTGAATTTATTGAAAGAAAGATTTCTGAATAAAAATTTATATATCAAAAGATGTATTAAACTACAGCCAAAAACCATACCTACAATTGTCAATAATTGGAATTTGGGGTCAATATCTTTCAATCCGCCATTTAATACGTGTGTATATTGATAAATATTAACAAAAATCATTGCTAAAATAAATAATATGACATAAAACAACAAAATATAAATAATATAAATAGCCGTATTAAAAACGCTCAATGATGTGAGTTGTTCATTTAGAATGTTGAATATATCATATTTAAAATTGTTTTTGGTACATTTGATTATTTCTTTTGCTGAATAGCTAATACTTTGATTATTAGTTATTACTGAATTATAAAATAACGCAACAATACTTGATAATAATTTTATACATAAATTGATAACATTAATAAAAGATATAATCAATGTTATTAATGTTAAAAATATACAAATAACAACTAATATCATAATTAGCATTTTACATATATCAGCAATTCGTTTAAATTCAATAACAGTCTTTTTAGTGTTTATGATAGTATTTAGGTCATCCGTTTTAGATATAATTTGCTCATTCGCTTGACTTTTTAAAGTTTCTATATAATCATATGCGTCTTTTATTTCTTGGCCTAATGTCTCATTTTGGTCTTTAGGATCAACATACTTAGAATAGAATGTTTCTATTCTATCTTCGATATCATCATATTTTTTTTGTTGTTCAGTATTTATTGCATATCCTTTTTTTTTAGCACTAATAATAGATTTAAATTCTTCTACTATTTGTGAAAGTTCTTTATTTTTAATAACAGGTTTTTCAAGTAGTTGTGGTAATTGAGATGTTTCACCTTCATCTCTTAAACTTTCTCTTTTTGCTTTAGCTCTTTCAACAACTTGTCCTGTGTTACTAGCTAAAGCTGTTACACTATTTCGAATACGTTTAAATAAAGAAGGAGGTTTATTAGGTTGTCCATCAGCTCTTACTGAGTCGTCTGCTCCTTCAGCTTGTACTATCTGTCCTTCTGACTGAGCTGCTTCTTCTGGTTTTTTACTTCCAAATAATCGTCTCATTGTAATTATTCTATCTTCTTTAATTTGTAAATATTTATTTTTTAAAATAATATTTAAAGAAATAGTAAATAATGACACAAAAAATTATTATACCGTTTAATAAGTAATAATCATATAATGATATCATTTTATATTTACAGATGTTATATATATCGACAATCAATTCTTGTATAATAGAATTATTATTATAAAAATCATTATAGATGTAATTATATATGTCTTTATTGTTATTGAATGCTTTTTTCATTTTGGGCATTTCATAATTTAGGGTATTAACAGAATTGAAAATAAGTGAATCGTAATTTAATGATAATATTGGATTTATACGGGTTATATATGAACCTAAGTTATGTGTTGAAAACAGGTCTTTAGCATCATCCAATAAATTATTATCAACATAATATCGAATTAAAATGAAGGTATAAAAAACAGAACTCAATTTATCTTTATACAAGACACCGTTCTTATCTTTCATTGTCTTAAATTTTTCTAATGTAATAGCATTGTCCGTATTATAAGCTTCATTAATAACACTAGATATATATATAAATAATTTGTTCTGATTGAAATTATATTTTATATCATTACATTTACCTTCTTGAAAATAATCATCGAATTTATTCTTCTTTTCGCTATAATTGCATATTTTGTTTATGAATTCTTTATTGATGTTCTTATAAATAACATCTTTTAAATTATGGGTTCTCCGTGATAATAAATTCAAGAACGTATAATTATAAATAAAATAAACAATTCCCAAAACCAACATTACCAATAAAACAGGCAATAATAAATTAAATTCCTTATATACATCATCAATTTCTAATTTATACTGAAATCTATAGGCAATATATAATATTATTACGATGAATAATAAATACATAATCAAATCTATATTTAAAGAAAAATTTTCGGTGAAATAAATAATATTTTCAAGTTGTTTGAATTCTAGGACGTCTCTTAGTCGTATTTGGTCTTTAACTAATAGACCTATTTTATATGCCAAAGTTTTATAATTTTTTTGGAATGTATCATATAAAATCCATATTATTAATAATAAAAATACAGTAAGCAATACATAATAATAGATTTTATTAATTAATTCGCAATTATCGGGGGTTTCCTGATTGTCGGGAGTTGCTTTTATATCTAGAAGATGTATCATATTAAGAACAAAATCACGTTTTTCACCAAAATATTTATAAAAATAAATATCAACAAGTGGTTTAATATACTCGTATAATGCTTTTAAATTCATTTAATAATATCTATTTTATAAAGATTTAATTATCCATAAAAATATAAATATTAGTAATGGATAACTTAAACGAACGATAAATTCTTGTATTGGTGATAGAATATTATCTGTCAAATAAGTATTTATATAATGACTGCCTAATTTTTCAATTGATATACCTAATACAACTACAAATGCTAATAATATTAATTTAAATACATCATTTCGAGATAACATCATTCTATCCCAAAACGAATATTGAGGAACTGTCTGATATTGTTGAGGCGGTTTTCTAATCGGAGGCGGTGCTTGTTGTTGATAATAAATTGGTGCTTGTTGAGGTGGTTGAAGTTGGGGAGGTTGTGGCGGAGGTGGTGGCGGTTGTTGCTGCTGTTGTTGTGGTGGTTGCTCGGAATGATAATCCATAGCAGAATTATCATCTAAATCACTGTTTCCGCCATTAAATGAATAAGCTATATTTAATTCAGTCATTTGTATATATCTATAATAAAGAATTAATATTTTTTTTAAAATCTTATAATAAATACAGAAAGAGAACTTTTAAATGGGCTATTATGATAATATATTAAATTTAATATCTTTAGTATTAGCATTATCTATATTATTCATTATTTTATTCGGATGTCAATTTCATAAATATGTAGAAAAATTCACTGATGCCGATGCAACAACTGCAACTCCAGAAGCAGCAGCCACAACAAAAGCAGAAGACCCTAAACCAGACCCTAAACCAGAACCTGATGCAGATGCAGAAAAAACAAAAGGAACAGTCAAATCTTTAAAATCTTTTGATGCAAAGATATTAACACAATTGAATGAAGGTAAATTAACAGATGCGGATATGCAAAAAATGATAGATGATGGAACTTTTACGCGAGAAAATTTAGATAATATTCTTAAATACATTCAAGAATTAAAGAAGAATATGGTTTAAAGCCCATAATTATATTTTTGTTCCATTTTTCTATAGATATCAATATTATCTCTTGAAAAATTTTCATTTAAATTATCGACTAAGTCGTCTTCATCTTCATCATTTTCATTAATTATTTCCTGTTCATCATTTGTATATTTATAATTATTAAAATTATTGGTATAATTAGGATTTAATATTGAATTGAAATTTAGATGTTTGAATTTGGGTTCATAATAATAAACAGCCAATGTTATATTATGATTTACTCCTTTAAAATCATATAAATTTCTATCAGCCGTTTCGAATTTTAATGTTAATTTAGATAATTTCCCAATAGGATGAAATTCTCTAATTGGAATTTTTGTAATATACAATTTTTCATCATTGAAACCTAAACTATTCGTACGAAATTTAGCTATACCTAAATTATTATTAGTATAAGCCATAGACCCAAAAGCGTGTTCTTCGATTTCGGGCGACCTCATAATTATATATTTTTCACCAGTAAAACAAACCATACCAGGTCCAATAATTCTATTTCGCATTTTTGGAGTATAATAATTATCATCATAAAAACTCGCATACAATCGCATAGATTGCATTATATTGCTATATTTAATTTCATTAGCATCATTTGTATCAATCGGTTTTTTAACTGTTAATTTATTGTAATAAGAATATTTAATATTATGGTCTTCTTTTTTTATTAGCATATTGAAACCTAAAGTTTCCGCCAATGTGCTATCATACATATTAAAAACGAATGGGTGAGTACATGTAAATTGAATGGTATCTGTTAATTCAGTAGGGTCAGTTAATCCAGCCGCTTTTAATTCTACATTACTGTCATTTATAGAATTTTTAATTTCGTCATTAAAATGAATTACAAATGTCGGTAATGAATAATCAGCATAAGACATATTAAAAACCTTGAACTTACCGTTATAAGTAGGGTCATAATTGACAGCATCGACATCAATTTCATTATTTATAAAATCATCTAAAGTTGTTGTCGTATCTGTATGAATATAATAATAAAGAGTGTTATTATATTTATCGATTGAATACATAGTTCTAGGAATACTAGTGTCAATAATATCAAAACCTATAACATTTTTAAAAGGAACATTGAAATTAACGACATAATTACTGGGGTCAGGATATAATTCGAAATCTCTATTTTTACTGTCAATAAGAATAACTATAGTTTGTTTGATACTATTTTCACGCAAATAATTTATATCTTCGATTGACATTATTTTATCTTTAATATTTATATTTTATATTAATATAAACCATGCATATTTATAGTGAATATTTTTTAGGATTATTGACACAAATCAAATTATTTCATTGGTCTGTTAAGACTTATTCTGCCCATGTAGCTTTAGATAAATTACATTCAGCTTTATCCGACAATATTGACAAATTCATAGAAGCCTATATCGGTAAATATAAACTACAACCTATACCAGTTTTTACAATCAATACAACGGCTACTAGCAATTGTCAAAATATTATTGAATATCTCCAAGCACAACACGATAATATTAAAAAAATAAGAACAGGTGTCAATAAAGCTTCCGAATTACAGAACATAATTGACGAAATGTTGGCTAATATAGACCAATCAATTTATTTATTAAATTTAAATTAGTTATCACTATTTACCATAAAACACAATGAATTGTCTGGACGTCTTTTAGTAGGATTTGATTTTACTTGAGGTAATGAATTTGAATATTTTATTAAAAAATCTGTTATTTTTGTATCCTCATAAGGAAACGTATATATTTTTTGAAATTCTTGTAAATTATACATTATGATAGTTTTGAATATTATATAACAATAGGCATTTGTATTATCAAACCATATACCATTATTTTTTTTCTGTAATTCAAATAATTGATATGATTTATATAATGAATATTTCAATTCTTCTTTGAATAATTCATAAAAATCTTTCTTTGTTTCTTCGCTTATTTGTTGTAAAAACATTATTGTGGCCCAAAATTCAACAATTGTCTCATTCGGGTCTATATCAGATTTTATATTAAAATGTTGTTGTAATCTCTTTATGTTCATACTGCTAAAAGAATTATCAATTTCTAAAATATGATGAATATATTCATGAAATATAACTTTTCCGAATTCTTCTTTTCTTAATATGTATATTTTTTTATCTATAGGAATAAGTCTATTAATATTTTTAAATGTAAAACCACTATTGATATTAAACCTCGATAAAGGTAATTTAGGAGTTTTATCAAATTCCTTTTTATATGGCGATAAACTAATATAAACATCAATCTTAGCATTATTTGAAAATTTATGAATTCTATTCAGATTTTTAATAATTATTTCTTTATCATTGCCATTATCATTACCATTGCCATTTACCAAGACATGAAAATTGATGTTGCCTTTGGTGTATTTAATGATTTTGTTTAATGACCGTAGATAGGTAATGAACCAACTGCCGATATACTCGCTCATTTCATATTTAATTGTCTCAATCATCTATTATATTATTAAAAAATTGTTTTAATTCTTTGATAATACAATTTAAATATTTATCGTCTTTTAGTTTATTGGCGATTTGTAATAAGGTTGATGATTTGATTTGATAATCTAATGCGATATTTATATCATTTTGGACGATTGCTTTATCATCCCAATAATTGCTTCTTATTATGAATGTATTGATAACTGTCGATTTTAAAACATTCTTAAGTTTAAGTTGTTTGTCATCGATGGCATTTTCGCCATTTTCAATATATTTCCATACATTTTTTCCACAATAATTGAATTTATCTTTAATTAGTTCGTAAATAACTTTTGAGACATCGTAATGAGAACCATTAGACCCAATACAAATATCTATATAATCATTTAAATTATTCATTTTATATTTAAAAAATATTATTGTTTTAAATATAAAATGTTTTCAAATCCACATGAAATATTGAACGTCAGTAATACTGCCACTATAGATGAAATTAAAAAAGCTTATAGAAAGATTGCGTTAAAATGTCATCCAGATAAATTAAATAATATCAATGACCCAGAAGAAAAGAAAATAAAAGTTAAAGAATTTACTGATGCAACCAATGCTTATAATCAACTTCTTAATAATGACTACGAAGAACTCAATTATGATAATTGGGAACAGACATTTGATTATATTATTAATAGTAAGTTATTTAAGGATTTTGTGAATGTATTGATGAAACCATCGAATAAACCAATAATTCATACATTCAATTTAGAAATTACTTATAATGATTATTTTAGTAAAAACAAAAAGAAAATTAGAATATTTTTAAAAGATGTTATTGACCCGATTTTTATTGATTTAGATTGTAAAAAATTCCCTAAAGCTGTTATTAGTCATATCGACGATAATGACATCGAACATGAGATTATTTTCAATCTAAGTTTGACAGCCTCTAATAACTGTTATTATTATCATAATACCAATAATGATAATAGTATAGATATTATTCATGATATGATTATAACAACAGCTGAATATTTAACTGGAAATATCCGAGAACATGTATATTTGAATAAAGAAATATTAATTATAAAAATTGAACCATTTTCTAATAAATTTATTGTGAAAGGTTTGGGAATTAATAAAGGTAATTTTATATGTAATTTTATTTATGTCCCAATTGACAAAAAAGACTGGAATAAAATTTCTGATGATGATAAAAAAACAATTATTAGAATTTTTGACAAATTGAAATTTATATAAAGCTTTATTATTTATATACAAATATAAAAAATGCCAGCTGCTCCAAAAAAACAAACCGTTGCCCCCGCTAATGATGTGAAAACTAAAGTTCCAGAAGAACCAGTAAAAGAAGTGCTAAAAGAAGTGCTAAAAGAACCGGTAGTTCAACCTGCTAAAGCCACCGAACCTGCTGCTGCAAAAAAGCCTCGTGCCACAAAAGCCACTACTGCAGCTGCTAAAACTGAAGCGACAGAACCGGCTGTTCCAGTTGCTGCTACTTCTACCGAAGAAGGTGCTGAAACACCATCAGCCACCGAAAATGCGGTTCAAGTTCTAGCAGATAAAATCGGTGCTCTTGCTGCACTTCTAAAAGATATTCAAAGTTCTCTAAAACCAGTTCTTAAGGAACACGACAAGCTCCGAAAAGTAGTTGAGCGTATCCAAAAGAAACGAGAGAATGCTCGCAAATCTCCATCAGGTTTTGCTAAGCCAAATAAAATTTCTGATGAACTCTGTGATTTTATTGGAGTTCCTCATGGAACTGAGAAATCACGAACTGATATAACCCGTTATATTAATGCTTATGTAAAAGAACATAATCTAAATAAGCCAACTAATCGTCGTGTAATTCTTCCTGATGAGAAGCTCAAGAAAATTCTCAAGATTAATAATGAAGAGGAAGTCACTTTCTTCATCCTCCAACGTCTAATTTCTCATCATTTCCCATCTCTAAGTGCTAAGAATGCCGCAGCAGCTGCTGCCGCCGTTGCCGCAACCTAAAAAACAAAAACCATTTCTTTTATTTTTATAAAATCCTTCTACACAAAGGACATTTATTATTATAATCAAGCATTTTTTTAATACAATCATCATGAAATGTATGATTACAATAAGTAATAACTATGGTATTTTTATCCATAGGTTCTAAACAAATAGAACATTCTTCATTATTATTATTAACTTTATTGAAATCCAATTTTTTTATAAATATTACTTTGAATACAATGTATATCAAAGATGTCATTATTAGCATAATTGAAAATAAGCAAATAAGAAATAAAAGTCTGTTAAGTTTTAGAATAAAATATAATTTATTTGATACTGATTGTTCAGTCATAATCATATAAAATTAATAAAAAAATAATATTTTTCATTTTTTTTATTTAATTGACATTAACCATTAACATTAATTTCAGGTTTCAAACGATTGAATATATTATTAAGTTTGTATTTGTAAATATGCATTCTGTTGTTAATAGCTGTTATTTCCATTTTAATGGTAGTTCTATCAGACATACATCTTATTTTGTCAAATAAATGTTTATTAAGTCTTAATTGTTTATTTCGTATCAAATCATTCTTAACATGAGTTAATAATATATGTCCTTCGTAATTATAATAAGAAAGTAGTTTAATAATATCATCATTTATATTTTCGTCGTCAATATCATAATTGATTTTATCAATCAAATTATATTTTTCATAATTATTTTTATTGACAAATGTTCGTTTATTCATCATATTCATAATTGATTGAACCATAATAAATAAGATAATAGAAACTTCTATTATCATTATTATTTATTATTTATAAAAATAAATATTATCATTCATTTTTTTATTCATAATGGATATACCCAACAATATTAAAAATCTTATTATTAATTTTTTTATAATTATTGATATGAATACATTCATATTTATCTTTTTGTCTTACTATTATGGCTTTCAATGATAATGATAATGATAATGATGATGATAATGATAATGACTTAAGTTTAGTTATTTTGATAGCTTTTATTGTTAATTCTTTTTTTGCGATTATCTTATATTTTTCGTTATAAGATAATGATATTTTTATTTTGTTTTTATTAAAATTGAATATCATCTGTAATAAGATTATTAAATCTGTAAAATTATATTTACCTCTTGCCCATTGAATTTTGGGAAATTCTGGATTTTGGCTGATGAAATCATTATAATATTCTTGAATGGCTTTTAATAAATTGATTTTATCATAATGTTTATATTTATAATAAGATTTGAATTCATTTTGAATAGCTATTTCATATTTATTTTTTAATTGTTTCTTGAAAAATAATTCTTCTATTGTTGAATTCTTATTATTGAAAAATGCCAATAACAAACAATCAATATAAGATGTGTTATTTTCTCCTGTTATTGATTGCATACCCTCAGCTATTCTTCTATCGTCTTCATTATAATAATCTTCGCTTCTAATATTCAATATCTTCATAATGTCTTGTAAATATGAAGAAGAAGCTATTCCTAAACTTTTGAATTTTAAGAATTCGTCTTTTGTGTGAATTGAACATCCTTCTTTTACTTTTTTTAATGTTGGCTGTGCTTGTATTTTTATTTCGCCAGTTTTATCTATTAATTCATATAAACGCATTCCATCTTCTTGTTCTTCAATTGATAATTTATAGACATAATCATTATATTCGAGAGTATAATTATCATCATTAACATTCAATTTTATGTTATTATAACTATTAATATTTAATAAATATTCAAGTTCTTTAATATGACTAATACCTAAATAATCGAATTTCATATCATAAATTGATATTTGATTAGGATTGACAATAGTCAATAAATCATCTTTATTCAAATAATAATTTGATTTAAATTTGATAAAAGATAGTTTATTGGACTTTTTAGCAATTTTTTTATATTCTTCTTGCTTTTGCTTGCGTCGTTTTCTGTTGATTATATATTCATCATTGCCTTCATCTTCTAATTCTGAAAAATCACTAGTATTTGATTTTAATGAAGGTAATGTCAAAGAACTTAATTGAAGTAAATTAACATCTTCTAATGAAGAAAAAGAAGTATCTTTAACATAAATTAAAGTCGTATAATTATTATCATTAAATGAAAAACACATTTGGGTTTTATCATGAATATTTCCTAATTTACAACGTTTTTTATCTAAACAAAATTTTACATCATTATTAACGTCCCAATCAAACTTCATCAATTCGCAAGGTAATAATAATGAACCAAAATTTGCGGGCATACCTGCATCATTAGTAGTTCTAAACCAACCATTATAAACATATCGGTTATTTTTGCAAGTAATACCTGCGATTTCATGACCACTATCAATTTCAAAACTGTTATTATTAGTCAATAATACGGAATCTAATACATATCGGACACCATTATAATAAATTTCATTATTAAAATGATGAACATCGATATTTATATCAATATCAAAATGTTTCAAATTTATATCTTCTAATCGTTCGCTGTTATAATATTCCTCTAAAAACATTTCTCGATATAAACTCAAAGATGTATCATCGGATGGTGATAATTTGTTTATTATAATATAATCGGTTGTTGTTTTGCTATCGATATCAGACCATTTTTCAAAATCGATATTTAATGTTTTGCCATCTTCTTTATAAATATTTGTGAAGAATGGTGGAAGTGTTGAATAAAAGTTTGCATAACAATTATCTTCATAAATAATAATATCCAAAAACTTTTTATTCAAACTTCTCAAAAAAAAAGGTAAGAATGTATCACTATAATAACCGTAATTTTTATTTTTTCTAAATCTCTTAAATAGTTCGGTTTTATCTCCATTTATGTATTTTAATATATTCTCGGGGCCCATAAATTCAAAATATTTATTAGCTTCTTCATCTCTAATGTAATTATGTTTTATTATATGGTTCATTATTCTCGAAAACTTATCTTTCTTTTCTTCGAAATAATGAAACAATAACTTTCTCGAATGCTGACTATAAAAAATAGCCATCAAAATCGCATTAAACCAACATGTATTTCTGTATTGTGGTATAGTTATAACATTATCACAGGAAAACATATGTCTCTATTTATAATTGTTATTTTCTTTGAAATATCCGTTTTTTATATGCTTCTTGTTTGCCCTTTCGTTCCCTTCGTTCAACGATATATTCTTGTATTTTTTTCATGTCTCTGTCGTCTATTTCTGAATAATCGCTTTTTTCATCTTTTAGAGAAGGTAATGTTAAACTACTAGTTATACTTAAATTTCTATCTACAGATGGTTGAGCTATTTGTTTAACATAAACTAAAGTTATTTTATCTAATTGTTTAAATGAAAAACATAACTTTTTCTTATCTACTTTCTCTGTCATACATAATTTAGTATTTAAACAAAATGATGCTCCCTTCTTTATGTTCCAATCAAATTCAAATAATTCGCAAGGTAATAAATTATTACCATAAGTTCTTGGTATGCTTTCACCATCGGGTATGGTTCTCATCCAGCCATTATAAACAAATCGTTTATTTTTACACGTAATACCCGCAATAGCATGACCTAGACCAATATCAGCTCTATTATAATTATCTAATAAAATTGAATCTAATATATATACATTACCATTATATTCAATTTTATCATTTAATTTTGATATATCTTTTATTTTGATACCATAATTTTCTAAATTTATTTTTTTTTCTACGCCTTCTTCTTCAAAAAATTCTGTTTTAATTCTAAAATACGACCTATACGGGTCTTTATCACTATCTGATGTTTTATGTACTATTAAATAATCAGGATTAGTTATATCTTCACTTTCTTCTCCAGACCATTTAGAAATATCAGCAGAAGTATTAGCAATAACTTCACTTTCCGTTATGAATTTATCAAAAAGTGAATAAAAATTAGCATAACAATTATTTTTATAAATAATAACATCTAAAACATTTTTATTTAAACTTTTTAAGAAATGGGGTAAAAATGTATTCATAGAAAAACCATAACTTTTATTTGCTTTAAATTGTTTAAATAATTGTTCTTTATTATTAACATTAATATATTTCAATATATTCTCAGGTTTCATAAATTTAAAATAGTCAATAGTATCCTTCGATTTAATATAATTATGTTTTATTATGTCATTCATTATTCTTGAAAATTTGTCTGTCTTTCCTTCAAAATTATGATATAATAACTTTCTTGAATTCTGACTATAAAAAATAGACATCAAAATAGCATTAAACCAACATGTGCCTTTAGTTTGTGGTATTGTTATAATATCTTGACATGAAACTAATTTCTCTTCTGCTGCTGCTACTTTTGCTACTTGTTCTTCATGTCCTTCTTGTTTTGATGTTGCATTAAAACGTTTTTTAAATTCTTTTTGTTTTCGTTTGCGTTCTATTTTCTCTTCATCGTTTTGAAAGTCTAATAAAAATTCATGACTATTTGATTTTAAAGATGGTAATGTTAAAGAACTAGTTAAACTCAGATTTTTATCAACTGATTTCATAACATCAGCATTTTCTTTAACATAAATCAATGTTGCATATTTAATATCATTAAATGAATAACATACATCTTCTTTTGTTGGAGCATCTAATTTACATTTTTTTGAATTTAAACAGAATTTATTATCTCGATTAACATCCCAATTGAATTTCACTAATTCACAAGGTAAAACTTCATCTTTATCAGTCGTTTTTCTTAATTGACTGCTATAAACAAAATGTTCATTCTTGCAAGTTATACCAGATATTTCATTATTTAATATAACTGAATCTAAAACATAAGTATTATCATCAAAAACAATTTTATTTTTAAATTCACGCAAACCTTCAATATCATAACGCGCTAAATTTAATTTTTCGTCAAACCCCTGCAAATGTTCGTTTTCTTCATCTTGTGATGATATAAATATATTCAAAAATATTTTTAGATATAAGTCTACATTTTCTAAATCGGATTCTTCAGTTCCATCATCATCTGGTATTTTATGAACAATTATATAATCAGGATTTTTTAAGTCATCGCTATTAACATCAACCTTCAATTTTGATATATCTATAGCTTCGTAATTTATACTGAATGCTTCAAGTGCAGAATAAAAATTTCCATAACAATTATTATCAAAAATGATAACATCTAATACATTTTTATTTAAACTTTTAAGAAAAAAAGGTAAAAACAATTTATTATTATAATAATAACTTTCTTGGTTTTTAAAAATGTCAAATAAATTCTGAGTGTTTAAATTCATATATTTTAAAATATTTTCTGGACGCATAAATTTAAAATATTCATTTGATTGTTCTGATTTTATATAATTATGTTTTATTATGTCATTCATTATTCTCGAGAACTTATCTTTCTTTCCTTCAAAATGATTGTATAACATTTTTCTAGAATGCTGACTATAAAAAATAGACATCAAAATAGCATTGAACCAACTTGTATCTTTGTATTGTGGTATAGTTATAACATTATCACAAGAAAACATCTGTCTGTCTATTTATTATTAATATTTTAATAATAAAAATAGCTAACAATTTTATATTTTTCTGATTTTATATAATTATCAATATTTTCGATTATCTTATTATTATCATCATCATACCATTTTGTTTTATATTTATAGAAACATTTGTATTTATCTTTTTGTCTGGTTATGATAGCAGTTAATAATAATGAATTTAATTCGGATTTTGGATGGGATTTGAGTTTAGTTATTTTTATTGTTTTTATTGTCATTTCTTGTTTTTCTATCATCTTAAATTTTTCATCATAAGATAGTAATATTTGTAATAAGAATTTATCGAATTTAAATATTTTCTGTAATAAAATTAATAAATCAGGTAAATAATATTTACCCCTAGACCATACAATTTTGGGAAATTCAGAATTTTGTTTAATAAAATCATTATAATACATTTGAATGGCTTTTAATAATTTGATTTTATCAATTGTTTTATATTTATAATAAGACCTAAATTCATTTCTTATTATTATTGCATATTTATTCGTTAAGACGCCATTAAAAAACAATTCTTCAATTGCTAAATTCTTATTATTAAAAAATACAACCAATAGACAGTCTATATAATCATTTTTAACTTCTTTAAGTCCTTTAAGTCGTTCCTTAAATAGTTTTTTATAAATATCTTGTTGTTTTTTGCGAGTTTTCTTTTCTAATAGATATTTCTTTTTGTCTTGCATAATTATTTCCGATAAACTGTTGCTTTTTAACGAAGGTAATGTTAAAGAACTAGAACTAGGCGGTAAATTAGAATCGATAGATTTTATTGATATATCTTTGACATAAATCAAAGTTGCATTATCGATATCATTAAATGAAAAACATAAATGTTCTTTTTCTTTTTTTTCATATTTATCAAGCTTACATAACTTACGATTTAAACAGAATTTATAATCTTTTTTAATGTCCCAATCGAATTTCATCAATTCGCAAGGTATTTTTTTAGGTCCAAAATCTTCATTTATATTAGGGTCTTTTGTTACTCTAAACCATCCATTATAAACATATCGATTGTTTTTGCAAGTTATACCTGCTACAAGATGGCCAATTTTTAATTCATCTTCATTAGAATTATTTAATAAAATCGAATCAAGAATATATTTATTGCCATTATGAAAGATTTCGTTTTCAAGAGTAATCAGACCTTTGATATTTATATTATATTTCTTTAAATTTAATTTTTGTAAATCTGGATAAGTATTATAATCATGTATAAATAACCTAGTATAATAATTATAAAAATTATATTTTTTTATTTTATGAACGATTATATAATCTGGGTCTGAAATATCTTTAGTATTTATACCACTCCATTTTGATAAAAATTTATAGGTATGTCTTTTTTTAGCATTTATTGCAAATTTTGGAAGGACCGAATAATAATTAGCATAACATTTCTTTTCATAAATAATAACATCCATAACATTCTTATTTAAACTTTTTAAGAAATCCGGCAAAAACGTCTCAACGTCAAATCCATATGTTTTTTTTCCTTTGAAATGTTCAAACAATTCTTTTTTATCTAAATTTGTATATCTTAAAATGTTTTCCGGACGCATAAATTCAAAATATTTATTGGCTTCCTCATCTCTAATATAATTATGTTTTATTATATGGTTCATTATTTTCGAAAACTTATCTTTCTTTCCTTCGAAATGATGATAAAATAACTTTCTCGAATGCTGACTATAAAAAATAGCCATCAAAATAGAATTAAACCAACATGTGCCTCTGTATTGTGGTATTGTAATAACCTTATCGCAAGAAAACATCAATTAATCTTCTAATAATATACACAGCTAACAATTTTATATTTATGCGATTTTATGTGATTATAAATATCTTTAATTATTTTATCGTTGTCATACCATTCATTATAACATTTATAAAAACATTTATATTTATTATCTGACCTAGTTATAATAGCTGATGCTGATATCATTTCAGGATTTAATTTAAGTTTAGTTATTTTTATTGTTTTTATTGTTGTTTCTTGTTTTGATATTATTTTAAACTTTTCATTATAAGCTAATAGTATTTCTATTAATTTTTTCTTGAAATTAAATATCTGTTGCAATAAGATTATGATATCAGTAAAATTATATACACCTCTTGACCATATGATTTTAGGATATTCCGGATTTTGCTTGATAAAATCATTGTAATACATTTGAATAGCTTTTATTAATTTTTTCTTATTAAATGTTTTGTTTTCATAAAAAGATTTAAATTCATTGATAATTGAAATAACATGTTTATTTTTTATTGATTTATTATTAAAAAACAATTCTTCAATTGTCAAATTCTTATTATTAAAAAAAGCAACTAAAATACAATCAATATAAGATGTGTCATATGTAAATTTATTACATTCTTTTTTGGGTTCCTTAAGTCCTTTAAGTGTCTTTTTATATTCATTTTGTGTATTTCTGCGATTTTTTCTATCGTGAATATACATAATCTTTTTGATACTTAAATCATGGTGTAAATTTACTTCTGAAAAATTACTACTATTAGATTTTAGCGAGGGTAATGTTATTGAACTTGAGGTACTTATATTTGTATCAATTGATTTAATTACTGTATTAGCCCTAACATAAATTAAAGTTGCTTTATTAATATTTTTAAATGAAAAACAGTGTTCATTTAAAAGTATTGGGTCTAATTTACATAAATTAGGATTTAAACAAAATTTATAATCTTTTTTTATATTCCAATTAAATTCCATTAATTCACAAGGTAATGTTCTATTGCTAATATTTTTAGTTAATGCGGCATCATTAGTCGTTCTCATCCATCCATTATAAACATAACGCTTATTTTTACAAGTTATTCCTGAAATTGCATGACCCATTTTTAAATTATTGTAATTAATTAATATAATTGAATCTAATACATATTTATTACCATTATAATATATTTGATCATTTAAATTCAACAAACCTTTGATATCAATATTATGATTTTTTAAATTTAATATTTGTTCTATGAATGGATAAGCTTCATAATCTAATGTAAATAATTGTTTATAAAGATTATCATCTGAACCTGTTATTTTATTAACTATAATATATTCAGGGTCCTTAGATATTCCAATCCATCTATTAATTTCAGGTGGTTTATAATCCATTATTAATGGCGCCGTCATAGAATAATAATTTGCATAAAAATTATTCTTGTAAATAATAATATCTAAAATATTTTTATCTAAACTTTTTAGAAAATATGGTAAAAAACTATTTATGAATTTATATCCATAACTCTTTTTTTCTTTGAAAATTTTATAAAAATCTTTTTTATTTTCAATATTTATATATCTCAATATATTTTCAGGTTTCATAAATTTAAAATATTCAATTGTTTGTTCTGTTTTGATATAATTTTGTTTCATTATAGTGTTCATTATTCTCGAAAACTTATCTTTCTTTCCTTCGAAATGATGATAAAATAACTTTCTCGAATGCTGACTATAAAAAAGAGCCATCAAAATGGCATTAAACCAACATGTATCTTTATATTGTGGTATTGTAATAACCTTATCACAAGAAAACATTAATAATCTTCTAATAATATACACAGCTAACAATTTTAGATTTTTCTTTTAGATAATCATTGATATTATCAAAATATTTATATTTATCTTTTATTCTTGTTATTATGGCTTTTATTTTAGGTTTAATATCTGGATTTTTAGTTATTGTTATTGTTTTTATGGTTGTTTCTTGTTTTTCTATTATCTTAAACTTCTCGTTATAAGATAATACTATTCTTATCTTGGTTTTATTAAAATTAAATATCTTTTGTAATAAGATTATTAAATCTGTAAAATAATATTTACCTCTAGACCATTGAATTTTAGGACTATTTATATAATCATTATAATAATTTTGAATAGCCTTCATTAATTTTGATTTGTCGTATTTTTTAGTTTCATAATATGATTTAAACTCATTTCTTATTATTATCGCATTTTCGTTTTTTAATGGTTTCTTCTTCTTAAAAAACAATTCTTCAATTGTCAAATTCTTCTTACTAAAAAAAACAGCCAAAATACAATCAACATAAGTATTATTATAACCTCCTCCAGAAACAACACACGTACGTTCTATTTTAACTTCTATTTCATCTTTTGTAATATCTAAAAAATTTTCTAATTCTTGTAAATAAGTTTCATTATCAGACTTTTCTTTAAAATTGGATAATTCTTTTTCTGTATCAGAAAAAATTTTACAAACAGGTTTTAATTTTATAGGCGTTTTAAAATATATTTTTTTATTTTCATCAACTAATTCATATATGTTCCTTTCATTAGTCGAATGAAGTAAATAGTAATTATTACCATTATAAATAAGTGTTTTTTTATCTTCTCTTAATTGTATATTAGTAGTATAATTATTAATATTTAATACATATTCAAGTTGTTTGATATCTCCCAATCCTAAAGTATCAGTTTCTAAATTATCTATTATAATTTGATTAGGATTTTTTATTGATAATAAATTTTCTTTATCTAAATATTCATCGATTGTTATATAATAGTTTGAGTTAAATTTTATTAATTGTAAATTTATTTTTGTTACATATAATCGTTTATATTCTTCTTGGTTTATTTTGCGTTGTTTTCTTGCTTCTTTATAATCATCATCAATTAAACCACTATCTACTTCTGAAAATTCGTCTGATTCCAATGAAGGAAATGTTAAAGAACCAAAAGAAGATACTTTTTCTTCATCATCTTCTTTTGGTTCTTTAACATAAATTAATATTGAATAATTATTATTATTAAATGAAAAACACATTTTTTTTTTATCAGATTCATCAATTTTACATTCTTTTGAATTCAAACAGAATTGTTTATCATCTTTAACATTCCAATTAAATTGCATTAATTCGCAAGGTAATATATTATTATTAAAATTTGTAGGCATACTAGCATCGATTGTTGTTCTCATCCACCCATTATAAACATAATGGGTATTATTACAAGTTATACCCGCAATTGCATGACCTTGGTTAATTTCAGAAGCATTATAGTTAAATAATAAAACGGAATCTAAAATATATCTATTCCCATTATAAAATATTACATCATCCAAATCAATTAATCCTATAATATCAATTCCATAAGTTTTTAAATTTAATGTTGATTCTAATTTAGAATTTTTACGTAGGTCATCTAAAAATAATTTTGTATAAAGATTTGTATTTTTATCTATTAATTTATGAACTATTATATAATCAGGTTCTTCATCAGATATAATACCACTCCATTTATCTAATATTCTTTCATATGATAAGGTTTGAATAACTATTGGAAGCATTGAATAATAATTTGCATAACAATTATCATTATAAATTATTATATCTAATACATTTTTACCTAATTGTTTTAAAAAAAAAGGTAAAAATGTATAAATATTATTTGTAGTATATGATTTTCGTCTTTTAAATTCTTGAAATAGTTCTTGAAATAATCCTGTTTTATCTGCATTTATTATATATCTAATGATGTTTTCTGGTTTCATAAATTTAAAATATTCAATAGTTTTTTCTTTTTTAATATAAATATGTTTTATTATATTGTTCATTATTCTTGATAACTTGTCTTTCTTTCCTTCGAAATGATGATATAATAACTTTCTTGAATTTTGACTATAAAAAATAGACATCAAAATAGCATTAAACCAACATGTTTCTCTATATTGTGGTATTGTAATTACATTATTACACGAAGTCATTATTATCTAAACTACTAATAGATTAAAAAATATGTTATATTCAGAATATTGTGCTGAATGGCAAAAAAATAAAACAATAAATCCTATTACAAAAAGGAAAATATCAGAAAATGGCACTATTTATAAACAATTTCTTAAAGCTTGTCAAACAAAAACTACTGTCAAACAAAACATTAAAAATTTCTGTGACCAAAATAAAAAACTAACCGAATTTATAAATTCTAAAGATGAAGAATATTATAATAAATTAATGCAATTCTGCAAATCTGTATTAAAAGATTATGATTTATCCAAAGAAAAACCTAATAAAGAACCCAAAGAACTGAAAGAAAAACCTAATAAAGAACCTAAAGAACCCAAAGAAAAACCCAAAGAACCTAAAGAAATTAGGAAATATTTATCTAAAATTAATAATAAGGAATGTATTAAATTGACTAAAAATAAAAATCAGTATTTATTGACTGATGATATTTTATTATATGAACAAATTGGCAGTGATAGTCTTTTTGGGGTTATTTACAAAAGTATGAATATTAACAAGCATTATAAAGATATTCCTGACTTTGTTACGAAAATTCAATTGAAGAGCAAACAATTTTTAAACGAATATAGAATTTTAGAAAAGATAATTAAATTATTGGAAAAACAGCCTAGTATTCTTTTAATTCCACAAATTTATAAAATCATTACTTGTAATAATCTTATTATTGATGATAAATATCCTTCTATTTTAGCGAAAGCAAAAAAAACCAATAAAATATATACAATGATTTTATATGAATTAGTTGATGGAGATTTATTTAGTTTCTTAATGAAAAATACCTTAAATGAAAATATCTGGAAAAATATTTATGAACAAATTATGATGTCCATTTTCTTTTACCATAGTGTATTTAAGGAATTTCATGGAGATACACATACAAAAAATTTCTTATATCGCAAAATTGCGCCAGGTGGTTGTTTTTGTTATAATATCAATGGTATCAATTATTATATTGAAAATTTAGGAATATCTTGGATAATTTGGGATTATGGCAATTCACAACCATTAGAAAAATTAAGTAATCCAACATGGATTGATGATTATATCCGTTTTAATTTAGGTCCTAGAAAACGTGACAAAGAAATAGAAAAATCCGATTTCTTTAAATATTACACAGTTCATGATGATAAATTCGGATATTTACCCGATGATTATAATATTCCAAAATCTATTTTAAAATTACAAGAACAAATAGCTGAACATATTTATTATAAATCTTATAAAAAACCTCAATCGAATTCTAAATATTTCATGCCTAATAATCCAGGTTCTATGACTGAATATGAATGGTTCGTTAAATTATCAGAAAATGGAATATTATTTTCTAAAACTCCTATAGGCAAGATAATATCAACTACTACTTTTACAAATCCTAATATTTATTACTATTCATCAAAAAAATAATTCTATAATTATTATAAATAATATGATTATAGAAATATTATTATTGTTAAATATTGGTTTGACAAGTTATTTATATACATCATATTTAATACCTCAAGCCGCGTTTATTATGCCTATAGAACAACATTATATGATTATGTGTTTCAGTTGTATATTATTAATAATAGATAATGTAAGTTTATTTAATGACCTTCAAAATAAAAATAAAATTAATACTAATTTACAAATCGTAGGCGACCAAGTATTCGAATTAACAGAAAATAAAGTTATCGTCTATAATATAACAAAAATAAAAAGTGAACCAATAACACCAACTAGCAAACTTAAGCTCAAAAGAAATATACTCAATGAAAAACATCCGAGCTATGAGGAACTATTCACTATTGATTAATAATAACTCTAACTTCAGGTTCTATATTATCATTTATATAAGAAATTAATTTAATTTTATTTAATTCCTTCTGATTGATTGAATATGTCTCTAATTGTTTTAATGAAAATGAACCTATTATATATAACGGTATAAAAACAGAACTAAAAGCAAATGTCTCATAAGTCTGAAAAATAGCTGTCGAAATAATAGGCAACGAAATAAATAACCAGTTAGTTTTAATTCTAGATATCATTATTTACAATTTTTAATACAAAGACTTAAATCAATTTAAAAATATGTATTAAAAAGATATATATGACGTCTTCCAATTATATTAATGACGTATGGTCATTATATTTTCATGACCCATATGACATGAATTGGGATAATAGTAGTTATAAATTCATCACTACTATAAGTAGTGTCGAAGATTATATTAATATCTATAAGGCATTCGAGGATTTATGGCAGAGAGGCATGTTTTTTATAATGAGAGAACATATTATGCCACGATGGGAAGATGAACATAATAAAAATGGTGGTTGTCTGTCATTTAAAGTTAATAAACAAGATTTTAACGAAAAATTATTTGAAGTTGGTGCATTAATCTTAGGTGAAACTATGGGAAAAACTGATATGACTTCTACTTGTATCAATGGGTTTTCAATTAGTCCAAAAAAGAATTATCATATTATTAGAATATGGCTCAAAAACAATGAAAGAATAAATAGAAGTTTGTTTAATTTAACTATACATCCTTATTCGGTTATTATGTATAAACCACACAATGAATTATAAAAAAATCAATATAAATATAATATTTATTATAAAAATATGTCTATTACTACTACTTTCGAAAATCTCATTAAAAGTGAAGATTATTTTAAAGCCTTATTTGATGAATTTAAATTTGATTTAATTCTCGAAAATGATATTCAACGTGTTTTTAAACGAACTACATATAAAATATATGATTTACAATGTATTAATTTCCCAGCTGCCTTATTATCATTCGTCGAAGACCTCTTATCAAATAATAATATCGAAATTCATTTAACTGAGACTTTTATTAATCCCAATAAAGTAAATTATTATGGTTCTATAAAAACACAATTATCTAATTATAAATTCATCGAAGATATTTATTATAGTGTCAATCTTATTAATACTAACAATAAAATAACAATTGAAACTTCTATCGATAAAAAATATGATGAATATTCTATTAACGAATTTGATAAAATCATGTTGTCTATATTATTGATGTTTATTGAAAACGGATATACCTCATATGTTAAAAATGAGATATTCAAAAAAAATATGAGCAGAATTAATCTTCACTCTTTTGAGCTAAGCATAACTTAACACTTCCCATCGAAGCAATTCCATATTGTAAAATAATAGGATAAGAATTTTTTAAATAAATTTCTACGGTAGAACATAAATTAGTGCATTTTGTAAAAATACTTAAATATTTCAAACTAAAAACACCTTGAATTATCTCTTGATTGTCATTATTCTTGATTTGTATATTTTGTGTTTCCGTTGCTAAGATAGTCTCTTGACAACAGAATTCTCCCTGACAACTCAAAATAAGTTTATTACCGATGTTTTTAATTTCGATATATTCTGCCAGATTGTGCATATCTCTTATTATTTTCTGTAGATATGCTGAAGGCATTGTTATTATTGTATTAAAATCAGCAGGCGGTATATCGACACTGACGACATCAATATCTAACATCGATAATTTATATGTAGTCTTAACATTCTTTTCATTATTTTCTATTGTTATACCCAAAATATTCGGGTCATTTTTATGAATAAACAATGATAATATATCTCCATTTTGAATGGTTTTTATTAACATATGAAATTTAAGCATGTTTATTCCTACATAAATCTTTTTCATACAATAATAACTTTCGAATTTATCTGCATGCAATTTTAAATGTATCAGAACAATATGAGTATTATCTAATGCAACTATCTTCATGCCATTTTCATCGAACTCTAAATTGACATCCATCAAAATTTCTTTCATTGCATCAATCACCGATTTTATCGTCGATGCTTGTATTGTTTTTATTTCTAGAATGTAATTTTCCATTTACATAACTAAAATTAAAAAACCTTTATATATGTAAATACAAAGGCTCATCAATGTCGGCTTCATTTGACGTTTCACTAATTTTATTAACGATATTATTTAAATAATTACTGGGTTTTATATAACCTTTACCTAATTTTAATGTTTCTTCTAAAAACCAATTATTACTATTATCTTTTTTTCTTTTATATTGCATTTCAATAATTTTATTTAACTGTGAATAATCGTAGCTGCTCATCTACTTTTTTTTAGATATTATTTTTTGCATTTCTATGTCATATAAATCACATGTATCACGGATATCATTCCATTTTTGTGTTTCTTCACTGATTATCGCCTCGGCCTTCTCCTGAACATCCCATAATTCTAATAAAGTCTTTACTTGGTCTTTATTGTTTTTGTTATAAATAATTTCTATTTCTTCTATAGTCATATTAGCAGGAGCTTGTTTTATTAATGTATCCATTTCTATATATTTTTATATTTAGATAATTTTAATTTCCCATAATCCTCAGATATCTTATAAGCCATTATCTCAAAGGGATGTTCGTTTATTGCCGGTATTATATCATTTATACCCGTCGGCATCGTAGATTTATATTTATAAAATAATTCATTTCCATTTCGGTCTTTATATATATATTCATCTAAATCAGGATTGGCTCTTATCAATAATTCGCTATCACGTCTTCTTGAAATCGTATAACCATTTTCTTTTAAATATTTATTTATGTCTTTGTTATATCTCTGGTAAATATGAATACTTTCATGAATAAGAACCGTTATCAATGCGTCATCGTCGTAATTAACGATTTTAGGTGATAAAAATATTATGTCGGCTCTTGTATGTGGAAAACCTTCTTCATAAATATCGCCTATTAATGCAAATTTCCAATTATAACCATTATCAAAATATTTTTTAGCAATTATTGAACAAACATTCAACCGTTTTTTATGTTCTTCTGTGAAATTATAACATTCATTTATAACTTTATTTATATATTCACTCGGACTTTTTGAATCTCTAGCTGTTAAATCATATTCTGTCAAATTAGTTATATATCTGTCTGTGTCGTTTCTTATGAAATTTATTGTTTCCTCCGCTGTCATATAAATATTATCTATATCCGTAAATTTCTCTTTATTTCCACTAAAAGCAACTATCATAATTAAAACAATTATTGATATAAACACGATAGTTAATGCAATATATCTAAATTTAATCATTGGGACCACTATAAATATAATGATAAATTATTTAGATTATCTTCTTGCTTCAATATAAACCTATGCATATTTATATGAGAATAAATATTATTTATATTTTCCTTTTTTTCAGTTATAAAATAATATATCTCTAAATACCAATATATTAATACTAATAATAATAATATTGATATTATTATTATGATATACCATAATATATGCATGGTTTAATAATTATTATAATTATTATTCATTTACTTTTTACGCTTCTTTTTTTGTTTCTTCTTCTTCCTCTTCTTCTTCATCGTCGTCATCGTCTTCATCATCTTCCTCTTCAAAATCAAATTCTTTCATGTTTTTGTTCTTAGTAATGTTATAATGTTTTTTAATATACCTATATACATATAATAATACCATAAACATTATTATTGCTAATATTATTGCTGTTACTATAATTGATATAATTGCTATTATAATATACCAAAACAAATGCATATTTGTTATATTATAAATATAATGAAAAACTATTCAAGTTATTTTCACGCTTCATAATAATATACTTGTCTATAATTTCTTTAGTTATTGTAAAAGGAAATTCGATAGTTTTATCATCCGGCATTTTTATAAACCTATGCATATTTATGTGAGAATAAATATTATTTATATTTCGTTGTAAGTTTCTTACTCCGTCTTCTTCCGTTGTGTTGTTAATTATATATTCTATTTCTTTGTCTTTTATTATGATATCATTATCAGAGATATTATAAGATTTGCAAATATCTTTTATTAAATAATTCTTACTCAATTCTATTTTGTCTGCTAGTTTGTATTTATCAACTTTTATAATTATCATTCGGTCTCGTAATATAGGATTTATTTTTTCTATATCATTGAATGTAAAGAACATTAGCGACTTCGACAAATCTAATTTAATTTCTTCTATGTATTTGTCTGTGAAACTGTCGTTTTGTGTTGTGTCCGTTAAATGAATTAAAGTATTCGTTATTTCTTCACCTTGTTTATTAGTAGCAACTTTATCTAATTCATCAAAGAAAAAAATAGGGTTCATTACTTTGGCTTTTATTATCTCTTCTAAGATTTTACCATATTTCGAACCTTCGTATGTATATAAATGACCTTTCAAATAACTCGAATCAGATATACCACCTAATGATATGAATGCAAACGGATATTTTAAAACACTCGCTACGCCATCTTTTATTAATTTCGTTTTACCTACACCCATCGAACCTTGAATACCTATTGCATAACCTTTCGCATTTGGATTTACCATAAATTGTGCCAGTATTCTCATTATCTGTTGTTTCGTTTCGTTATGTCCGTAAATCTTCTTATTAAGTTCTGCGAGAACGGTTGGCAAATATTCGCTAATAGAATTATATTCAATCTTATAATAAATACCAAAAGGAATTTGAGATATTGTATTTACCAAATTGTATAATTTTGCATATTCTCCTGTATATGCGCACATAACTTCAAGTTCATTAAACCTATTCATAATTGCTCGTTTATTTGTAATTGAAGTATTGGCTAACAATAACTTAAATCTCAATGGAGTAATAACTAAAGGTTTATTTTTATCGCCATTTTGCAATTCTTCTTCAATTTGAATAATATCTTCTTTTTCTTTGATAGTTAATTTATCATAAAATTTCATTTCTTCTTTACTGTAGTCTTTCAATAAATCATTCTTCTTTTTTCTAGGTGGCATTGTTTTAATAATAACAATTATTATTTTATATGCAACATCTATAATAATACGATTTACCGCTGTTTTCGTTGTATCTAATTATTTCTACGATATCACCTTGTTTTAGACCAAGCCATTTTGCAATAACGTCTGTTTTTAAAATAATTGGCATTTGTAATTTACTTTTAACCAAATATTTATTCATAATTTCGGTGGTTTCATCTGTAGATAATTTACGATGTGGTGGCACTAATTGATGTTTAGTTGGGTTGAATTGTAATTCGTTCAGTTGAAAAAACTGTAACATTCCTTTCTTTTTCTGTAAAATCTTATCAATAAGATTTAATTGAGTTATTGTAGGAGTTGTTAATATATCATTTCCAAATATTAGAATTATGTTATATTTACCATTATATTCATTTACAAATGTATCGATATTATTCTTTGATGCCCGTTTTAATTGGTCTATAATGTCTTGACGCATTTTTTTAGTCAATGCGAATATTATTGTTGTATCACTCGTTTGAAATTGGATAATACTACTTTCATTATAAAATTCTTGTCTGTTAATATCAACTTCATGTTCTTCGAATTCGTCAATATTTTCTCCTCGCAACTCTGATAACATTGATTTTAAATTTTCAATAGCCCTATCGATTTCCATTTTATAAAAATATTATTTCTATCTGTTTATATATCATTTTTTATTTATAAAAAAAATGATTTTTTGTTGTTATATGATATAACTATTAATAAACAAAAATATGTCATTAGATTCTATCATTAATTTTATCTCAAAAACGGAATATACAACTGCTGAATTATCTGTTTGTAATTATTTTAGAGGTGATATATATGAATATTATAGATTTGGTAGCGAATATATGAATATTCTAAAAAATACATTTAATAATTATACGACTGTAACTGACGATTCTATTATTTTTATCAATAATAATCTCTGGTTCTATATTAAATTTTCTATTGATAATAACGAAATCTATTGGACTGTCAATATCGCCGAAACCTTAAACAAACTTAATGACAGAATGAATAAAATTAATCATTTTTAAGTTTGAAGCCTTTCCATCCATCTTTAATATAAATACCATAGATTTTATCAATATATGAACGTAGTTGTTGTCTATCTGGTTGTTTCTTACCTTTGGCAACATTCTCAACTCCCCAACTCTTGAAATCAGCATATACTTCCATAATTCCAATCTTTTCTTTAGCACTCTCATCCTTAATAATTCTGTCATTAACATATTGTCCGATGACGTCATTATTATCTTTGTATTTCTGGGTTGCATTGATTACTTCTCTAGGTTCAGTAATCTTATTAGGATTAATATTTTTGTGTCTTTCAATCAACATCGAAACGAAATGGTCAGCATATCTATCAAATTTATCTGATAATTCTAAATCCATCATAAATTCATTTGGTTTTGACGGGTCTGGATTTTCACAGAATTTTGAAGCAAATTCAACAACTCTCAAACGACGCCAAACGCCACCATCTTGAGACGGAATTTCAGGCAATTCATTACAAGCTAATATCATCTTAAATTGTGGTTTAAATTCATACGGTTCTTTATATAAACCTCTTGTTAAAATTCGGTCATTACCTGACAATTCTTTCATATAACCTACATTAATTTTATCGTTTTCATTCGGTTCTTGCATTACTGCAAATCGACGTCCTTTCATTCTCTCAATTTCACCTTGAGCCGAATTAGAAGCCGCTCGTTTTTGTGTTAATAATGCAATAGGCAATGTTGCATAATAATCGCCGACTGATTTTTGAATCAAGTCTAACAATCTACTTTTGCCATTACTTCCTTGACCTGTGAATATATAAAATCGTTCTTGGGCTATCGAACCATCAATAATACAAGCTAGAATATCTAATACATAATTACGAACATTTACATTCGTAAATACCTTTTCGAAAAAATCATTGATTTCTACGATTTCTGGATATTCAATTGAATATGGAATATAATTTCTTTTTGTTGATAATGAAATATAATCATCAGGCATACCTTCACGAAAAATATGCATCTTCATATCATAAACACCATTCTTAAATCCTATTAAATGCGGACGACAATCTAATAATTCTTCGAAATTTTCATCAATAAACAAGCATTTGCATTCCTTCATTACACTGTCTTTATAAGAAGTCTTTTTAAGATTGGAAGCGATTTTCATGGCTTCTGACCCTCGTTTGCTATACATCGATTGCTGAGCTTTGTCATATGCATTATTAGAACTTAATGTATTATAATGCATTGCTCGGTCTAGGAATTTACGACAGATTTCTTCACTCAATGAACGACGCAAATTCAAACCTTCTCTTGTTTTAATCCAACAATGTGAATCACGGTCATATTTATACCAAGTATCCTTATTAACTGCTTTGTATTCGCCTTTATAAATAACTTGAACTAATTTTGCAACATCATAATGAGCACCTTCTGAACCTATCGAAATATCAATCAAAGGAATTACCGAATTATCAATAATTTCTTTATATCGTTGAGGATTATCAGTTTTGGCCCACCAGCGTAGAGTTCCCATTCCTAAATGGTCTTTACGCATTTTATCCCATAAATTATGGCATTCGCCTTCGATGTAATTACTGCCAATTTTTGAAAATTCTGTCCATTGTGCCAATAATCTATAATCGATATTTCGCAATACCCATCCAAGATTAATCCAATCATTATAACGTTCTGCTCTCGTTTGTGATAAGCATTCAGTTATTAATTCTCTGGCCAATACATAATCATCGTCATTTGTATAATTCTTAATAACATTGATTTCTTTTTTTAATAAGATGTTATTTTCTAGTTTTTCTTTTAATTTCTTATCTACAATCGGCAATATATGTCTGATATATTCTTCGATTTCTGATGTATAACTCTCATTAATTTTAGTTGGTTCATTTGTGATATTTCTCATCGAAAACAATTTAATATATGATATCTCAAGTTCTGCTGACGGAACATAATCATGTATAATTGTTTCTTCCTTGTAATTATAAATCTTAGTCACTCTGTAGGCTTCTGATTCTGGTTTTTTACTCCCATACATCTGCCAACAATTAGCATTTATAATTGCTTTGTCAATAATATCTTCATATTCATTACATAAATATAAATCTTTGAAGATTTGAGAAGCAATATCTAAAATTTTCTTTCTAATAAAAAATTGTGTATTATTATCTATAATCACATGCGGAAAAATAATATGAATACCGTCTTTGATTTTATTTCTAAATTCTGTCGGATATGGTTTTTCCATTACATATGCGACATTGCTTTTTTCATCAATATCTAAATATGTATTGATTATTTTAAAATAATTGTCTATAATCTTATAGACATTATCATCTGTATATAATCGTTGAATAAATGGTTCTCCATTTTCATTAATAGGCATAGAAAATCTGAAATCTAAATCAACTCGCAATGGACTTGGTTCAACAGGTTTTTCTGTATAATGCAATGAAGTACCATTTGCAATGGCTAATGAATATAAATTTAAAAATTCTGTGTATTCATCATTGGCAATATATAAAGCGACTTTAGGATTACCTATACTCGTATTTGTATATTGCTTTCCTTTTTCAACTTTATGTTTAGAAATAAAGCTTTTAAACTTCTCTTGATGAGCCATAATTATATTAATATTTAATTATATTTTTAAATTATAATTATTGTCATTTTTTTTATTTTAATTTTTTATAGTAGAATGTCATTTTGTAGTCCAGGCGCATTTGATAAAAAAATATGTTATTCAAATCGGTCACTGAGATTGATAGCAGTTGCTTATAATCATATGAAACCCAGTGATAAAATTACTCTAAGTGATGATAATAATGAATTATATCATAATATTAAAGAAAAATTAGACAAATTCTTAAAAATAACTTATAGTAGTCATTGGGCTTGGTTAGATATTATTAAATATTTAAATCGTAATCAAAATTATAAAATTTCTAGAGCAATGAAAGAAATAGAAGATACAGAACTTAAACCAGCTCAACCCAGCGAATGGATAAATAATAAAACCGAATGGTTATCTAATTATGATATTCAAAATGTTCTTGGTCAATATGAAAATGATAAAACTTTTAATTATAAATTTCTTGGTGTATTCACTATTGACTTCGGACTAAAAAATAAAGATGGCACTTGTAAATATTATAGCGAGTGTGATATCAATATGAAGAATGTTATTAATTCTGGAAAAAAATATTTTGGGTTCATTACGAATTTATGTAAATATGATGAACCTGGCACTCATTGGACATCCAGTTTTTTTATTCTAGACCCAACTAAAAATAATTATGGCGCTTATTATTATGATAGTGTTAAACGACCTATTCCAAAATTACTAAAACCGGTATTTATTGATATTCAAAAACAAATGCAACGTATATATCCTAACAAAAAATTTAATATCATGGTTAATAATGTAGCCCATCAAAAAAGCAATACTGAATGTGGTGTTTTTTCAATAGCATTCCAAACAAGATGGTTAATATCATTACGAGATACTGATGTCCAAACTAGTTTTGCCGATATTGTTAATTATAAACAATTTAACGATGATGTTATGATTATGTTAAGAAATAAATTTTATCGTCCTAATATAAGAACCGTTTTAAAAACTCAATGATAGAAGACAATCAAAATAAACTTTATCTTATTTCACTCAAAATGATTAAAGATAAATATAATATTAATTCTTTTTCTATTGATACATTCAATTCAATTTATCAACATTTTAATTCAACCAACAACAATAATCTTTCAACTAACGAAATTAATAAACTTATTCTAAAAAATATCGACGAAAGTTTTAAAAATCCTCAGCCATCTCAACCAGCCAAAGAACCTCAAGTCGCATTACCAGAAGAAGATAACGACATCAATAATAAAATAACCGAATTACGTAATATACGTGCCAATATGATTAATAATTCTTCCGCCGATATCAATAATAATACTCTCAATAATTACAATGATTTCATTCTTAATCCTATTCAATTGAATGTTAATGCTAATGGTAATGCTAATGCTAATGCTAATGGTAATGGTAATGGTAATGGTAATGCTAATGGTAATATTAATGGAAATGGTAATGGTAATATTAATGGAAATGCTAATATTAATGGAAAATCATTTATAATAAATACTATTAAAAATGAGATAGCGGTGAATAATAAATATTTAAATCATAATATTTATCCGGCTTATTTGTGTGTTCCTGCTGTTGTCAAAAAATACACGCCTTATATCATATTATTAATAAACGATAATATAAGTAATATAAGTTATACATTTATTCCGGATATTAAAAATGATGTTTGGGACATTTGGAAACCTGTTAATGATAATTATAATAGTGTAGGAATATTAAACTCAAATTGGAATATAAATATTTATGATTTTTCAAATCATCTCTTAAATTTTAATGATTTTTATACAGATATCATTGAAGTTCTTGAAATTTCTTCTACTAATGAATTTAATATCAAAGTTACAAATATTGCTTTATTTGAAATCAAAGACAAAATTAAAATAATTTTAAAAAACAATGTTTCCTATGATAATGTTATTAATAAAATTGATAGTAATAATATTATTACAATAAACAAAAATAATTTAAAATTAGAAGATTTTATTAATAGCAAGGTTTTTAATTATAAATTTCAGATGTCACTTATTTTTAAATATTTTCCTAAATAATAAGCGATACCAATATACAAATAAATATAAATATTATTATTGATAACAATTCGAGTTTGTATTGTAGTTTTATTTTTTCATTTTCTCCCAATTCTATTGCTGGAGGTTCTTTTCCTAAAATATTTATAGTCATTAGATACATCAAATATCCAAATAATAACATCAATACAACGTGAATTAATATTGCAAACGAGTTATTATGCATATTTAGATAATTGAATAATATTCGCATTTTGAATGCATCGATATTTATTAATCCTATTACAATTAATAATATAAATATATACCAAGTTATATAATATTTAATAGCAGTCGTTATATCTCTTATTGTATTAGTTTTGATAAGAAAATAACAAACATATAAACTACACAAACGTATTACATAAACAACCACGCAAAATATAACTTTATCATTTGTTGTTAATGCTAATTCCTCCTCAGGGTCTAAATTTAAATTTTGTGCCTTCTTATAAAATAAATTCTGGGCCATTTCATATGGCATTTTCTTATTTTTGATGTTGTCTTCGTATGATGATAGCAAATTCTCAAAAACATTCATTCCTTTAGCATCAATAAAACCTTGTGTTGCCATTTTCTTTTCGCTATTGCTATTTAGTTCTCGATTTGCCTTTATTTTTTTTAAATTTGCTGAAATATTATTTAAATCGTCTAGAATAGCTGCCTTTTTTTCAACCATTTTTTTAATTTCATCATCTATTTTACCACCACCTCTAATTTTTTTATTATTATAACCACCACCTCGTTTTATAGTTGAATTAATGTCTAGAGACCTCTTATATTTATCTAATATATCATCTAATTCGGTTACAAACATATTTAAAACTTCTTTATAAGATTCAAAATATTTCTTTATATTTTCAGTAGGATTATCTTTATATTCTCCTAATATGTTTTTGTCATAATATTTTTTTAATCTATCACTAATTATTGCAGCCGATTGAACTATTTTATTATTAGAAATACTTTCTAATACTTTTCCTATAGGTTTATAGAAATCTTCTGTAGTCTCTATTATTTTATCTATTTTTTTAATTTCTTTAGTTGTTATTATGTTTTTAAAATTCGATATTTTTCGTTGTTGTTCTTCTAATTTATTTTTTAACTTAGCTTTTATTGATTCGTTATTTGCAGCTTTGACTGCAATAATTAAAGATGTTATATCAGAATATTTATCTGCATTTTGATAATCATCATATGTTACAAATCCTTTTTCAGAATCAGAAATATCCTTTAAACTATTAATGTTATTTTCAATTTCTAAAACAATTGATCTATATTTATCATTTTCTTTTTCTAGTTCAGATTTACTATTTGATAAGGGACGCATTTGTGTGTTTAAGTCCTGATTTTTATTTTTTTGAAATTCAGCATTTAGTCTATCAATTTCTTTAGTTAAATTATCAATTTTACCTTTATTATTTACTATCTTTTTGTCATAGTCAGCTTTTATTTTTTCCATATCAGCAATATATACCGGTATTAATGTATAAAAATTGAATGCTATATTTGTTTTATATTCTTCATTGATTTTTTCTATATTTAATGAGTCGTTCTTTAATATAAAATCTATTTTTTTAAATTTATCTTCCAAATCTGTTATTTTTTCATTTGATAATATTTCTAATGATTGTTTTTCAATTTCATCTATTGAAGGTGTTATTGTCGTTGGCTGTGAAGCTGGAGTAGTTGTAGTTTCTTCGCCACCGCCATAAATAATTTTATTCGTATCTATCAAATCCTGAATTCTATTTTGTAATTTGTTTTTATGGTCATATTCATATAAACTCGTTAAATATCTAATCGTAGTTTCAAATGTCAATTTGTCATAATAATCATATAATAAATCTAATATTGAAGGATTGTCTAATATTTTTTCGCATCGCGGATTTATGAATTCTTTAATTTTCCTTAAATCAATTTCAATATTTGCTTTAGACAATTCTTTAACTAATTTGTCTTCAATTTTCTTCTTATCTAAATAATTATTAATTCTACAAATTATGAAAAATGCAAAGTCTAATATCTTTTTATTTATTCTATTCTGAAGTCCTAATAAATAATATTTAACCAATTTTACATAAACATTTATAGATTTCTCATTTTCTTTTGATGCAAAATAAAATATATTTTCTTCTATATTATCATTTTCATTATCATTATCATTATCATTACCATTATCACACAAATAGCTATTAAAATCTATAATAGGTAATGTTGATAAAAATTTAGTGTTATTAATTGAATTGACATAATCCAAAATAGATTTGTTTAAAATGAATTTGGTGTTTAGTTCTGTTATATTACGCGGTTTATATCGTTCTTGTAGTATTTTTAGTAAGTCTCGATGGTTTTTTAAAAGTTTTATTGATGTCTTTTCTTGTTTTCTTGTCATTCGCATTTTGATATTAGTCAAATCGGTAAAAGAATAAATATCTAATGTTGGCAAAGTATTGTCATATTTATTACCATTTATTATGAATGTTTTTGTAAGTTTATTTAAAATATTTATGTAAGAAAAAGTTAAGAAATTATCATAACCTTCTATATAATTATTATCGGATTGTGAATAATTATAAATAAACGATAATATATATTCGTTTTTCTTTTTATTTTTAGGTATTGCATCTATCTTTTCGAGATTTAAGTTCTTTTTCAAAAAAGCTATAAATTTATTTTTGTTTTGATGTAAAAAGAAATGTTCCAGTTTATTATAAATATTCGCATAATTTTCAGTTATATTCAATTTTAAACTATCGCTAACTATCGTTATTTTAATATTAACAGAAGATTTATTCGCCAATTCTCTAAAATTATTATAAATATAAATCATAAATATGTAGAAAATTATTTCATCAGCATCATAATAATTCAACAATAATACATCACTATCATATAATATATCTAATAATTCCTGTAAATCATTAAAAAACCTCTTAAAATTTTTATTATTATCTTGTTTTATATTATAAATAATCAAATATAATAAATAAACAACACATGAACTATCATTATCAAAAATTTCTAATAATTCATTTTTAATTTCATTATTATCACCAATCTTATAATAATATTCATATATATCTTTAATTTCTAATGATGCCAATTGTTTATTTCCTCCTTGTAGTTTGGTTGGTTCATCAGGATTGTCAATATCTATAAAAAAACTTTTTATAAAACTTTTATTTGAGCTTTTTAATTTAAATACTCCAAATTTAGTATAGATACTAAATATAAATATTCTTAATATCTCTAAATTATTACCATTTATATAATCAATAGTAGTACCATCAACACTAAATGAAACAAAATCTAAATTAATTGGTTTAGGAGCGTTTGTTAATATTTCTGTTATAAAGGTGGAAATTTCACTAACAAAAATATTATTAGTAGTAGTATAATTTGTAGATAATGGTTTTATTTTACTAGTTATAATTGTTATTAATAAATTATAACAATTTACATATTCAAATAATATATTAAATACAATATCAATAATTTCTTGGTTCTTATTACTTATTAATTTATTTAAAATGTCGTCTATTATATATCCTTCTAATATATTTATAATTTTATTAATATGATAAACTAAATAATATGTTCGGTTCTTTTTATTTGATAAATAATTTAGAAATAATATTAAATTTTATACA
>Ga0209190_1000189_pt1 | contig 43811 bp, 39 predicted proteins | sample M_140205_XF_Meta_FD_187315 | JGI IMG/M metagenome (GOLD analysis project Ga0209190, IMG submission 187315) | Freshwater microbial communities from Lake Montjoie, Canada to study carbon cycling - M_140205_XF_MetaG (SPAdes) (version 2) | ecosystem: Environmental > Aquatic > Freshwater > Lake...
AAGCCTTCCTGAAGTATCTCTACACGCCCGAGGCGCAGGAAATCATCGCCAGGGATTTCTATCGCCCGCGCAATCCGCAGGCGCTGGCCAAGTACAAGGCCCAGTTCCCGGCCATCGCGCTCGCCACCATCGATGCCGATTTCGGCGGTTGGGCAAAGGCGCAGGCCACGCACTTCGCCGACAAGGGCGTCTTCGACCAGATCACCACAAAATAGCGCGGCCCGGTTTCACGGCCCTTCCCCCACTGTCCGGAATTTCCCAACCCCAGTTCCGGACTTTTTTTGAGTGAATATCGAGGCGATTCTGTTGCCGCTGGTGATCGTCCGGCCGGATATTTTCCGCGCTCGTAGCGCCTGATTTGCCACTTCCGTCAACTATGCTGCATTGCAGCAAATATCCTTGACATGCTTATAAGGCTTACATAAATCCCGCGTGCACTGCGGGGAAATGATCCGGCGCAGGCCAACCCTGCGAGGAAGACATGACAAAGGCAATGAACAAGACCGCTGAAACCTTCGGCACCTCCTTCGCCTTCGGCCCGGACGCGTTCCAGGCGGGCTTTGAGAAGTACTCGGCGCTTTTCGACACCAATCAGGAATCCGCCAAGGACAATGCCGAGGCGTGCATCGAATCCGCTCTGACCGCCGGCCAGGGCATCCAGGCCGCCAATGAGCAGTTCCTGGCCTATTCCAAGGACGCCGCCGCCAAGTCGCTGGAAACCACGAAGGCCATCTTCGCTTCCAAGTCCATCAACGAGGCGATCGCGATCCAGACCATCTTCGCCAAGAGTGCTTTCGAGGCCTATGTCGGCAAGATCAAGAAGGCCCGCGAGCTGTATGGCCGGACCGCCAACGACAGTGTTGCGCCGCTCAAGACCCGCAGCGAGGTCTTCATGAGCCTGATTGCCGAAAACGCCCGCGCCGTCTAACAGCGCGCTGCATGACAAGAAGCCCGCCGGCTGGACCGGCGGGCTTTTTCATGCGCGCCGCTCCAGCAGTTCGGATACGCCCAGAAAGATCCCGAAACAGTCGCGGAACGCCGCCCGCGCCGCCGCACCCTTCAGCAGCGCCGCCATCTGCAGCATTTCGCGCAGATCCTGGGCGTGATCCATGCCATTCCATTACGGCAGGATCGCTGGCGATGCGTAGACTGGCTTGCGCGACTGGTGAGCGGAAGCTTAAGGCCTCCGCTCCCATCCAAATCAAACCGCTGCCGGATTACTGGCCGGTCCAGACCTGTCCCGCTTGCGGCGCGTGCATTTTTACATTCAGCGCCGCCATGCCTTGCGGCGAGCCCGTGAAGTAGGGCGTTGGCAGTTTCCGCATCGCCAGGACTTTCCGGTAGAGCGTATCGGCCATGTTGGAATAGATCGCCCATCCCGCGACATATTGCAGGCGCATGTTGCGGTCAGTGTTGAGCTGCGCGCCCTTCAGCCAATCCTTCATGCTGTCCTGGTCGCCCAGATAAGTGGCGTAAAGCTCGGTGGCGTTCTGGAAGCCTATGAAGTTCAGCGACTTTACCAGCAGCGCATACTTCGCCTGGCGCAGACGCTGTTCCACGACATCAATGTCCACCTTGAGCGGGCCGGGATCCTTCTGGCCCATCAGCACCAGGTCATAGCCATAGCCATTGGCGAGGTTGGCCCACACCGTGGCGTTGGGGAAAACCTCGAAGAAGGTGGCGAACTCGGTGCGGATGGTTTCTTCGCTACTTTCATACAGCGGGACATAGAGGGTGAAATAGCCGCCGGGATTGAGCCGCTCCTTCACCTTGCGGAAATAGTCCGACGAGTAAATGCCCGCCGTGCCCTTGACCCAGACATCGATGGGGTCGGCGGCGATGATGTCGAAGGTCTCCTTCGTGGTCATCATGAAATGCCGGCCATCATCGAAGATGATGCGGGTGCGCGGGTCGGTGCGGACATGGTTGTTGAATTCGCCGAAATACTTGGCGGAGGTCGGCGGCACCTTGGGTTCAAGCTCCACGATGGTGATGCTCTTGACCGAGGGATGGAAGGTGTAGCTGCCTGCCGTCACGCCGGCGCCGAAGCCGATGTTCAGCACCTTTTGCGGGTTGGGATGCAGCACTGATGGCAGATGCGTCATCATTCTCTGCAGGCTCATGTCGAAGGGGATGGTTGTGGCCTCGACATGGCCGCCGACACTGACCTGGATGTTGCCATCCTGCAACCGGCTGATGGCGATGGAGGAGGTGTGACCCTCGACAACGTCGATCACCTTGGCCCAGGGCGACAGCGACGGCACCTGGTGGCCGAAGGCGACCAGTTCACCCGGCTGCTCCGGCAGCGTCCAGGCCATCGCGCCCACGGCGGCAATGGCGGCAGCCAGCGCTGTGCCCGCGATGGCGCCCTGGCGTTTCAGCATGGGCAGTAGCAGCACCAGGCCGCCTAGCGCCACCAGCACCAGCAGCACGCGTTGGGTGTCGCGGGTGCCGATGGTGGCGACCAGCACCAGGCTGGTAACGATTGCACCCAGGATGGCGCCGAAGGTGTTGGCGGCATAGACGCGCGCCACCGGCCCGGCCGGATCGCGGCTGCCGCGACCGGCGGCCGCCAGCGCGAAGGGAAAGCTTGCGCCCCACAGTAGTGCGCCGGGCAGGATCGCCATGGCGGCGCGGCGCAGGTCGGTTAAGGCCATTTCCCAGCCATTGACGGTGCGGATCTCGGCCATGAACGGCAGCACCTGAGTGATCATGTAGGCGGCATAGGCAATGGCGGCCGCCAGGAAGAGTTGCGCCCAGGCCAGCGCGGTGCGCGGATTGATCCAGCGCAGCAGCAGCGAACCGATGGCGCCGCCGATGGCGAGGCCCGCCAGGAACACGGCCAGGATGGCCGAGAAGGCATAGACCGTTTGCCCGAACAGCATGGCGAGGAAGCGGGTCCACACTACCTGCATGCCCAGCGCGGCGGCGCCCGAAATGCCGATGGCCCAATAGACCAGGGCGGTGCTGCCGTCATCCGCGCCGTCATTGGCGGCGATGGGCGCGCTGTTCATTTGCGCATCGTCGATATTGACGCTGATGGCGGGCGAAGCCTGCGCCAGTGCATAGCTGGCGGCGGCGGTGACGAAGTTGATCGCCACGGCGACATAGGTTGCGACGGCCTGGTCATGCAGGCGCAGCAGCACGAAGCCCGCCAGAATGCAGCCGCCCACTGCGCCGACGGTGTTGCCCGCATAGAGCCAGCCCCACCAGGTGATGCCGCGCGGCGTGGCGGCGATGAAGCGCGAGATGGCGGGCAGCGACGCGCCCATCAGGAAGGTGGGCGGCAGCAGCATCAGCGATGCCAGCAGGCCGCGCATCGGCAGGCCGGGCAGGCCGAGCTGCACCGCCGCGACATAGATGCCGTCGATCAGCGGCAGGCACCACAGCACGCCCAGGCCGAATATGCCGATGCCCAGCTCGATCAGGGCATAGACGCGCAGGGGATGCTGGCCGGGGCGGGTGATCCTGGGCAAGAAGTAGCTGCCCAGGCAAAGACCGCCCATGAAGGTCGCCAGCAGGATGCCAAGGGAAATCGCGCTAGAGCCGATCACCAGCGCCAGGAGCTGGTACCACACCACTTCATATATGAGGGCGGCGCAGCCGCTGGCCACGAACAGCAGCAGGATGAGCGGCAGCAGCAGGCGCGCTGGCAGGCTTGCCGGTGCAGAGGCGTTACTGGACATGGCGATTCCCCGAAAACAGTTCTTATGTGAACCTTGACCGGGGCATCCGACCATACTGGCGGGAGGCTGCCAAGCGACCCGGGCGCTGGGATTGTTGTAAAAGCTTGTCTGCTTGCTGCGCTGCGTCAGCCCCGAAGATCAATCCGTGAGAGGAAGCGTTGCGGCGGTCGCTTCCAGATTGGTGGCGGTGGCGGCCAGCATCTCGGCCAGCGGGCGTTCTTCCTTGTTGATGCAATAGGCTGCCTTCAGGCCGACAGCGCGGACATCGTCCGTCGAGGCCGACAGCTTGCCGCACAGCGCCACCACCGGCGTCTTGCCGGCGCGGCCGCTGACACCCTGGATCAGCTTGCCCTGCAGCGACTGGCCGTCGATATGGCCTTCACCGGTTATGACCAGATCGGCGCTGGCCACCGCCGTGTCGAAGCCCACCAAGTCGAGCACCATCTCGATGCCGCGCTTGAGGGTAGCATTCAGGAACGCCATGGCGCCAAAGCCCAGGCCGCCTGCCGCGCCCGCGCCGGCTACTTCTGCCAGGTCGGGCTTGCCAAGCTGCGCTTCCACAAGCCGCGCGAGATGGCGCAGGCCATCATCGAGCTGGGCGATGCTGTCCCTGGTGCCGCCTTTCTGCGGACCATAGATGCTGGATGCGCCGGTAGGTCCATGGAGCGTATTTGTGACGTCGCACATCACTTCCACACGCTCGAAGGGAAGCTGCACCGGCGGCAAGATCTTCGCGATCTGCTGCAGGTTGCCGCCGTCTGGCTTCACCTGGTTTCCTGCGCTGTCGAGAAACTGCCAGCCCAGAGCCGCCGCCATGCCGATGCCGCCATCATTAGTTGCGCTGCCGCCGATGGCGAGCAGGGCGGTGGTGGCGCCGCGCGCCTTCGCATCGGCTAGCAATTCGCCGGTGCCGTAGGTGGAAGTCAGCAGCGGGTTGCGCTCTGCCAGCGCCAGCAATTGCAGGCCGGATGCCGTTGCCATTTCCACCAGCGCGGTCTTGCCATCCGCAGACAGGCCATAGCAGGCGTTGACCGGGCGGCCCAGCGGATCGCTGACCTGCTTTTCAATGGTCTTGAGCTGCAGCACCTTGCGCAGGATGTCGAGCACACCTTCGCCACCGTCGGACAGTGGCATCTCGGTGACCTTGATGCCGGGATGGGCGCTGGTCAGGCCGGTGGCGATGGCGGTGCAGACACGCTCGGCATCGAGAGCGTCCTTGAAGGAGTCGCAGGCGATCAGGATATGCATGGCGCGGGAAATAGCGCGGCGCTATGTGTCCGACAAGTGGGATGCCAGGCGTTCGGTCAGGGCTTTGGTCTGGAAACGGTGAGGCGAAGTCCACAGAACTGCGGACGCCTCGGAGCTGCCGCGGAATATTTTTGTGGAAACAATTTGAACAATGCTCGCATAGGTTGTATTTTTTTGTAGAAAACGAGGCCTCTCGACGAACTGTACCCTCGCCGCGCATCGCGCCCACATCGCCATGTCGTGATCTCTTAGTTGCTAGGGAAATTGAATTGCGCGCCGCTACGGATGCCGGTGGGCCAACGCGACGTCACGGTCTTGAGCTTGGTATAGAAGAGTACCGCTTCGGGGCCATAGAGGCCATGACTGCCAAAGACCGAGCGCTTCCAGCCGCCGAAACTGTGATAGCCGACAGGAACGGGGATCGGCACGTTGATGCCTACCATGCCGGCTTGTACATTATCGGCAAAGTCGCGAGCAGCGTCGCCGTCGCGGGTGAACATAACCGCGCCATTGCCAAACTCATGCGTGTTTATCAGGTTCAACGCCTCGGAATATTCGTGCGCCCGCACCACCGACAGAACTGGGCCGAAAATCTCTTCCCGGTAAACGGACATAATCGGCGTGACGCGGTCCAGCAGTGTGCCGCCTAGCCAGTAGCCATTCTCGTAGCCTTGCATCTTGAGGCCGCGACCATCGACCACGACTTCAGCACCGTCCTTGGCGCCCTGGTCGATGTAGCTAGAAACCTTGTCGCGATGTGCGCTGGTCACCAACGGACCCATCTCGGCGGCAGCGTCGGTAGCAGGGCCGATCTTCAGCGCCGCGACGCGTGGCTTCAGCTTGGCGACCAGCGCGTCGGCTGTCTTCTCGCCCACCGGCACCGCGACCGAGACCGCCATGCAGCGTTCGCCAGCCGAGCCATAACCTGCGCCCATCAGCGCATCCGCCGCCAGGTCGAGATCGGCATCCGGCATGATGATCATGTGGTTCTTGGCCCCGCCCAGCGCCTGCACGCGCTTTGCGGCGGCACAGCCGCGCGCATAGACATATTCGGCGATGGGCGTGGAGCCGACAAAGCTCACCGCCATGATGCCGGGATGATCGAGAATGGCGTCCACCGCGTCCTTGCCGCCATGGACGACATTCATCGCGCCGGCAGGCAGACCGGCTTCCATAAAGATATCGTACAGCAGGTTGGCGGCGGAAGGGTCACGCTCCGACGGCTTAAGAATAAAAGTGTTGCCGCAGGCCAGCGCCATCGGCGCCATCCATAGCGGAACCATGACCGGGAAGTTGAACGGTGTGATACCTGCCGTCACTCCCAGCGGCTGGCGCATGTCGTGCACATCCATGCCTGTGGCGACGAGGGGGCTGAAGCTACCTTTCAGCAGGTGCGGGATCCCGCAGGCGAACTCGACCACTTCCTGGCCGCGCGCCACTTCGCCCAGCGCATCAACATGGGTCTTGCCATGCTCGGCGCTGATGACACGTGCGATCTCGTCCTTGCGCGCTTCCATGATTCGTCGAACCTCGAACATCACCTTGGCGCGCCGCGCCGGCGTGGTCGTGGCCCAGCCGGGAAAGGCGGCCTTGGCGACGGCGACAGCGGCATTGACTTCCGCCTTGCCGCCCGAAAGAACGGTGGCGCTCTGTTCGCCTGTGGCGGGATTGAAGACGGGTGAGCCGCCGCTGCCGCTGAGATTCTTGCCCGCGATTATATGCTGAATAATTTTCATGATACCTGTTTTAGGACGGTTCTGATGTTGTCAAAGATGATATCGATCTGCGCCTTCTCGATGATGAGCGGTGGCGACAGGGCGATGACGTCGCCGGTGGTGCGGACCAGAAGCCCGGCGGCGAAGCATTTGAGATAGGCGTCGAAGGCGCGGGCGCCGACCTTGCCGTCCAGGGACGTCAGTTCGATGCCCGCGATCAGGCCTAGGGTGCGGATGTCGGCGACGAGGGGGAGGTCGCGCAAGCTGTGTGCCGCATTCGCCCAATAGGCGGCCAGCGAAGCGCCGCGCGTAAGGAGCCCTTCTTCTTCATAAGTGTCGAGCGTGCCCAGTGCGGCGGCGCATGCCACCGGGTTGGCGGAATTGGTATAGCCATGAAAGAGCTCGATGGCGGCGGGCGGCCCCTTCATGAAGGCATCATGAATCTTCTTCTGTACGAAGACTGCGCCCATGGGAATTACGCCGTTGGTCAGGCCCTTGGCGGTCGTCACCAGGTCGGGCTCGACCCCAAAATAATCCACCGCGAAAGGGGCACCCAAGCGCCCAAAACCGGTAATAACTTCGTCGAAGATCAGCAGGATGCCGTGCTGGTCGCAGATTTCGCGCAGGCGCTTGAGATAGCCGCGCGGCGGAACGAAAACGCCTGACGATCCCTGCACTGGCTCCACGATCACGGCGGCGATGTTGGATGGATCGTGCAGTGTGCAGAGTCGTTCCAGATCTTCGGCCAGTTCAACGCCATGCTCCGGTTCGCTGCGGCAGAACAGGTTGCGCGGATCGCCATGGGTGTGGCGCATGTGATCGACGCCCGCCACCAGCGTGCCGAACATCTTGCGATTAGCGGGCATGCCGCCCACGCTCATACCGCCGAAATTGGCTCCGTGATAGCCGCGTTCGCGCCCGATCAGGCGCACGCGCTCGGCCTGGCCGTTGATGCGGTGATAGGCGATAGCCATCTTCAGCGCCGTCTCCACCGATTCTGAGCCGGAGTTGGTAAAGAAGATATGGTCAAGCGTTCCGGGCATCAGGCGGGCAAGCCGCGCTGCCAGCTCGAACGCCTTGGGATGGCCCACCTGGAAAGCTGGGGCATAATCCATCTCCCGAACCTGCCTGGAGATCGCCTCGGTGATTTTGGGCCGCGCATGCCCAGCGTTGCAGCACCACAGGCCCGCCGTGCCGTCCAAAATATTGCGGCCATCATCAGTGGTGTAATGCATGCCTTTGGCTGCCACCATCATGCGCGGCGCTGCCTTGAAGGCACGGTTCGCCGTGAACGGCATCCAGTAGGCGTCGAGATTGTTGGGCCTTTCGGACATGGTATTCCTTTTATGACGTCGTGAGCAGTGGGTTGCCCAGATGCTCCGGCCAGGTTATGGGCGGCAGACGGTTGGAAAAGGGTTTCATCTCGGTGCAGCTTTCGACCGACCACACATACATGATCTACATATAAGCGTAGGCTTGGGCTGGTCGCCATCCATATTTTGCTGCTTGTGCGAAGGCGCGGGTCTCGCTTTAACTGCCGTCAAATGAAAGGTCAGCCGATGCAAGGCGTCACCGTCGTCACCCACCCGCTGGTCCAGCACAAGCTCAGCCTGATGCGGGACAAGGAAACCAGCACCCGCAATTTCCGCGCCCTGCTGAACGAAATCGGCATGCTGATCTGCTACGAGATCACCCGCGACCTGCCGCTGGAAAATGTCACGATCCAGACGCCCCTGACCCAGATGCAGGCGCCCCGGATCGAAGGCAAGAAACTGGTTTTCGCCCCGATCCTGCGGGCGGGCATGGGCTTTCTGGAAGGCATGCTCGACCTGGTGCCCTCGGCCCGCGTCGCCCATATCGGGCTTTACCGCGATCCCAAGACGCTGGAGAGCGTGGAGTATTACTTCAAGGCGCCGGAAGATGCCTGTGACCGGCTGGTGATCGTGATGGACCCGATGCTGGCCACCGGCAATTCCGCTGTCGCGGCGGTGGACAAGCTCAAGGCGCGGGGCGTGAACAATCTGCGCCTTATGTGCCTGCTGGCGGCGCCGGAGGGGATCAAGACCTTCACTGCGGCCCATCCCGATGTGCCAGTCTGGACCGCGGCCATCGACGAGAAGCTCAACGATCACGGCTATATTGTGCCGGGGCTTGGCGATGCCGGTGATCGGATGTTTGGCACCAAATAACAGGCGGGAACCGGGCTTTCCCGGCCCTTTTCCTTGACTCGCCTATTGGGGGGTGAAAGCGTTCCGCCATGTCCAATGTCCAGCATTTGAACCCCCGTGAAATTTCTTCTGGGTCCGCCGACCCGGCGGACGGAAGAAATCCGATCACGGCCTTCGACGCCGATGTAATCGAAAGCGTGCGCGTCAATCGCAGCGCCGCCGAACGCCGCACCGCCACCCTGCCGGGCCGCCGCACCGTGAAGAAGCAATGGCAGGCCGCCTGGCTGGTGCGCGCCATCCAGTGCATCGATCTCACCACGCTGGCGGGCGACGACACGCCGGGCCGCGTCCGCCGCCTCTGCGCTAAGGCGCGCCATCCCGTGCGGCAGGAAACACTGGAGGCGATGGGCATTGGCGACATCGGCCTCACCACCGGCGCGGTCTGCGTCTATCATGCCATGGTCGAGACGGCGGTGGACGCGCTGTGGGGAACCAACATTCCTGTCGCCGCTGTTTCCACCGGCTTCCCGGCGGGTCTTTCGCCTCTCAATCTGCGCCTCAAGGAAATCGAGGCCTCGGTCGCGGCGGGCGCGATGGAGATCGACATCGTCATCGACCGCAGCCATGCGCTGACCGGCAACTGGCGCGCCGTCTATGACGAGATGAAGGCGTTTCGCGAGGCCTGCGGTCCGGCGCATGTGAAGGCGATCATCGGCGCGGGCGATCTGGGCACGCTGACCAATGTCGGCAAGGCCGCGATGGTCTGCATGATGGCGGGCGCGGACTTCATCAAGACCAGCACCGGCAAGGAAGCCACCAACGCCACGCTGCCCAATTCGCTGGTGATGACGCGCATGATCCGTCAGTGGCACGAGATGACCGGGCAGAAGGTCGGCTTCAAGCCGGCGGGCGGCATCGCCACTGCCAAGGATGCGATGAACTACGAATTCATCATGAAGGAAGAGCTGGGCGATGAATGGCTGCAGCCGCACCTGTTCCGGCTCGGCGCTTCCAGCCTTCTGACCGACATCGAGCGCCAGCTCGATCACTTCGTCACTGGACGGTATTCGTCCAATCACCGTCATCCGATGGCTTAAGGGGCGATGGCCTGATCCATGAGCAGTGTCGCACAGATTTTGAAGACGATGGAGTACGGCCCCGCGCCGGAAAGCGACAGTGCTGCACAAGCCTGGCTCGACAAGCATGGCCGCAGCTTCGGTCTGTTCATCAATGGCGAATGGACGAAGGGCGGCGGCAAGCCGTTTGACAGCATCAGCCCGTCTTCGGGCAAGAAGCTGGCGACGTTGGCCGAAGCCACGCCCGCCGATGTTGATGCAGCGGTGAAGGCCGCCCGCGCCGCGCAGGGCCCCTGGGCCAAGAAGGGTGGGCAGGGCCGCGCTCGCTATCTCTACAACATCGCGCGACTGGTGCAGAAACATGCGCGTCTCTTCGCCGTGCTGGAGACGCTGGACAATGGCAAGACCATCCGCGAGACCCGCGACATCGATGTGCCACTGGTGGCGCGCCACTTCTATCACCATGCCGGCTGGGCCCAGTTGCTGGATACCGAGTTTCCCGACCATGTCCCGGTGGGCGTGGCGGGGCAGGTGATCCCGTGGAATTTTCCCCTGCTGATGCTGGCCTGGAAGATCGCACCGGCGCTGGCCGCCGGCAACACGGTGGTGCTGAAGCCCGCCGAGGACACCAGCCTGACCGCGCTGCTGTTCGCCGAGATCTGCCAGGAGGCCAAGGTCCCTGCGGGCGTGGTCAACATCGTCACCGGTGCGGGCGAGACCGGCCGCGCCATTGTCGAGCATGACGGCATCGACAAGATCGCCTTCACCGGTTCCACCGATGTTGGCCGCGCCATTCGCCTCGCCACGGCGGGCACGGGCAAGAAGCTGACCCTGGAACTTGGCGGCAAGTCGCCCTTCGTGGTGTTTGAGGATGCCGACCTCGACGCCGCCGTGGAAGGCGCGGTTGACGCGATCTGGTTCAACCAGGGCCAGGTCTGCTGCGCCGGTTCGCGCCTGCTGGTGCAGGAAAGCGTTTCCGACAGGTTCATCGCCAAGCTGAAAGCCCGGATGGAAAATCTGCGCGTTGGCGATCCGCTCGACAAGGTGACCGACATCGGCGCGATTGTCTCGCCCGCGCAGCGGCAGCAGATCGCCGACAAGGTGGCGCAGGGCGTGGCGGACGGCGCGGTGCTGCATCAGCCCCAATCTTATTCAAATGGGACGGCCTGCCCCGAAGGCTGCTTCTATCCGCCGACGCTGCTGACCAATGTCGAGCCCGCTTCGGTGCTGGCGCAGGAAGAAATCTTCGGCCCGGTGATGGTGGCGATGACGTTCCGCACGCCCGCCGAAGCCGTTGCGCTGTCCAACAACACCCGCTACGGCCTGGCCGCCAGTGTCTGGAGCGAGGACATCAATGTCGCGCTCGATCTCGCGCCCAAGATCAAGGCTGGCGTGGTGTGGGTTAATTGCACCAACCAGTTCGATGCCAGCGCCGGTTTCGGCGGCTATCGCGAGTCCGGTTTTGGCCGCGAAGGTGGGCGCGAGGGCATGTTCGAATATCTGAAGACGAAAGCGCCGAAAGCCGCACCGGCTGCCGCCGTCGCTGCAGCCGTCGCCGAACCGCAGCTTTCGGAAAGCGACGCCATAGATCGCACCGCCAAAATGTTTGTCGGCGGTAAGCAGGCGCGCCCGGACGGCGGCTATAGCCGTGCCATCCTGTCGCCGTCGGGCGAACTGGTCGGGCAGGTGGGCGAAGGCAATCGCAAGGACATCCGCAACGCCGTCGAGGCGGCGCAGAAGGCGGAAAGCTGGTCGGCCACCACCGGCCATGCCCGCGCCCAGATACTTTATTATTGCGCCGAGAACCTGTCGGCCCGCAGTGGCGAGTTCGCCGCGCGTTTGCGCGCCATGACCGGCGCAAGCAAGGCTGCCGCCGCGAAGGAAGTGGATGCCTCGATCCGCCGCCTGTTCACCTATGCCGCCTGGGCCGACAAGTATGACGGCGCCGTGCACAACCCGCCGCTGCGCGGGGTGGTGCTGGCGATGAACGAGCCGATGGGCGTAATCAGCATCGTTGCGCCCGATGAGGCGCCGCTGCTGGCCTTTACTTCGCTCTGGGCCCCTGCTGTGGCGATGGGTAACCGCGTCGTAGTGGTCCCGTCCGAGCGTCATGCGCTGGCGGCAACCGATTTCTACCAGGTGCTGGAAACCAGCGACATGCCGGCGGGTGTCGTCAATATCGTTACCGGCTCGCGTGAGGAGCTGACCAAGACCTTGGCCGAGCATCGCGGCGTCGAGGCGATGTGGTATTTCGGCCCGAACGGCAAGACGGTGGAAACGGCCGCCGCCGACAATCTCAAGCGCACCTGGATCGGCGAGCCGCGCGACTGGCTGGATGGATCTAGCGAAGGCCGCGAATTCCTGCGCCGCGCGACGCAGGTGAAAAACGTCTGGATACCTTACGGAGCCTGAGTGAAAGCGACCGCGCGCATTGTCGGGACGCTTGTGGCTCTGGCGACGCTCACCGGCGCGTCACCAAAGCCGGTCGCACCCGCCTATGTCTACTCGATGGGCGGCAAGTTCGACCGTTCCTTCAGCCAGGCGCTGTATGAAGGCGCGGAAGCCTTCAAGCGGCAGACCGGCATCCCCTATGTCGATTTTGAGATCAGCAACGAAACCCAGTTCGAACAGGTCTATCGCCGCTTCGCGTCGCGCGGGCGCGATCCCATCATCGGCGTGGGCTTTTCCCAGACCGATGCGGTCAAGCGTATCGCAAAGAAGTTTCCGAATACGCGCTTCACCCTGATCGACGGCAATATCGACCTGCCCAACGTCATGTCGGTCGAATTTCGTGAGGAAGAAGGCTCCTTCCTGGTCGGCGTGCTGGCGGCGATGGCGTCGAAGACCGGCAAGATCGGCTTCATCGGCGGCATGGACATTCCCCTGATCCGCCGCTTCGCCTGCGGCTATGCGCAGGGTATCAAGTACGCGAACTCGAAAGCGGTGCTGATCCAGAACATGGCCGGCACCACCCCCGACGCCTGGACCAACCCGGCGCGTGGCGGCGAGATCGCGCAGCAGCAATTCGATCGCGGCGTCGATGTGGTCTATGCGGCGGCCGGTTCCACTGGCAGCGGCGCGCTGCAGGCGGCGGCTGATCGCGGCAAGCTCGCCATCGGCGTGGATTCGAACCAGAACTACATGCACCCCGGCACCATGCTGACCTCGATGGTCAAGCGGGTTGATCTGGTGGGGGCAAGGGCGGCGATGGACGCGAAGAATGGCGGCTGGAAGCCGGGTCATGCCGTTCTGGGCCTGAAGGATGGCGGCGTTGACTGGGCTTATGACCAGTACAACAAGGCGCTGATCACGCCCGCGATGAAGGCGAAGGTGGATCAGGCCAAGGCTGACATCATTTCCGGCAAGCTAACGGTGCATGATTACCAGAGCGATGGCCGCTGTGGCGTCTGATCCGGCTCTCGAACTTATCGGCATCGAAAAAAGCTTCGGACCAGTCCATGCCAACTGCGGCGTCACTATGGCGATTCCAAAAGGCAGGATTGTGGGCGTGATCGGCGAGAATGGCGCCGGCAAGTCCACCATCATGAACATCGTCTATGGCCTGCACCGCCCGGATGCGGGCGAGATCCGGGTGGATGGCCTGGCGGTGACGCATGAAAGCCCGCGCGATGCCATCGCCAACGGCATCGGCATGGTGCATCAGCATTTCATGCTGGTGGAAAGCTTCACCGTGCTGGAGAACATCATCCTGGGGGCAGAGCAGGGCGCGCTGCTGAAGCCCAGCCTGGTGGCAGCGCGGGCTGAACTGCTGCGGCTGGCACGGGAATATGGCTTGCAGGTCGATCCCGACGCCCGGGTTGGCGATCTGCCGGTGGGCGACCAGCAACGGGTGGAAATCCTCAAGGCGCTGTATCGCGGCGCGCGCATTCTCATTCTCGACGAACCCACGGCGGTGCTGACGCCACAGGAAACCGACCAGCTCTTCCGCATCCTGGGGGCGCTGAAGGACAAGGGCGCGACCATCCTGCTGATCACCCACAAGCTGCGCGAGGTGATGGCGTCAACCGACCTCGTTTATGTCATGCGGGCAGGGCAAGTGGTGGCCGAGCGTGCCACCATAGCCACCAATCGCGAGGAGCTGGCCGAGCTGATGGTGGGCCGCAAGGTGCGCCTGAAGCTGGACAAGGCGCCGGCTCAGCCCGGTGCGGCCGTGCTGGACGCCGAGCATGTCGGGCTGACCGGCGCGGGCGGCTTGGCGCTGCTGAAGGATATCAGTCTCACCCTGCGCGCCGGCGAGATTGTCGGCGTGGCGGGCGTTTCCGGCAATGGCCAGACCGAGTTTCTGGAAGTGCTGTCGGGCATCCGCGCGCCATCATCGGGCAACATTGCTTTTGGTGGTGCAAGCATCACGGCCGGTCATCCGGTTGATGCCGGGAAAATGCGGGCGCTGGGCCTTTCCCACGTGCCGGAAGACCGTCACCGCTATGCCATGTGCACGGCGTTCAACGCCGCTGAGACAAGTGTGCTTGGCCGCCATCGCGATGCCCCCTTCGCCGCCAGTGGCGTGCTGGATTATCCCGCCATGCGCGAACACTGCGCCGCGCTGATGGAGCGCTATGACGTGCGCCCGCGCCGCCCGGAACAGCGCGCCGTCCGCTTCTCCGGTGGCAACCAGCAGAAGCTGGTGATCGCGCGCGAGACCGCCGTGCCGCCCAAGGTGCTGCTGGTGGGCCAGCCCACGCGCGGTGTCGATATCGGCGCCATTGAATTCATCCACCGCCAGTTGATCGCATTGCGTGACGCCGGCTGTGCCATCCTTATCGTTTCCGTCGAACTGGACGAGGTGATGGCGCTGTCGGATCGCATCCTGGTGATGTGCGCCGGTCGCATCGTGGGCGAAGTGCCCGCCGCCGAAGCCGACGAAAAGACGCTGGGCCTGATGATGGCCAATATCGGCCAGGGAGAAGCCGCATGATGTGCGAGGCGGCATGAACCAGTCGCTGCCGCGCTGGGTCGATATCGGCCTGATCCCGCTGGCCAATGTGTTGCTGGCTTTCTGTGCCGCCGGGCTGATCGTGCTGGCCATCGGTGCGGATCCCTTCGCGGCGGTAAAGTTCATGCTGGCGGGCGCGCTGGGAAACAGCGAGGCCATCGGCTACACGCTCTATTACGCCACCAACTACATCTTCACCGGGCTGGCCGTGGCGGTGGCCTTTCATGCCGGGCTGTTCAACATTGGCGGCGAAGGCCAGGCCACGCTCGGTGGACTGGGCGCAGGTCTGGCAGTGCTGGCGCTGGACCATACCGGCAGCGCGCTGGTGATTGTGCCCGCCGCCATCCTTGCTGCGGCGATCTTCGGCGCGGCCTGGGCCGCCATTCCCGCCTACCTGCAGGCCTATCGTGGCAGCCATATCGTCATCACCACCATCATTTTCAATTTTCTGGCGTCGGCGCTGATGGTCTATCTGATGGTCAATGTGCTGATGGCGCCGGGTGCGGTTGCGCCGGAAAGCCGCGACTTCGCCGATACCGCTGCGCTGCCGCTGATTTCCGACTGGCTGAATGCGCTGGGCTTCCATGTCATGGAATCGCCGCTCAATCTGTCGCTGGTCTTCGCATTGGTTGCATGCGCCCTGGTCTGGTTCCTGGTCTGGCACACGCCCTGGGGTTACGAATTGCGGCTGATGGGTTTCAACGCCACCGCCGCGCTCTATGCGGGCGCGAACCCGCGCCGTATTACCCTGCTGGCGATGATGCTGTCCGGGGCGCTGGCGGGCTTTGTCGGGGTCAACGAGATCCTGGGCGTGCATCACCGCCTGCTGCTGGATTTCGCGCTGGGCTATGGCTTTGGCGGCATCGCCGTGGCGCTGATGGGCCGCAACCACCCTGTCGGCATCGTGTTCGCGGGCCTGCTGTTTGGTGTGCTGCAGCAGGGCGGCACCGAACTGACTTTCGAGATGCCGCAGGTGACGCGCGAGATGGTGGTGGCGATCCAGGGCCTGGTGATCTTGTTCTCCGGTGCGCTTGCGCTGATGTCGCGGCCCTGGTTCGAATGGTCTTACTGGTTTGTTGGCCGCAAGCTGGCGGCGCGCAAGGCGGCAAGCGCATGAACGAGCTGTTTGCCATCCTCCTGCCGACGCTGTCTGGCACGCTGCGTCTCGCTACGCCCTTGATGCTCTGCGCTATGGGTGGGCTGTTTTCCGAGCGCGCCGGCGTGATTGATGTCGGTCTCGAAGGCAAGATGCTGGCGGCGGCCTTTGCATCCGCCACCATCGCCTGGGCAACGCAATCAGGCTGGCTCGGGCTGGCGGGCGGCATTGGCGTCGCCTGCGTCATGGCGCTGTTGCATGGCCTGGCCTGCATTACTTATCGGGGTAACCAGGTCGTCTCCGGCGTCGCCATCAACATTCTTGCCTCCGGTCTCACTATGGTCTTCGCCGTTGCCTGGTTCCATCGCGGCGGCCAGACGCCGGGCCTCGACACGGCGTTGCGCTTCATGCCGGTGCTGTTCGGCCAGAGCCTGCTGGTCTATGTCGCGCTTGCGGGCGTGGGCGCAACCTGGTGGCTGGTCGGCCGCACCCGTTTCGGCCTGCGCCTGCGCGCGGCGGGCGAGGAACCGGCGGCGCTCGATGCAGCGGGCCTGTCGGTCGCCTGGGTGCGCTACCGGGCGCTGCTGATCACGGGCGTCTTCACCGGCATTGCGGGCGCCTATCTTTCCATCGCCGCTAACGCCAATTTCAGCCGTGAGATGACGGCGGGGCAGGGCTATATCGCGCTGGCCGCGCTGATCTTCGGCAAGTGGCGTCCGCTGTCGGCCTTCGCCGCCTGCCTGCTGTTTGGCCTGCTGGACACGCTGGCGATCCGGTTGCAGGGCGTCAGCATCGGTGGCGTTCTGGTTCCCGTGCAGTTGATTCAGGCCCTGCCTTACATCTTGACCATCACGCTGCTGGCAGGGTTTATCGGCCGGGCCGTCGCGCCCAAGGCGATCGGACAGCCCTATGAGAAGGCCCACTGAATGAGCGCACCTGCCGACATGAGCAAACTCGCCCTCGAGATGATGGCGCGCGCCTATGCGCCCTATTCCAATTTCTCCGTCGGCGCGGCGCTGCGTAGCGGCAGCGGCAAGCTTTATGGTGGTTGCAATGTCGAGAACGCGGCCTATCCGCAGGGCACCTGCGCCGAAGCGTCTGCGATCTCCGCCCTGATCGCAGGCGGCGACCGCAAGATCACCGAGATACTGGTCATGGCCAAAGCCAACGATCCGGTGACGCCCTGCGGCGGCTGTCGCCAGAAGCTGCGCGAATTCGCAGGCGATGATGCGAAAATTCACCTCTGCGATCCCGAAGGGCACATCAAGACGGTGACGCTGGGCGAATTGCTGCCCATGTCCTTCGGGCCGTCGCATCTGGGCAAGTGATGCTGCCGCAAGAAATCATCCGGAAAAAGCGCGATGGCGGTGGCCTCAGCACCGCCGAGCTGCAATTCATCGTCAAGGGTATTGCCGACAACACGCTGAGCGAAGGCCAGGTGGCGGCCTTTGCTATGGCGGTGTTCTTTCGCGGCCTGAATGGCGATGAGCGCGTGGCGCTGACGCTGGCGATGCGCGATTCCGGCACGGTGCTGCGCTGGCACGATATCGGCATCGACGGTCCTGTCCTGGACAAGCATTCCACCGGCGGCGTCGGCGACAAGGTCTCGATCATGCTGGCGCCGATGGTGGCGGCCTGTGGCGGTTTCGTACCAATGATCTCCGGCCGCGGGTTGGGCCATACCGGCGGCACCCTGGACAAGATGGGCGTCATTCCCGCCTATCGCGTCGATCCCGATATCGCCACCTTTCGCAAGGTGGTGAAGGAAGAGGGCTGCGCCATCATCGGCCAGACCGCCGATCTCGCCCCCGCCGACCGCCGCCTCTATGCCGTGCGGGATGTCACCGCCACGGTGGAATCCATTCCACTGATTTCTGCCTCCATTCTTTCCAAGAAGCTGGCCGCCGGGCTGGAAGGCCTGGCGATGGATGTGAAGACCGGCAGCGGCGCCTTCATGGACGATCCCGCCAATGCGCGCATTCTGGCCAAGACATTGGTGGGCATCGGTCATGGCGCGGGTCTGCCAATCACAGCGCTGCTGACTGACATGGACGAGGTGCTGGGCACCACGGTCGGTCATGCCCTGGAGATGGACGAGGCGGTGGCCTATTTGACTGGTGGTGGCCCGCGCGACCCGCGCCTGCACGAAGTCACCATCGCGCTGGCGGCGGAAATGCTCTGCCTGGGCAAGCTGGCCACCTCGGTGGAAGAGGGCCGGGCGAAGGCTCAAGGCGTCCTCGATAATGGCCGCGCCGCCGAATATTTCAGCCGCATGGTCACGGCGCTGGGCGGGCCATCCGACTACCTCGCCGCCTATTACGACAAGTATCGCTTGCCCGCGCAGGTGGTGAAGCCGTTCGCTGCGCCGCGTGGCGGATTCATCGCGGGCATGGATTGCCGCGATGTCGGGGTGGCCGCCATCGGGCTGGGCGGTGGCCGCCGCAAGGCTAGCGACACCATCGACCTGACGGTGGGCTTTTCGCAGTTCCGGCCCGTTGGAGCGCAATTGCAGGAAGGCGACCTGATCTGCCTGGTGCATGCCAGCGATGACGCCAAAGCTGACGCCGCCATCGCCGCGCTGACCGAGGCGGTGCGGATCGGCGACGAGGCCCCGGCGCCTTCGCGCCCGGTCTCGGCCCGCATCACCGATCACCTCTAGATTACGTCACACGGCCAAAGGCCCGCAGCCGGGCAATGCCGCCATCCGGCATTATGTTGAGCCGCAGGTAGCGCACCGGTTCGTGCGGCACAATCTCCTGCTCGAAGACATGCTCATGGTCGGCGGATAGTTTCTGCTGCGGCAGGATCACCGGCCAGCTTTCGGCGCTGTCGGGATCGGCATTTTCCGGCGCGCCCTGGATATAGCAGCGATCGGGGAAGTTGCCCTTGAAATGGTTGGTATCGACCAGAAAGCGGTCGATCACGCCGGTCGCCGCCAGCTTGATGATGGCCCAGTCATGGCCGGGCTCGCGCCGCCGCCGCGTTTCCCAGCCATCGCCCATGTTCACCGACTTGCCCGGCTGCAGCATGAAGCTGACTTTTCCAAAATGCTCGTTGTTGGCAAGCACGGGCAGGGCGCCATTGATCATGGCGGCGAGATCGGCCTCTTCGCCCTTTTTGAAGTCGCGCACGATCTTGCCATAGATGCGCAGGCGCGCCACGCCGCCATCGGGAAAGATATTCAGGCGCACATGCGTCACGGGTTCGCCGGACTGGGCGGGCACCGCCAGCCGGCTGTCGCCGTTCAGTGCCAGCTTCGGCACCAGTTCGCGCCACGCGGTATTTTCCGGCAGAATTTTCGCCTTGGAAACGCAGACGTCGATGGAAGCGCCGGGCGGGTAGTTGCCGGTGAAGAAGCGGGTGTCGGTGGAAACGGGTTGGGGCAGGGGCCGCATGGACAAAACGCTAATGGATACAAATGGGTCTGACAATGCGGCGGCTTGATTGCTAGGCACGCGGCGGCGGCGTTAGGCTGATTCATGGATATCAATACGTTTATTGCCGGGCTTCCCAAGGCTGAGCTCCATCTTCATCTGGAAGGCAGCTTCGAACCGGAGCAGATGTTCGCCATCGCCCAGCGCAACAAGGTCGCGATCCCGTATCGCAGCGTGGAAGAGGTGACGGCGGCCTATGCCTTCTCCAACCTGCAGGACTTCCTCGATATCTATTATGCCGGGGCCCAGGTGCTGCTGGACGAGCAGGATTTTTACGACCTCACCCTGGCCTATCTGGCGCGGGTGGCGGCCGATTGCGTGGCCCATGTCGAGGTCTTCTTCGATCCCCAGACCCATACCGATCGCGGCGTGGCGTTCGACACGGTGATGAAGGGCATCACGGCGGCATTGGACGAGGGCGCGCGGCGTTTTGGCATCACGTCGAAGCTGATCCTGTGTTTCCTGCGGCATCTTCCGGAATCTGAAGCGCTCAAGACCTTCGCGCAGGCGGAGCCCTGGCTGCCGCGCATCGCGGGCGTGGGGCTGGATTCGTCCGAGAAAGGCCATCCGCCGTCCAAGTTTGTGCGCGTCTATGATGCGGCGCGGGCTACCGGGCTGAAGCTTGTGGCCCATGCCGGCGAGGAAGGCCCCGCCCCCTATGTCTGGGAGGCGCTGGACCTGCTGCAGGTCGACCGCATCGATCATGGGAACAATGCATTGCAGGACCCGAAGCTGGTCGAACGGCTGGCGGCGGAAAAGATGACGCTGACGGTCTGCCCGCTGTCCAACCTGAAGCTTTGCGTGGTGAAAGACCTGAAGCGGCACCCGCTGCGCACCATGCTGCAGCATGGCCTGCGCGCCACGGTGAACTCCGACGACCCGGCCTATTTCGGCGGCTATGTGAACGACAATTTCCGTGCCGTCACCGCCGCGCTGGATCTGACGAAAGACGAACTGGTGACACTGGCCAGGAACAGCTTCCTGGGTTCGTTCCTCTCCGACGCGGAGAAAGCAGCGCACCTGGCGAAAATCGACGCTTACGCTGCGAAATCTATCGGAACGCCGGCTCGGTAAAGCTGCGCAGCTTGCGCGAATGCAGCGTGCCGTTGTCAGCTTCCTTGCGCAGCAATTCCAGCGCCCGGATGCCGATCTCCAGATGCTGACTGACGCGTTCCTCATAAAAGGCGTCGGCCATGCCCGGCAGCTTGATCTCGCCATGCAGCGGGCGGTCGGAGACGCAGAGCAGGGTGCCGTAGGGTACGCGGAAGCGATAGCCGTTGGCGGCGATGGTGGCCGACTCCATGTCGATGGCGATGGCGCGGCTCTGGTTGAAACGCATCGACAACTGGTCGAAGCGCAGTTCCCAGTTGCGGTCCGCCGTCGTCACCACGGTGCCGGTGCGCAGACGTTCCTTCAGCGTCTGGCCCTTCACATGTGTGACCTCGGCCACCGCCTGCGCCAGCGCCACCTGCACTTCGGCCAGCGGCGGGATCGGGATGGCGGTTGGCAGCATTTCGTCCAGCACCTGGTCGTCGCGCAGATAGCCATGCGCCAGCACATAGTCGCCAAGCTGCTGCGAGGCGCGCAGGCCGCCGCAATGGCCGATCATCAGCCAGACATGCGGGCGCAGCACGGCCAGATGGTCGGTCAGGGTCTTGGCGTTCGATGGACCGACGCCGATGTTGATCAGCGTGATGCCCTGGCCGTTTTCCTGCACCAAGTGATAGGCGGGCATCTGCGGCAGCTTCGCCAGCGGCGGGCGCGACGGCTCCTTGCCTTTCTCGGTGATACGGTTGCCGGGCTCGACAAAGCGCGTGGCGCGGCCGGCTTCGACTTCCTTGTTGGCGTAAACCTGGAACTCGTCGATATAGCGCTGGTAGTTGGTGAACAGCACGAAACTCTGGAAGTGCGGCGCCTCGGTGCCGGTGTAATGGCGCAACCGGTGCAGCGAGAAATCGATGCGCTCGGCAGAGAAGAGCGACAGCGGGGCAGGGCCCGGGCCTTCCCACCGCGCACCATCGACGATGGAGTCATGCGCCTTGTCCAGCCGCGGCATGGGAAAGCGTTCGGCCAGGCGGCGGCGGCTTTCCGCGTCCATCGCGGCGGCGGCGCGTTCCACCGCGAAGGTCAGCGGAATAGTGTCGCGGCTTTTGCCGACATAGATGCTGGCCTTGTAGTTGTTGGACAGCAGGCTGAGCTGCTCAATGAGGTAGTTCCGGAACAGGCGCGGCGCGGTGATGGTGGTGCCATAGCGGCCCGCCTTGGTCACTTTTCCAAAAGCCAGCGTGCTCATGGCGATGGCGCCGCGCGGCACCTCGATGCTGAGATAGGGGTAGACCGAATGTTCGGCGGCGGGCGGCTTCTCGCCCCTGGAGAAGGCGTTGAACGCCGTCTCGATGGCGGCGATGGCTTCGTCGTAAAGCTGCGACAGCCGTTCCACCGCCGCTTCCGGTGTGGCGCACAGTTCCATTTCTGTTGCCGTGATGTTGCCGTAGCCTGAGGTCTTGTCCATCGGGCTCACAGGAATGACGTGCCGTGCGCCAGCTTCGGCAGGCCCAGATGCCCGGCGATGGACTGGCCGATATCGGCAAAGCTGCCGCGCTTGCCGACCGGGCCGGGCGCGATGCCGGGGCCGAAGGCGATGACGGGGATATATTCGCGGGTGTGGTCGCTGCCCGGCATGGTGGGATCGCAGCCATGGTCGGCGGAGAACACCACCAGGTCGCCGGGCTTCAGGGCCGCCAGCAGCGACGGGATGCGGGTGTCGAAATCCTCGAGCGCCTTGGCATAGCCGGGAATGTCGCGGCGATGACCGAAGGACTGGTCGAAATCCATGAAGTTGGCAAAGGTGATCGAGCCTTCGGGCGCGCTGCCGGCACATTCCAGCATGCGGTCGAAGGTATCGTCATTGCCCTCGGTCTTGATGCTCTGGGTGATGCCGGAGCCTGCGAAGATGTCGGAGATCTTGCCGATGCCGATCACGGCGCGGCCATGATCCTTGGCGATGTCCAGCAGCGTCGCCGCGCGCGGCGGCATGGCATAGTCGTGGCGGTTGTAGGTGCGCTTGAAGGTGGCGCGGTTCTCGCCAACGAAAGGCCGGGCGATGACGCGGCCGACATTGTATGCATCGACCAGTTCGCGGGCGATGTGGGAAATCTCGTAGAGCCGCTCCAGCCCGAAATGGGCTTCGTGCGCCGCGATCTGGAAGACGGAATCGGCGCTGGTATAGACGATGGGCTTTCCGGTGCGGACATGCTCTTCGCCCAGCGCGTCGATGATGGTGGTGCCGGACGCGTGGCAGTTTCCCAGGATGCCGGGCACGCCGGTGCGGGCAATAAAATCCGCGATCAGCTTTTCCGGGAAGGTCGGAATGGTTTCGGGGAAATAGCCCCAGTCGTAATCGACCGGCAGGCCCATCATTTCCCAATGGCCGGATGGCGTATCCTTGCCCAGCGAGAGTTCCACCGCCGCGCCATAGCGCCCGGTGATGGCGCCATGCGCCATCGCGGGCACGCGCGGGTCGGCTTCGAGCGCCGCCAGGCCCAGGCCCAGCGCCATCAGGTTGGGCAGGTTGAGGGGGCCCTTGCGCTTGTCGTTGTCGCAGCGCCCCTCGGCGCAGGCTTGGGCGATATGGCCGAACGTGTTGGCGCCGGCATCCCCGAACCGCGCCGCGTCGGGCGCGGCGCCGATGCCAAAGGAATCCAGAACTCCGATGATGGCGCGCAAGTCTTAAAACTCCAGACGCTAAGCGTCTTTCGCAAATGGGTTCTCTTTGTCATTGTTCCAAGAAAGCGGCCCCTTGTCCATTCACGGCCGCTTTATCCCAAAGGGTCGATCATGAGCCAAGCTGCGAGAAATGTTATCGAAAATGGCGCGAACGCCATCAAAGCCTATTTCGGCGGCAGCTTCCCCAGTACCGTGTTGGTGCTCGGCAGCGGCATCGGTCGTTTCACCGAGCGGCTGGAAGAGAGCAAAAGCCTTTCCTATGCCGACATTCCCGGCTTCGCGCCGTCCACCGTTGCCGGGCATGCCGGCAAGCTGATGGTGGGCAAGGTGGCGGGCAAGCCACTGGCGCTGATGGCAGGGCGCATCCATGTCTATGAGGGCCACCCGGCGCAATCCATCGCCACGCTGGTGCGCATCCTGCGCGCGGTGGGCGTTGAGCGGCTGATCCTCACCAACGCGTCGGGCGGGCTGTCGCATGACATGGTGGCGGGCACCATCATGATCGTGGACGACCACATCAATTTCGGCGGCGTCAATCCGCTGATCGGGCCCAATGATTACAGCGTCGGTCCGCGCTTTCCCGACATGACGGATGCCTATGACCCGCACTTGCGGGCACTGCTGGCGCAGGCGGCAAACGAGGCGGGCGTGCCGGTGAAGCGCGGCGTCTATCTCTTCTGCACCGGGCCTAATTTCGAAACGCCCAGCGAAGTGCGGTTGTTCGCACAATGGGGCGCCAACGCGGTCGGCATGTCCACCGTTCCGGAATGTCTGGCGGCGCGGCACTGCGGCATGACGGTGGCGGCGGTGTCGCTGGTGACCAATCTCGCCGCCGGACTTTCAACGAATTCCCTGACCCATGAAGAGACGCTTCTGGAGGCCCAGAAGGCCTATGGGGCGATGGAAAAGCTTTTGCTGCGCTTTTTTGACCTAGCGTAAACTTTTAAAAGTGCTGCAGACCCTGAAAAATGGTGCTCCTGACATTTCTTAGCGCTTGAAACATTTCAAGCGGTATTGCTGGAAAAACCAGGCGGCCCGACAGTTTTTGCAGCCAAAAGCGTGGCTCTTTTCTGTTCGCAGTGACGCACAAATTCCCGTTAGAATTGCGGCTTTCTCGCCACCGTGCCAAAATAAACACACCCGCTGTCACAAATATGATTGGCAAGCAGACTAGATTGACGCTGTCTTACCAGCGGTGACACAATTGCTGCGCAAGCGAACGCTTGATTAGCCCTCTGGTAGGGCGGAGCGAGCTGCATAATCTGGGGTTTGCGGGGGTCACCTGCAGACCGGTTTTGAACATTTCTGTCCACACGCTGGGCGCGTGGCACTCAGGGGGTATGAATGACCAATCGGCTTAACAAGGTTCTTCTTGCGAGCGCGAGCCCGGCTCTGATGCTGCTGGCGAGCGTGGTGATTGCCAACGCACAGTCCACCGCGACGTCAGAAATGGAGACCGTGGTCTCCACGGGCATGAACTCGGCCGTCAACGGCATCATGCGCCCGATCACTGTGCCGAAGCAGCGCTCGACCATCGACACCAACTACCTGGTGACGCAGACCGCTGGCCAGACGGTGATGGAATCACTGAACAAGGTTCCCGGTTTCAACTTCACCAACAACGATCCCTATGGTTCGTCGGGCGGCAACATCCGCATCCACGGCTTTGACGGCAACCACATCTCGCTGACCCTGGATGGCATGCCGCTGAACGACACCGGCAACTATGCCGTCTACACCAACCAGCTGATGGATCCCGAGAATATTGGTCAGATCAGCGTCAACCAGGGCGCTACCGACGTGGACAGCCCCTCGGCCGCAGCCTCCGGCGGCGTGGTCGCCATCCGCACCTCACGCCCGTCCGACAGCTTCGCCATCATGCTGCAGCCCAGCGCCGGTTCGTTCAACTATCAGCGCTATTTTGGCCGCATCGACACTGGCGCATTCGGTCCCTGGAACACGCTGGCCTTTGCCTCCGTCTCGATGGCGTCCAACGACAAGTGGAAGGGGCCGGGCAAGATCCAGAAGCGCCAGTTCAACGTCGGCTTCTACCAGGACATGGGCGATCTGGGATTTGTCACGCTCGGCGCTCACTGGAACAGAAACCGCAACAACAACTACGCGTCTCTCTCTTTCCTGCCTGTCGGCCCGTCTGCTTTCGTGAGCGCTGGCCTGGGCGGTACCTACACGGTGGCCCGTCCCAATGCGCTGCTAGACCCCAACACTGGCGAGATCTTCGGCGCGCTGGGCGTCACCACCCGTTTCGGCAACAGCGCCGGCTTTGGTCTGGAAACGGACTATGATGCGACCTGTGCTCGCATTTCCGGCGACGCCGCCGGTGCGACGGCCACCGCCAACAGCGACACACTCTGCGCCAACTATTACCGCCGCCAGATCAACCCCTCCGCACCGGCAATGTCCGCCTGTCGTCGCTGTGGCGCCTGTCGGATGACGTCACTTTCACCCTCGACCCCAGCATTAATTACACGCTGGCCAATGGCGGCAGCCAGTACACCCAGCTCAACGAGCGCGACCCGCGCCTGATCGGCACCTCCACTGCCTCGGGCGTCGATCTCAATGGTGACAGCAATTTTGGCGCCATGACCGGAGCTGAGCTGGGCCGGGCCTCGGACGTCACTGGCGTGTTCGGTCCGTCCAACACCAACACGGTGCGCTACGGCATCAACACTTCGCTGCTGTGGACCATGACCGACGAGCACGCCATTCAGCTCGCCTATACCCTCGACTATGGCATCCACAAACAGACGGGCCAGGCCGCGTACCTGAAACCCGATGGCTCGCCCTATGACTGGTTCGGAGGCTATGACGATGCGGCTCATCGCGTTCTCGCGGCGGACGGCTCGACCTACCGCACACGTGATCGCAAGAGCCACGCCATCCTCAACCAGGGCGCTTTCACCTATGAAGGTGATTTCCTGGACAAAAAGCTGCACGCCAGCATTGGCGCCCGCCTGCCGTTCCTGACCCGCGACCTCAACCAGTATTGCTACCTGCAGGTCGTGACCGGCACGACTGCGCCGAACAACAGTGTCGGCCAGCCGGGCGTGGGCTTCCCCTTCTGCACCACTGCGGCGCCCACCTCCGTCAACGCCACCAACAACACGGTGACGCTGGCCGGCATGGGCAATGCCCTGTTCACGGCGCCGGCCTCGACCTCGGTCACCTACACAAGGTTCCTGCCGAATGTCGGTCTGAGCTACAAGGTGACGGACGAGATCATGGTCTACGGCGCCTGGGCCGCCAGCCTTTCGGCCCCGCGTACCGACAACCTGTATAACGGGGGCAACAACGGCCTCTGCGCCATTGCCGGCGTAGGCGTCAGCCTAACCTCTGCCAACCAGACGGGTTGCCGCTTCTCCAGCTTTAACACTTCGGTGAAGATCGAAACGTCGAACAATTATGCGGTCGGCATTCGCTACAACACCGACCTGCTGAACCTGACGCTGGACGCCTACAACAACCAGTTCAAGAACCGAATCGTCTCGACCTATGACCCGGAGCAGGGCATCAGCCTGGACCGCAGCATCGGAAACGTGAACGTGAACGGCGTCGACTTCGAAGCCGGTCTGTTCCCGTTCGAGGGCTTCTCGAGCTACTCGTCGGTCTCCTACTATCACAGCCGCGTCTCCGACACGCCCGCTGCGCGCATCTGCGCCAACGCGGCCTGTGCGGCCACGACGGTCATCAACCTGGTCGGCAAGGAGCAGGCGGAATCGCCGAACTGGACGCTGTCGCAGCGCTTCCAGTACAAGATTGCCGGCTTCAACCTCGGCCTGGGCGGCAAGTATACCGGACGCCGCTATGCCGACGACCGCAACGACATCCGCATGCCGACCTATGTGGTGGTGGATGCCGACATCTCCTACGATCTGGGCCAGATCGGCTGGGCCGGCTCCTTCATCAAGTTCAACGCTTCTAACCTTTTCGACGAAAAGTATCTGGGTTCGATCTCGAGCCAGCGATGCTTCTCGCCGACCGGCGGCACGGGCTGCACGAGCTACCCGTTCGCCTATGCCGGTTCGCCGCAGACCTTCTCGGTTACGCTGCGCAGCGTGTTCTAAGGGTTGACGCAAACCTCGTTACGGAAAAGGCTGGCCGCGAGGCCGGCCTTTTTCTTTGACCGCATGGAGTTCGACATGACACGCATCCCCGCTATTGCCTTGACCGGCCTGTTGATCCTTGCCGGCAGTGGCCCCGCCCTGGCCTGGGGCGCCAAGGGCCACAGCATGATCGGCGAGCTGGCGATGCGCAGCCTGCCCACGAACCTGCCAGCCTTTCTGCGCACCTCCGCCGCCGCGCGCGAGGTGGGCTGGCTGGCGCCCGAGCCCGACCGCATCCGCGGGGCGGGCAATGTGCAGGACAAGGAGAATGACCCGGCCCATTTCGCCGATGTGGCGGACGACGGCACGGTCTTCGGTGGCCCGCTGCTGAAGGCGTTTCCGCCGACGCGCGAGGAGTTCGACACCGCCATGCGTGCCGCGAAGCAAAGCCAGTACAAGGCGGGTTACCTGCCTTACGAGATGATCGGCGGCTATGAACTGGTGCGCAAGAATATGGCGCTGTGGCGGCTGGCCGTGGCCGGCGCACGCTTTGCGCCCACCGCTGCGGAGCGCGCCCGCTATGCTGCCGACCGGCCCCGGCGCGAGGTACGGCTGCTGACCGCCATCGGCATCTGGTCGCATTTCGTGGGCGATGGCAGCCAGCCGCTGCATGCCACGCTGCACTATAATGGCTGGGGCGATTTCCCCAATCCGCAGGGTTTCACCGCCGATCGCATCCACACGCCGTTCGAGACGGGCTACGTCAACGCCAACATCTCCCAGTCGATGGTGCGCGCCGCCATTCCCGCGCTGCAGGATTGCGCCTGCGCCATCCAAGAGCGCGTGAGTGGCTATCTCACCGGCACCTTCGAGCAGGTGGTGCCGCTCTATGCCCTGGAAAAGGGCGGCGCCTTCCGTGCCCCCACGGGTGAGGGCATCCGCTTCGCCACCGCTGCCCTGGCCCGTGGCACCGCCGAGCTGCGCGACCTGATCGTGATGGCTTGGAAGGACAGCGACAATGCGGGCGTCGGCTACCCGGCGATAAAGATCACCGACCTGGAAAAGGGCGGTGCCGCTGCCTTCAAGACCTTCAACGAATAGGATTTACCTGGCCGGACTTGTTCGGGCAGGCGCGCTCCGCTAGCAATGCATCCCATCAGGGAGGCATTGAATGACGCATGACCGCATGGCGGTGCTGGGCGCGATGGTGACGCAGGGCGTGGTGCCCGTCTTCTACCACCCCGACACCGAAGTCTGCCTCAAGGTGATCCAGGCCTGCGCCGATGGCGGGGCCAAGTGCGTCGAGTTCACCAATCGCGGCGATTTCGCGTCGCAGACTTTCCTGGAGGTCTCGCGCCACTTCGCGGCGGCTGACAAGAGCGTCATCCTGGGCGTGGGTTCGATCATCGACGCGCCCACCGCCGGTCTCTACATCGCCTATGGCGCGAAGTTCGTGGTTGGGCCGGGTTTCAATGTCGATGTCGCCAAGATCTGCAACCGGCGTAAGATTTCCTACCATCCGGGCTGCGGCTCGGCGACCGAGATCTCCTACGCCGAGGAATGGGGCTGCGAAATCGTCAAGGTCTTCCCCGGCGGCAGTGTCGGCGGCCCGGACTTCGTCAAGAATGTGCTGGGGCCGATGCCCTGGAGCAAGATCATGCCCACCGGTGGCGTCGACACGTCCGAAGAGTCGCTGAAGAAATGGTTCGGCGCGGGCATCGTCGCCTGCGGCATTGGCTCGAACCTGATCACCAAGGAACTGCTTGCGGCAAAGGATTATGCCGGCATCGAGAAGAAGGTGCGCGAAACCGTGGCGCTGATCGCGCGCCTGCGCGGGGCGTGATGGCGGACATTCTCAACATCCGTCCGGCGTCCGGCGCGAAATGGGATTGCGTCGCACTGGGCGAGGTGATGTTGCGGCTGGACCCCGGGGCGGGCCGCGTGCGTACCGCCCGCAGCTTCCAGGTCTGGGAAGGCGGCGGCGAATACAATGTCGCCCGCGCCATCCACAAATGCTTTGGCCTGCGCGCCAGTGTGGTGACGGCGCTGCCGAAAAACGACCTGGGCTGGCTGGTGGAAGATTTCATCGGCCAGGGCGGCGTCGATGCCAGCCACATTGTCTGGCGCGATTTCGACGGGCTGGGCCGCAACACCCGCGTCGGCCTCAATTTCACCGAGCGCGGCTTCGGCCTGCGCCCGCCCCTGGGCTGCGTTGATCGCGCCAACAGCGCCGCCTCGCAGATACGTCCCGGCGACGTGAACTGGGACAGGCTGTTCGGCGAGGAAGGCGTGCGCTGGTTCCATACCGGCGGCATCTTCGCGGCGCTGTCTTCCAGCACCGCCGAGACGGTGATCGAGGCGGTGGAAGCCGCGCGCCGTCACGGCACCATCGTCTCCTACGACGTCAATTACCGCGCCTCGCTGTGGAACGCCTTGGGTGACCGGGCGGCAGTCCAGAAGATCACGCGCGCCATTGCGCAGAAGGTCGATGTGATGATCGGCCATGCCGCCGATTTCGCGCCCTGCTTCGGCGTCGAAGGCATCGATCTGGGCGATGCGCCCAATTCCGCCGAAGCGTTCAAACAGGCGATGCCCGCCATTCTCAAGGCGTTCCCGAATTTCAAGGTGGTGGCGACGCCCTTGCGCGAGGCCGAAAGCGCCACGCGCAACGACTGGTCGGCGATTCTGCATGCCGGCGGCGCCTGCCACCAGCCGCCGCTGCGCGAGAATCTGGAAATCTATGACCGCGTCGGCGGCGGTGATGGCTTTGCCTCCGGCGTCATCTACGGCTTCCTGGCGGGCAAGGGTGCACAAGCCGCCGTGGGCTATGGCGCGGCGCATGGCGCGCTGGCCATGACCACGCCCGGCGACACCTCGATGGCGAACCTGTCTGAGGTCGAAGCCGTGATGAAGGGTGCGGGCGCCCGCGCAATCCGTTGAAACGTTTCGCACCCCTGTTGCTGCTGCTATTCGTCTGCGGCGCACAGGCCCAGGAACAGAAGACGCGCGAATTCCGCGAATGTCCGGAATGCCCCATCATGGTGGGCATGCCGGCCGGCCGTTTTGCGATGGGCAGTCCGGTCGCGGAAGCCAGCCGCTTTGAAAGCGAAGGCCCGCAACGCGTCGTCAGCGTGAAGGCCTTCGCCCTGGCGAAATACCCCGTCAGTAGCGGTGAATTTCTCGTCTTCCTGCGCGCCACCGGCTATCGCCCCGCGCCCTGCAACGCCTTGCTGGGCTTTGGCTGGAAGGTCGCAGGACGGGGACTGGTCTATGCGCCGCAGGACCAGGAGCCCAGCGATTGGCCTGCGGTATGCCTGGACCACAATGATGCGCGCGCCTATGCCGCCTGGGTCAATGCCCGCGCCCGCGCCGCCAATCCTGCTCTGACCCGTGATCCCTATCGCCTGCCATCCGAGGCGGAGTGGGAGTATGCCGCGCGCGGCGGTACCGCCACCGCCCGCTGGTGGGGCAACGAGATCGGGGACGGCAAGGCCAACTGCAATGGCTGCGGCAGCGCCTATGATCGCAGCCTGCTGGCGCCGGTGCATGCGTTCCAGCCCAATGCCTTCGGGCTCTACACGATGCTGGGTAATGCCTGGCAATGGGTGGATGATTGCTGGCATCCCAACTATCAGGGCGCGCCCGCCGATGGCGGGGTCTGGGCCGGCGGCGATTGCAGCCGCCATGTGCTGCGCGGCGGGTCGTGGAGCAATATTCCCGCCTTTGTCCGCGCGGCGGCGCGCAGTGGTGCCCCCAACAACAGCGACGATCCGAAATCGATCTCCGACTATTCCAGCCTGGCGACGTTCCGGCTGGCGCGCGATCTGCCTTAACAGTCAGGGCGACCCGAGTTGCGACGGATGGGGGTTCATTGAACTAGCGCGCCGCATCGCGCGGACTAAGCGCGATGGTCAGCACCGTCGTCTTGGGCCAATTTCCGGGCGGCATGGCAATCGGCGACGACAGCATCGCGGCATTGCGGGCGCCGATTGCCATGCTGCGGAATAGCAGATTGCCGTCGAATTCCTGGCGGTCGAGGATGGTGATGTCCGTGATCTCGCCCTTGTTGCTCACGGTCAGCCGCAGCAGCACGGCCTGTTCGCGCCGCTGCCGGTTGGTCAGCACCGGCATCCAGCGCCGCATGATCTGCATACGGATGAAATCGGCCAGCGCCACGCCGCCGCCGCCCGTGCCGGTGCCACCCGTGCCATTGCCCAGGGTGAGCGGCCCGTCCGCAGCCCGCAACCGCGACAGCGCCTGCAGCTTGGCGGTGAGGGCGTCTTCCTCGGGCTGCACGCTCTCCTGTGGCGGCACCACCGCTGCGCGGGGCGCGCGGGCGGGCGGCGCCGGGCTGCCAAGGCGCGGCTGGGGCGGCGTGGCCGGGGTGAGCTGCACCGCCACCAGTTCCACTGGCAGGAATGGCGGTGGCGCGGTCAGCAAGGGCCGTTGCGTCACATACCAGAGCGCCGCCAGCATGAGCGCCAGGTGCAGCCCGACCGACAGCATCCATCCGGCGGGATGGCGCGGGTCGGGCGGCTGGAAGGGCAGGGGGCGCTCCATCGCGCCATTCTAGCCAAGTCGAATGGTATTTGCCCCTTAACTCTCCTTGGGTTATGCAGCTTTTTGTGTGGTCGCGGTCCCGGACGGAAAACCGCTACACACGTTTCCTGGGACCGCTGCTGTGAAGATCAAGCTCCACCAGAACGACCTGCCGGACGGGCTCGACCTCGGCCCGCTGGTCGCCATCGACACCGAGACGCTGGGCCTGAACCCCTTCCGCGACCGGCTCTGCCTGGCGCAGATGTCGTCGGGCGACGGCGTCTGCCATGCCGTGCAGTTCGCGGCGGGCGCCTATGCTGCGCCCAATCTCAAGCGCATGCTGGCCGCCCCCAAGGTCACCAAGCTGTTCCACTTCGCCCGCTTCGACGTGGCGATGTTCCAGCGCCATCTCGGCGTGACGGTGTCGCCGGTCTATTGCACCAAGATCGCTTCCAAACTGGTGCGGACCTATACCGACAAGCATGGCCTGAAGGACCTGGTGCGCGAACTGCTGGGCGTGGACCTGTCAAAGGAGCAGCAAAGCTCCGACTGGGGCGCGGCGGCGCTGAGCGACAAGCAGCTCGCCTATGCCGCCAATGATGTCGCCCATCTGCACGAACTGAAGAAGGCGCTGGACATCATGCTGGCGCGCGAAGGCCGCACCCATCTGGCGCAGGCCTGCTTCGATTTCCTGCCCACCCGCGCTGGACTGGATCTGGCGGGCTGGGGCGAAACCGACATCTTCGCGCACTAGGCGCGGTCCTTTTGCATCGTGGGTTCGTCGCGCGTGCTCACGGGCTACAAGCCCGCTGCGCGCGACGCTCCTGCCCACGCCGCAAAATTCCTCGCGCCAGGGTCAGCCGCCCCCAGCCGTCTCTTGCGGTACGAAAGCGGATGGTCCAAACTTGGCATGAAATTCGCGTGTCCGGACGGCGACGCCGCATGGTTAAAATATTATAACGATACCAAAGGCATAGATGAACGCCGCCAAACCCGCGCTCAAGTCTTTGGGAAGCCCCCTGGAGGCCGATCTGGCCGCTGCCCGGCGCGTGCTGGGTCTGGCCAGCGAAGCCCTGTCGGCCCTGTCTGGCGGGCTGGACGGGTCTTTCAGCAAGGCGGTCGAAACCATCCTGGCGGCAAAAGGCCGTGTCATTGTCTCGGGCATGGGCAAGTCGGGCCATGTCGGGCGCAAGGTTGCCGCTACGCTCTCATCCACCGGCACGCCCGCCCATTTCGTTCATCCCGCCGAAGCCGCGCATGGCGACATGGGCGCGATCACGCCGGATGATGTGCTGCTGCTGCTGTCCAAGGGTGGCGAGACCGAGGAGCTGGCGCATCTCATCACCTATGCCAAGCGCTTCCACATCCCGGTGATTGCCATCGCCTGCCGGGATGACTCCACCCTGATGCGCGCCGCCGATGTGGCGCTGCTGCTGCCCGATGCGCCGGAAAGCTGCGCCATCGGCATGGCGCCCACCACCTCCACCACCATGATGATGGCGCTGGGCGATGCGCTGGCGGTGGCGCTGATGGAACGGCGCGGCTTCGACGCCGACCGCTATCGTGATTTCCATCCCGGCGGTTCACTGGGCCGGGCCTTGATCCGTGTTTCCGACCTGATGCACACGGGCAGCGAAGTCCCGCTCTGTGGCCAGGATGCGCCGATGCAGGAAGTTCTGCTGGCGATGGTGTCCGGGCGGCTGGGCTGTGTCGGTATCGTCGATGGTGCGGGCGCGCTGGCCGGCATCGTCACCGATGGTGATATCCGCCGCCATGCCACCAAGGGGCTTGAGGGCCGCGCCGCCCGCGATGTCATGACCCGCGATCCCAAGGTCGCCGCGCCCGGGAAGCTGGCCGCCGAAGCGCTGGCGCTGATGACCGAGAAGAATATCACCCAGCTTTTCGTGCTGGAGGATGCCCGGCCCATCGGCGTGCTGCATATCCATGATTGCCTGCGCGCGGGGCTGGCATGATGGCGAGCGAGCCCGTGTCTCCCGTTCACAAGGCGCCGCGCTACGACTGGACGGCGCGGGCCCGCACCACCATCCTCGACGCCAAGCGCTACACCCGTTTCGTCACGCGCATGAAGCGGGTGCTGTCGCTTTCCGCCTTCGCCATCATCTTTGCGGTGCTGGCCTTCTTCTTCGTCCAGCGCGCCCCGCATGAACTGGGCCTGAGCTATGAGCGCATGGGCACGATCGAGAACGATCTCGCCATGATCAATCCGCGCCTCACCGGCGCCGATGCCAAGGGCCACCCCTTTGTTATCACCGCCAAGCAGGCGGTGCAGGATGCCAGCAATCCCAAGCGCGCCACGCTCAAGACCATCGAGGCCGACATGACCACGCCCCAGGGCTGGGTCAACGCCAGGGCCGGGCAGGGCGTGGTGGACATGGCGGCGCACTCGCTGGAGCTGGCAGGCGGCCTCGATCTCTACACCGATACCGGCTTCACCCTGCATACCCAGAGCGCTTCGGTCGATCTCAAGGGCAATGTGGTGCGCGGTTCGCAGCCCATGACCGGGCAGGGCCCGATGGGCACGATGCGCGCCGATACCTTTCACTTTGACCGCAATGCCGGGCTGCTGACGCTGGCGGGCCGGGTGGGCATGACCATGTCGGGGAAAAGCCGATGAGACTATTCGTGGTAACGCTGTTTCTGCTGGGCTCGGCCACCGCCGCGCTGGCGCAGGGCGGCAAATGCGAAGTGCAGGTCAATTCCGACAAGTTCATCGCTGACCTCAACGGCAAGAGCGGCCAGTTCGTCGGCAATGTCGTGGTCAGCCAGTGCGACACGAAAATCCGCGCCGACCAGGTGCGCATCACCACTGTCAATGACGGGGCCGACAAGGTGACGGCGACCGGCAATGTGGTGGTGGATTCGCCCAAGTCCGGCATCGTCATCGGCGGCAACGGCGTCTATGACGTCACCCGCCGTGTCGTGACCATGGCCGGCAATGTCGTGCTCAAGCGCGGCAAGGATGTGATGCGCGGGCCGCAGCTCACGGTGAACCTCGTCACGGGCCAGGCGACGGTCGGCGGCGCGGCGGCGACGGTGGCAGGCGGCCAGCCGCAGCAGCCGCCACAGCGGGTTCAGGCCATCTTCTCCCCGTCATCCCAGGGGCATTAGCCGCTTTCATGGTTCCTTAAGCACAAACGGGCATGATTTTTGCCATGACATTCGATGACGCCGCCAACACCAGTGATACTGCCGAAAACGGCATGGGATCGCGCCTGCATGCCGTCGAAGGCGGCAAGGGCCTGGTGGTCAGCCGCATCGGCAAGAGCTTCAACAAACGTCCCGTGGTGCGTGGCGTCTCGCTCACCCTCAAGCGCGGCGAGGCTGTGGGCCTGCTGGGCCCCAACGGCGCGGGCAAGACCACCTGCTTCTACATGATCTCCGGCCTGATCGCCGCTGACACCGGCAGCATCGAAGTGGATGGCCATGACGTCACCCGCCTGCCCATGTATCGCCGCGCCCGTCTGGGCATCGGCTACCTGCCGCAGGAAGCCTCGATCTTCCGCGGCCTCACTGCCGAACAGAATATCCGCGCCACCGCCGAACTGATGGAGCCCGATCCGGCCCGCCTGGATGCGATGGTCGAGGAATTGCTGGCCGAGTTCGGCATCACCCATATCCGCAACACGCCCTCCATCGCCCTGTCGGGCGGCGAGCGCCGCCGCGTCGAGATCGCGCGCGCGCTGGCGACGCATCCTTCCTACATCCTGCTCGACGAACCCTTTGCGGGCATCGATCCCATCGCGGTGGGTGAGATCCGCGCCCTGGTCAAGCATCTCAAGGATCGCGGCATCGGCGTCCTGATCACCGACCACAATGTCCGGGATGCGTTGGACGTCATCGACCGCGCCTACATCCTACATGACGGCCAGGTGCTGAAGGAAGGCACCCCGGCGGAGATCGTCAGCGACCGGGATGTGCGGCGCGTCTACCTGGGAGAGAAATTCTCCCTCTAGCCATGGCAGCAATCGGTCAAAGAATGGAAATGCGCCAGGGCCAGTCCCTGGTCATGACGCCCCAGCTGCAGCAGGCCATCAAGCTGCTGCAACTGTCGAACGTCGAGCTTGCGGATTATTGCGAGCAGGAGCTGGAAAAGAACCCGATCCTGGATCGCGACGATGCCGGTCCCGGCCCAATCGAGGCCGATGTCCCGCGCGAAGCCGCCACCGTCAATGAACGCGCCGACGAGGCGCTGTCGCGCGATGATTTCTCCAAGACCTCCGACCTCGACCAGTCGGCACATGACAACATGTATGACTCGGGCGAGGCGCCGGCCACGGCCAGTATGCCCGCGCCCGGCGGCGAAGCCTCGCTGACCGACTGGACTCAGGCCAAGTCCGGCGGCGGCTTCGACGAGGAGGGCATGGAGTCCTCCATTGCCGCCGAGTTGTCGCTGAAGGATCACCTGGAAGCACAGCTCGCCATCGCGGCCCTGACGCCGGAAGACCGCCTGATCTGCCTGGCGCTGATCGACGGCATCGACGAGGCCGGTTACCTGCGCGCCGAATTGGGCGATATCGTCGAAAAGCTGGGCTGCGAGATCGAGGATGTCGATGCCGTGCTGGGCGTGCTGAAGGGTTTCGATCCCGTCGGCGTCGCCGCCCGCGATCTTTCCGAATGTCTCGCCATCCAGCTCAAGGCGCAGGACCGTCTTGATCCCGCGATGGCGGTACTGCTGACGCGGCTCGACCTTTTGGCCCGCCGCGACATTGCCCAGCTTTGCGCGCTTTGCAGCGTCGATGCCGAAGACATTGCCGACATGCTGGCGGAAATCCGCGGCCTCAATCCCAAGCCCGGCCTGGCCTTCGGTTCGGAGCGGGTCGCGCCGGTGGTGCCCGACGTCTTTGTCCGGGTGGGCCCCGATGGTGGCTGGCATGTCGAACTTAACACCGACACGCTGCCGCGCCTGCTGGTCAACAACCGCTATTACACCCAGGTTTCCAAGACGGCGCGCGGCAAGGACGACAAATCCTACCTCGCAGATTGCCTCAACAACGCCAACTGGCTGGTCAAGAGCCTGGAGCAGCGCGCCAAGACCATCCTGAAGGTCGCCACCGAGATCGTGCGCCAGCAGGATGCCTTCCTCACCTATGGCGTGCGCCACCTGCGGCCGCTGAATTTGCGCATGATCGCCGACGCCATCTCGATGCATGAATCGACGGTCAGCCGCGTCACCTCGAACAAGTATGTCGCCACGCCGCGCGGGCTGTTCGAACTGAAATACTTCTTCACCGCCTCGATCCAGTCGGTGAACGGCGCCGAATCACACAGCGCCGAAGCGGTGCGCGACCGCATCAAGGAAATGATCGACAAGGAAGAGGCCAAGGATATCCTCTCCGACGACCGCATCGTTTCCCTGCTGACCGCAGACGGCGTCAATATCGCCCGCCGCACGGTGGCGAAATACCGCGAAGCGATGCGGATTCCCTCCTCGGTCGAGCGCCGCCGCCTCAAGACCGGCTGAGCCAGAACCAGTGATTCTTGCTGTAAAATCAGCAGGGCTGGCGCAAGATTGACTTTAAGAAATGTCCGGCCTATTCAACCGCCGCTTTTCGGGGCGGGCGCGGAACCTTAAGATGCAGGCCGCGTTCCCGCGCACACAGATTCCCCACCGTGGGGCCCGCAGTCGGCAGTCTTTTCAAGGCGCATGATGAACATCTCCGACCTGCTCGCCCCGGACGCCATTCTTCCCGCGCTCAAAGTGCAGAGCAAGAAGCAGTTGCTGCAGGAACTCGCCGCGCGGGCGCACATGGTCGCCCGCCTGCCGGAACGCCGTATCTTCGACACGCTGATGGAACGCGAGAAGCTGGGCACCACCGGCGTCGGCGCCGGCATCGCCATTCCGCATGGCCGCCTGGCCGAAGCCAAGACCATCACCGGCATCTTCGCGCGTCTGGAACCGCCGATCGAGTATGAAGCGGTGGACAGCCAGCCCGTCAATCTCGTCTTCATGCTGCTGGCGCCGGAAAATGCGGGCGCCGACCATCTCAAGGCGCTGGCGCGGGTCTCGCGCCTGCTGCGCAGCGCCGCCACCTGCGAAAAGCTGCGCGCGGCCGGTACGCCCGAAGCGCTCTACGCGATTCTGATCTCGCAGAACGGCGACGCCAGCCAAGCCGCTTAAGGCGCGCCTTATTTTGGCTTGGCTGGCGCAGGCTTCGTCTGTGCTGCGGGCTTGGCCGTTGCCGCTGCAGGGCGTGATGCCGGCGCGCCGACCACCGCAATGCGCCGGATCAGCACGGGCTTTGCCGGGGCCGAGGGGCCGAACGGGCCATACCCACCATTCACGGGCGCGTCATTGATCGCCTGCAGGACAGCGCGGCTGGCCGCCGTCACTTCGCCAAAAACGGCAAAGCCGCTGCGCGGGTCACCGGGCTTCTGGTCCAGTCCCAGATTGTCCCGCATGTTGATGTAAAAGTCGGGCCCGGCGCTGGTGGGGCTGTCGCCGCGCGGCAAGGCGACCGCGAATTTCAGGTTCTTCAGCCCGTTTCCGGCTTCCAGCTTGACGGGGCGCGCCACCCAGCCCTTGCCTTTGCCTTGTGCACTCCAGCTTCCCATCTGGATGACGAAATCCTTTTCGACGCGATAGATGGCGCTGCCGTCATAATGGCCCGCGCGCGCAATGCGCAGGATGTGGGCCACGCTTTCGGGCGCGCGCACACTATCGAGCTGAACCACGATGTCGCCCAGGCTTGTGGCGATCAGAAGTTGCGGCCCGGTCATGGGCGGATTGCTCGGCGGCGGCGGCGGGGGGGGATCGCCCACCACCGAGATCCTGGTGATGACGATGGGTGTTACCGGCTCCACTGCCGCGAAGGGGCCCTTGCCGCCACCCACGGGCGTGTCGTTGATCGTCAACAGCACGGGCAGGCTGGCATCCGTCACCTGGCCGAAGACGGCGAAGCCGCTTTGCGGATTGTCGGCCCTCTGGTCCAGCGCCAGATTGTCCCGCATGTTGATGTAGAAGTCGGGCCCGGCCCCATTGGGATCGGTGCCCGCGCGCGGCAGGCCAAGCGTGTACTTGTAATTCTTCAGCCCGTTGCCCGATTCCAGCGGCACGGGCTCGGGGTTCCAGCCGCGGCCCTTGCCTTGCGCATCCCAACTGCCCATCTGGACCACGAAATTCTTTTCCACCCGGTAGATGGCGGTGCCGTTGTAGAAGCCGGCGCGCACCAGTTTCAGGATATGGGCCACGCTCCGTGGCGCGCGCACGTCATCAAGCTGCAGTGTGATGTCGCCCGCGCTCGTCTGCAGCAGCAGTTGCGGCCCGGTCATGGTGGGATTGCCTGGCGCGGGTGCTGACGCGTCCTGCGCCAGCACGGCGCTGGCGGTCATCACGATAAAGGCGGCAGCAAGGGCGATAAGGCGCATGACTTTTGTTCTCCTGCCGCCAGTCTAGCCAAAAACCAAAAAGCCGGAAGACCTTCGTCTCCCGGCTTTTCCTGTCTGCTTGTGGGATGGCCTAGTGCACGCTCACGGGTGTCAGCTCGTTCTGCACTGCAGCGCCATAGGCCGTGTCATAGGCATCGGTATAGCCCAGCACGCTGCCGTCAAAGGCATGGAGGACGTAGAGCTTGGCGCCATCGGGGAGGTCGATATCCTCCGGCAGCAGGCCGAGGCGGCGGGCCTCTTCGCTGTCCGTGGGCTTGATGTAGGCGATGCGGGCCTTTTCCAGTTCCGCACCCAGTTCGTGTTCCGTCATCATGTCAGGCCTCCAGTCTTGATCTCTATCGACCGCAGCCGTTGGCACTGACCTGTCAAAAGCGCCGGATAGAACAAAGATGGGGTGCAAGTTTCACCTTTCAAGCCGGGAACCGGTTGAAGCCGGACGCGGCGGCAGGCACAAAGACCCCATGCGGGTCATTCTCGATTTTCCAGGCGGACGCCGGGCCTTCCAGGCGCCGTTGCGGATCATCGCCGCCGACAGCCCCGCCGAGGTGCCGGGCGCGCTGGCGGCCGTAACGGCCGCGCTGGCCGGGGGCCACCATGTTGCGGGCTGGCTGGGCTATGAGCTGGGCTATGTGCTGGAGCCGCGCCTGCTGCCCCTGCTGCCCGATGGCGTGCCGCTGCTGCGGCTGGGCGTGTTCGATGCGCCCAGCGAAGCGCCCGCGCCCAGTGGCCGCGCCTATGCCGGGCCGCTGCGGCATGACTGGGACGAGGCGGCCTATCTCGCGCGCTTCGACCAGGTGAAGGCGTTGATCGCGGCGGGCGACATCTACCAGGCCAATCTCAGCTATCGCGCCCGCTTCACCTTCGCGGGCGATGCCCTGGCGCTGTATGAGCGGCTGCGGGCGGCCAGCCTTGCGCCCTGGTGCGGCTTTGTCGATGACAATGAACGCCAGATCGCCAGCCTGTCGCCAGAACTGTTCTTCGAATTGTCGGCGGATGGCCACATCGCAGCGCGGCCCATGAAAGGCACCGCGCCCCGGCTAGGCGACGACGCGCACGAAAGCGCCGCGCTGGCGGCGTCGGCCAAGAACCGCGCGGAGAATCTGATGATCGTGGACCTGATCCGCAACGATCTGGGCCGCATTGCGCAGACCGGCAGCGTCGAAGTGAAGGCGCTGTTCGCGGTGGAAACCTATCCGACGCTGCACACCCTGGTTTCGGCCGTGGCGGCGCGCAAGCGCGCCGGCGCCACGGTTGCGGACATGCTGCGGGCGCTGTTTCCCTGTGGCTCGATCACGGGCGCACCAAAGATCCGCGCCATGGAAGTGCTGCGCGACCTGGAAGACGCGCCGCGCGGACCCTATTGCGGCGCGCTGGGCTGTTTCGCGCCCGATGGCAGCGCCAGATTCAACGTCGCCATCCGTACCCTGTCCATTTGCGGCGGCGAAGGCGTGCTGGGCCTCGGCGGCGGCGTGGTGCAGGATTCCGCTGGCCCGTCGGAATATGCCGAGTGCCGTCTCAAGGCGCGCTTCTTCGAGGATGCGCGCCCACCGCTATTCCTGATCGAAACGCTGAAATGGGATGGCGGGTTCGTGCGGCTGTCTTCGCACCTGGCGCGGCTGGCGTCGTCGGCACAGGCGTTCGGCCTGCGCTTCGATGCGGTGCTGGCCCAGGCCGCCTTGAACGGCGCGGTGGCCGGGCGCACCGGCGCACAGCGGGTGCGGCTGACGCTGGATGAAGCGGGCCGCCACGAGGCCAGTGCTGCGCCGCTGGAGCCCAACCCGCCGCAGTGGACCTATGCCATCGCCAGCGGGCGGGTGCAGAGCCGCGATCCGCTGCAGCGTCACAAGACCAGTTGGCGCACGCTGTACGAGGAAACTGGCCTTGCCGACGAGATGCTGTTCCTGAACGAGCGCGGCGAACTGGCCGAAGGCGCGCGCAGCAACATCTTCATTGCCCGTGATGGCGTTCTGCTGACGCCGCCCTTGTCATCAGGCGCGCTGGATGGGCGGTTGCGGGCGGAGCTGATCGCGTCCGGCAAGGCGCGCGAAGCGGTGTTTACGCCGGATGATCTGAAGAACGCCGAAGTTTACTTCGGCAATTCCCTGCGCGGGCTTATTAAAGCGATCCCCCTCTGACGCAGCTCGCATCCGCACGGCGGCTTTCGCCGCCATCGCGGACAGCTCGCTGCGCCATCTCCCCCTTCCTGTGCGCTGCGCGCACGATGGGGGAGGAAGCCAGATGCTATTTTGTGGAGGCCGCCAGCATCGCCATCTGCGCTACGCTTTCGGGCACCAGCCATTTGGCGGCCTCGACCATGCGGCCTTCCTGCGTGTCGCGCAGGGCGGCGCTTTCCAGGTCGCCGTTGCCCAGCAACTGCCGCAACCGCGCAGCGGCGGCATCGGCGCGGAAATTCGGCGTCAACGCCTGGGCCCCGAATTTCTGCGCCCAGTCGCGGTCGCGCAGGCGGCCCAGCACATCGTCATACGGTGTCGGCGGGTAATGCTTGCCGAACAGGTTCCACTGCCACGCCGCGCCACCGGCTGCCGCCAGCACCAGCGCGCTGCCGCCCAGAAGGAGCCCTCGCCGCGTCATGCCAGCACCGTCTTGAGGTGGTCGCCCAGCCGCAGCGTCAGGGCCAGCAGGTTCAGCGTCGGGTTCGACGACCCATAGGTGGGAAGCACCGAACTGCCCGCGACGAAGAGATTGGCGACGCCATGCACCTTGCTGTTGGCATCGACCACGCCTTGTTTCGCATCGGCATGCATGCGGGTGGTGCCCATGTGATGGCTGCCCCACCAGGGCAGCGCCTTGGGCTGGTACATGCCCGCCAGCCAGTCGGGACGGCTGGCGCGGTTGAGCCGCAGCAGTCCGGCCTTGGAGGCCAGCAATTGCCGTCCCAGTTCGCGCAGGGTGGTGCGGTACAGGCGAAAATCGGTGTCGGGCACGGTGACGTGCAGCTTCAGGCGCGGCATGCCCAAGCCGTCGCGTTCGCCGCCCAGCGTCACGCGGCGCTCCGGATCGGGGATCGGCTCAAGCCCGCAGCCCAGCGAATAGGCGCGCGCCATGCTGGCATCGACGCCCAGCATCTGGGTAGTCGCCGCCACCGCTTCGCCCATCGGCGCCGTCATCGGCACCGGATATTCGACGGTGGTGAGCGAGCCGATGACTTTTTCCTTGCGGATAAAAGCCATCGTCGGCGAGAACACGGCGCGCACCGGCGTGCCGTCGGGCAGGATCAGGGCGTTGTTGACGCCCTGGCCAGAGAAATAGCCTTTTGGAAGCTGGCCGTTGAACAGCACCAGCGTCGCCACATCGCGCGGAATGGGATGGTCGGCGAAGAAGCGGCCGACCAGGTCGTTCTGGTTGCCGATTCCGGGCTTCATCACATCGTTCGACGCCAGCAGCAGCCGCGCATTTTCCAGCGCCCCGCCCGCCAGCACGGTGAAGCGCGGCTTCACCGTCAGGCGCTTGCCTTCGGCCTGCACCTCCAGCCGCGCGATGCTGCGCGCATCCGGCGCCTGGCGCAGGCCGGTGACGGCGGCATGGAGCCAGGTGGTGACGCGGGGTGCGGCTTTGAGCTCGGCCTCATAGCGCTTGCCGAACGGCGTCGGCAGCCCGCCGTCCTGGGTCTTCGAGAACTGGAACCAGCTTGTGTAAACGCCGCCATCGCCCAGCTTGAGGGTGGCGTCGCCCGTGGGGATGCGGCGCGGCGTCTGGTCGTACAGCCAGGGGCCCGCCTCGCACAGCGCCTGGGCCTTGGCGAAATAGGGCTGCAGCGCTTCGATGCCGAAGGGCCAGCCGGAATGGGCGATCCAGTCGCGCTGCTCGAAATCCACCGCGTCCAGCGGCCGGTTCCAGCCGCCCCAGTGATTGGAACTGCCGCCGAAATAGCGCAACCGGCTTTCGTCCAGCGTCAGGTATGGCGTTTCGCCGTCCGCAGCGCCCTTGTAGGCATCCTGCACCTTGGCATCGAATTCGTTGCCGCCGGCTTCCAGCAGCAGGATGGTGAAGTCTGTGCTCTGCAGCGCCAGCGCCAGCGCGATCCCCGCCGGTCCGCCGCCGATGATGGCAAGGTCGGGCGTCACGGTTTCGCCATCAGGCAGGGTGCGGGCGTCGAGGATCGCGGCCATCAGAAATCGTCCGCGTGACCGGCGTTGAAACCGCCATCGACGCCGATGGCCTGGCCGGTGATCCAGCGGCCATCGTCGCACAGCAGCAGCAGCGCCATCGGCACGATGTCGCCGGGCGTGCCCAGGCGGCCCAGCGGATGCGCCGCCGCCAGCTTCGCCTTGCGCTCCGGCGGCAGCTTGGCCAGCAGCGGCGTTTCGACAAAGCCGGGGCAGAGGCAGTTCACACGGATATTCTGCGCCGCATAATCCAGCGCCATGTTGCGGGTCAGGGCGATGATCGCGCCCTTGCTGGCGCTGTAGGCGGCGCGATTGCGCGTGCCGGTGGTGCCGACCACCGAGGCGATGTGCAGGATGGCGCCGCCATGCGCACCCATCTTGGGCAGGGCGTATTTGGAAGCCAGGAAGCTGCCGCGCAGATTGACCGCCATCACCCGGTCATATTCGACCATGTCGGTATCGGCGACGGCTGTGCGCAGGGCAATACCGGCGCTGTTCACCACCGCGTCGATGCGGCTCAGGCCGGACATCGCGGTCTTGACCTGGTCCTCGTCGGCGATGTCGAGGCGATGGG
>Ga0209190_1000190_pt1 | contig 43756 bp, 64 predicted proteins | sample M_140205_XF_Meta_FD_187315 | JGI IMG/M metagenome (GOLD analysis project Ga0209190, IMG submission 187315) | Freshwater microbial communities from Lake Montjoie, Canada to study carbon cycling - M_140205_XF_MetaG (SPAdes) (version 2) | ecosystem: Environmental > Aquatic > Freshwater > Lake...
TTGGCAAAAGTCTCAATAGAACTATGCGTAAAAGCAACTTGAATCATCTTCTCAAATGTACTCGTAGCAGAAGTTTCTGAAACCAAGGCTTCAGTAGCTGCTGCGTACAAAGTGGACATCATGTGAGCATCCATTTGTTTTCTCCTTTAACGGCAACATCGCCTAAATACAGCTCTAGCGATAAAGCTGTATTGAAGCAAGCTGTTATAGCGAATTGATTAAGCCCAATGCTTCTTCAGCATCTCCAGACAAATACAACTTGTCTTGCAACTCTTGCTGAAGTTTGTCGTACTTAGCATCAATGTCAGCTCGTTTCTTTTTTTGATCGTTGTACTTTTTATCAAAGCTATTTGGAAAAACAAAGAATTTTCTTAGAACATCGATTCTGTATTCATTGTTCCAGGTATGCATAAACGTGTCTTTATCTACCAAAGGAGCTTTAGTTTTAGATAAAAACTCATATAGAGCTTGTGGGTCATTGAGTGCAGAAGACATGTTTTCTTGTGGATACTCTGCATATTTTTTTTCTCTGATTTTGTCTTTCATACGAATAAGAGCGTAATCCAACTGTTGTTTGGTGAGCTTCATGTGTGTTCCTCTCTGAAGGCAACATTGCCTCAATGTGACTCTGTTTCCAAAGCCACATTAAAGTTTGTTATTAATAACTGACTTCTTCAAGTGATTGTTCGTCTGTTGTAAACAACTCTAGTTGCTTATGGCTGTCTCCCTCTTCTTCAAGGGGGGTATCGATGTTAACGCTGACCAGAACATCGTCATAGTCATTTGATTCTATGAACCAGTGTTTAGTAATCGTCATTTTCTATTGACCCATCGTAGAACCAATCCAAATAGGCATGAATTCCATTACGAAATACTTTGCCATGACGATGTGTTTCTTCTTCCAATGCTGGTTCTTCTAACGCAGCATCTTCTAAAGACAGCTTTTCAATCTTGTCACTGTCTTCCCATTCCATCTCATCAACTAAATCTAATTCCATGACTATCTCCAAGTTAAAGAACAAAGGGCGAAGGCGGCTGCCCCCGCTTCAGGCGGGCAGACGACAAGTCCCGCTTACCATAGGGAGCGAAGCCCAGGCACAGCCGTATGCCAAGCCGCTTGGCGGTTGGCATCTCGGCTTGCAGGGTTGAGCGACATCATTGATCAAAGTCTTCACAGACTTCTTTGTAATGTTGCTTGACTTGTCTGAAGATGTACTTCTGTTCATCTCTGTCCAGTTCATAAGTAACATCTTTGTTGGTGTTCTCTTCAAAAGCAAACCAGTCATATGTCTCGTCAAGACCTACTGATGGATCAGGCTCACTGTATTCATAACGAATCAGCAACTGTCCGTAGTCCAAACTGGTAGCTGTGAATTCATACACCCTAGTCATGTTGTCCACCAATAAACTAAAGCTAATGCCAATGAAATACCAATAATAATTGCCAATACAAAGGACAGGGCAGCTTCTGCTCTGTCACTCAATTGTTTGTTTCTCATGTCTTGCTCCATGCTTCATACTCCTCTACTTCTTTGTTGATAATTGCTTCTTGTGTTTCATCGTCTAAGTCTTGGAACGTTACAAAATGATTTTCTTTGCAACAGCTAAGAAAAGTTTTAACGTCATTGCAATAACAGCAATACTCTGTTGAAGAGTGCATCAGGTTGTGTCTGATCTCTGCTTTGAATGATTTGATCTTCATGTTGTCCTCTTAGGGTTGAGTTGAGAAAGGATAGATTTGTCAGTGACCAGCATGTAATTGCTCTTGTTCATTGGAACAATCGTATGCTTTACTTGTTTAGCAATTTCCTCGCCACAAGCTGCACAGGTTGGACGCATAACTTTAGCTCGCTGTGGTTCAACACGAACAGCATAGCAATGTGTGCAGATGGGCAGATAGTTTTCGTTCATATGATCTCCAGTTAATAGATAGGTCGATTGGTATCCCACTTGTCGTAGCGTTTGAACGTACTGACAAATTTGTTATTGGGAACAATCCCAGGCTCATCCAGTGAGCTTATGAACTCTCTCCACTGTTCAATGGAAAGTAAATCCACATCTCCAGTATTTACTTGATCTGAGCCACGGATACGAGTCTCTAGTTCATATCTAGACGAAGACATCTCGAACAGACGACAGCCATGCTGCCACTCGATGTCTGTGATGCCATCAACAACTGGCCTTACGACCAGATTGTTGTGAAGTTTTAGAGCGTGGTACATGATTAGTCTTGTGCTTCACACTCAGTGTCAGTCATACAACCAAGATCATTAGCCTGATAAATATGTATTACCAAAGCACCAAAGATAACCAAGACGATTGAGTTAAGGATCATTACTTTGTGGATAAGTTTCATGTGAATCTCCAGTGTTATTAAGAACAAATGATGGACATAAAAAAAGGTAGTGGAGTTAACCACTACCTTGTTGAGAAGATTACTGAGTAGCACGAGCAGCTGCATCCGACTTGAGTTGAGCACGGAGAGCCTTGAGGACATTGAGAGCGTCACGAACTTCCTCTTGACGGGGATTGTCGTACTTCTCAAAGCTCCATAGAGCGTTGGAGAGCAACTGCTGAGCCAGATAGATTTGCAAGCCAGCAGGTTTGCGTTCTGTGAGTGAGTTGAACTGGTTGAAATCGAAGTTGGATTGCTGTGACATTTGGGAGCTCCTTGTTAAGTTGAAGGTAGAGGGGAACCGCCCCCTCACCAAAGCTGGGAGTGAGGGCTAGGGCCGCCCACAGGCGGCACGCAGTTTCGCCGTAAGGCGAAATTGGTAATGCACAAAGGGCGAAGCCCCGCAGCCATGCCACAAAGGAGCGAAGCGACGACTGGCGTGGTTTGTGCGCTACCAACCCGAACAAGAAGCTGGGGGCGGTGAGACTCGCACTGGTACTTAATGTATAGGAGCGTATGTCTCAACGATATAACGTAGATCAACCTCAACGTATCATCATTGGACACCAAACAACTTAGCACCTAGATTAGTGGGCAGTAGATCATCGTAAGTTGTTGATATGTATGAGTGTGCAATATGCAACACATGTATAGACATACACCCCTGTGGATAACCTGTGGATAAGTACAGACTAAGTAACACTTACATGTAGTGCATGTACTACAGCAGTACTATACTTACACTACTATATATGTAATAGGTATGTTGCTGTTACTAGTAGCAGATAGTAGCTGAAGTTGTAAGGGTAGGAGGGGGCAAATTAGTTTTAAGAAATATTATATTATGGAGACACGTAACGCTGCCACATACTTTTAAACAAGAGGGGGTTAACTGCTAAGAACACCCGTAGGGCTAGAGAAGAACTGAATGCTCGTCCCGACAGGGACTCACATGCTTCTGTTAATAGTCTTCTTATACCTGACCTTAAGAAAGAAAAGAGTAAAAGAAAGAAGTCCCTAGTGTCTTTAATTTCAAAAATCTTGTCAAGTACTCATTTCTTAGTTTATTGTCACCTATGTGACAGACACACCTACTAAGAAAGCTGTTATAGTTCGATGCAGTATCAACACGCATAGGGTAAAGATATGGCTACTGGTAAAAAGACTCCTGCTTGGCAACGTAAAGAGGGTAAGAATCCTAGTGGTGGACTCAATGCTAAAGGTAGAGCTTCTTATAATGCAGCTAACCCTGGTAAACCAGGTTTAAAAGCTCCTCAACCTGAAGGTGGATCTCGTAAAGATTCTTTCTGTGCAAGAATGGAAGGTATGAAAAAGAAGTTGACTTCTGCTAAGACTGCTAAAGACCCTAACAGTCGTATCAACAAGTCTTTAAGAGTCTGGAAGTGCTAACATGGCTACCAAAACTACATCTAAATCCACAGTAAACGTTGCTGGTAACTACACTAAACCAACTCTTCGTAAAAAGATTGTGTCTCAAGTAAAAGCAGCAGCAACCCAAGGTACAAATGCTGGTCAATGGTCAGCTCGTAAAGCACAACTAGTGGCTAAAAAGTACAAAGCAGCAGGAGGAGGATACAAATCATGAGTAAAACCGCAACTCACTACCTACCAGATGGCAAGATCTACAAAGGTCCAATGCATAAAGCAGGAACAACCTTGATGACAGGTGCTAAACACACTCCTGCAAGTAAAGTGTTAAGCCATACGCCACCTAAAAAGCCAAAGAAATGAAGAATCCTCAACAATCTTTAAAAGATTGGGGTAACCAGAAGTGGCGTACCAAGTCAGGTAAACCCTCATCTAAAACAGGTGAGCGTTATCTGCCAGAAGCTGCTATTAAAGCGTTGAGTCCTGCTGAGTATGCTGCAACAACTAAAGCCAAGAGAGCAGGTAAAGCCCAAGGCAAGCAGTTTGTAGCCCAACCTAAAACAATTGCAAAGAAAACAGCAGGATACAGATAATGGCTAAAGAAAACTGGATTGCTAAAGCAACAAAAAACAAAGGGGGTCTACACCGCAGTCTTGGAGTACCAATAGGTACAAAGATTCCTGCTGCTAAACTTACTGCTGCTATTGCCAAGGGTGGTAAAGTAGGCAAACAAGCTAGACTAGCTAAAACTCTTAAAGGTTTTAAAAGCTAAATAATCGCAACTGTTACTAGTAACACTAACTTCAATGAAAGAAAAACACACCATGAACAAGATGAATAAAAACCACCCTGATGAAAAGCAAGACAAAGCAATGATTAAAAAAATGATGAAAACAGAACTTGCCTCATCAATGTCAGCAACTAAAAAATCAAAAAAGCCAATGGCTGCTAAAGCAAAGACTAAAAAAGGTTATTAAGTCTAATGCGAAGAAAAGTTTCCCATGATCGCAGGTACAAGAAATCTGTCTGGAGTCAGAACCAAAGACTCCAAGCTGTTAGTACCTATCTAATGTTAGGTAATATGGCTGAGACAGCCATTGTTACTGGCATTCCAATAGCTACCCTAAGATTGTGGAAAACTACAGACTGGTTTAAAGAGTACTCTCTTCAACTCCAATCTGAAGATGTCCAACAAATGGACGCTAATCTAAAAAGAATCATAGGTAAAGCACTCAAAGCTACTGAAGATCGTTTAGATTTAGGAGATGCTCAGTTTGATCAAAAGACTGGGGATATTATCCGCATTCCAGTTAAAGCTCATGTAGCCTTAAAGATCAGCACTGAACTGTTAACTAAGCAACAAAAGCTGTATGAAAACCCAGTTAGGGAAGAAGTTGAAAAAACTATTGATGACAGGTTGCTCAAGCTTAGCGAAGAGTTTGCTAAGTTTGCCAGTAACAAAGTTAAGAACGAAAAAGCTGTAGACGTTGAAGTCAAAGTTATAAATGTCTAAACTTAATGCCGAAGTTATGGAAGGATTTGTTAACTCAGTCCTTCGCAAAAACTTTGACAAACCCGCTGCTACTCCAGACTTCCACAAAGAAATCTGGGAACTTGTTACTAGTAACAGCAAACAAGTAGCTATAGCTGCTCCTCGTTATCACGCCAAGTCTACGGCTGTAACTCATGCATATACCCTAGCTTCAGTCTTGTTTAGAGAAGCTAGGTATGTCCTAATTGTTAGTGATACAGTTACTCAAGCTGTTCAATTTTTAGGCGACATAAAAAAGGAGTTGCTAGACAATGATGACTTACATTCTTTGTTTGGTCTTAAAGATGGACCCTTCCCCAAGGATACTGAAGATGACCTCATTGTTGAGATGCAAGATGGACATACCTTCCGTATCCAAGCCAAAGGTTCAGAACAAAAACTCCGTGGTTTAAAGTGGGCCAACCTTCGCCCTGATTTAATCATTGGGGACGATATGGAGAATGACGAGATTGTAATGAACAAAGATCGTCGTCAAAAATTTAAACGTTGGTTTTATGGTGCTTTGATTCCTTGTGTATCTTCTTCTGGAAAGATTAGGATTGTTGGGACAATTCTCCATCTAGACAGTTTGCTAGAAAACTTAATGCCCAATTCGCTTTTGTCTTCCCACAGGGGAGTCAAACACTTAGTACAAGAAGACTTGCGGGAGTACTCTCTTAATGTGTTACCTTGGAACTCTATAAAGTATCGTGCTCATACTGATGACTTTAAAAAACTATTGTGGCCTGAGATGAAGTCTGCTCAAGAGTTTAGGCTTCAAAAAGATGATTACGTTAGACAGGGATTGGCAGATGTCTACTCCCAAGAGATGCTTAACATTCCTTTGGATATAACTTCTACCTTTTTTAAAAAGTCTGACTTTAACCCTATGAAACCAGAAGACCAGAAAAGGGCTTTGGTGTACTATGCAACTTGTGATTTAGCTGTATCTCAATCACAACGAGCAGACTACTCAGCTTTTGTTGTGGGTGGCATGGATGAAGATGGGCGGCTATACTGCAAACATGTCATTAAAGAACGTATGGATGCCTTGGAAATTGTGGATACAATTCTAATGATTCAAAAGATTTATAAGCCCGTACTCTTTGGACTTGAACAAGGTACTATTCAGAAAGCAATTGGTCCCTATCTCAATGAAGAAATGCTTAAGCGTGGCGAGTTCATCAACACTATTTTACTCAAGCCTAGTGGTGACAAACTTACTCGTGCTAGAAGCATTCAAGCTCGTATGAGAAGTGGGGCTTGCAAGTTTGATAAAGACGCTGACTGGTATCAAAACTTTGAGGATGAGCTTCTTAGATTTCCTAGAGATAAACATGACGACCAGGTAGATGCTTGGGCATACTTGGGACTAATGCTTGATAGGATGTGGGAAGCTCCAACTGAAAAAGAACTTGAAGAAGAAGAGTACGCGGCTTATATTCAAGATAACAATGGAGCACATGTAGGTCGCTCCGCTATTTGTGGGTATTAACAAATGAAGCTCAAAGACAAATTTAATATTAATGATCTCATGTATGAGGCCAATATAGCTGACCTGCTTTGCAAAGAAGACTTAACAACGATTGGCAGTCAAATCTCTAAAGATTTTGACAACGATCTTATGTCTCGTAGCAGTTGGGAAAAACGTACAGAGACTTCTCTCAAACTTGCTTTACAAGTTGCAGAGACTAAAAACTTTCCTTGGGCTAATGCCAGTAACGTTAAGTTCCCCCTTATTACTATTGCTGCACTTCAATATCATGCTCGCAGCTATCCTGTTTTAGTTGATAGCGATATGCCTGTAAAGTGCCGTGTTGTTGGGGAAGATAAAGACGGTATTCGTGCTGCTCGTTCTACCCGTGTTGAACAACATATGAGTTACCAACTTCTAGAAGAAGATGAAGATTGGGAATCTGAAATGGACAAGGTTCTTATTACGCAACCTATTGTTGGCTGTGCCTTTAAGAAAACTTACTATGATCCCATTCGTAAACACAATATTTCTGAGAACGTACTAGCCAAAGACCTAGTTGTTAACTACTGGACTAAAAGTCTAGAAACAGCACATCGTGTTACTCATATTCTCCAGATGACTACAAATGAAATCTATGAGCGTGTAGCTCGTGGACTGTGGTGTGAAATATCTGAGGGTCGTCAACAGCAATATGCTTCTACTGCTATGGGCAGTGGGCTACAAGAAGCCCAAGATAAAGCTCAAGGAATGAGTCCACCAGACTCAGGCGACCCAAGCACTCCTATTGAAATTTTAGAACAACATTGCCACATAGACTTTGATGATGATGGCTATGCTGAGCCATACATTGTTTATGTGCGTAGAGACAACAAACAAGTTGCTCGTATTGTTGCTAGGTATACCCAACAAGATGTTGAACAAAATGATAATGGCGTAATTCTTAGTATCAAAGCTGAGCAGTACTTTACTAAGTACCCTTTTATTCCATCTCCTGATGGTGGGTTCTATGACCTTGGATTTGGGGTTCTTCTTGGTCCTTTAAATGAATCTATCAACACTATCATTAACCAGCTAGTTGATGCTGGTACTATGGCTAATACTGCTGGTGGCTTCCTTAGTCGTGGTATTAAACTTCGTGGTGGTAACTACTCTTTCAATCCTATGGAATGGAAACACGTAGATACAACTGGAGATGATTTGCGTAAAGGTATTGTTCCTTTGCCAGTACGTGAACCCTCTCAAGTTTTGTATACTTTGTTAGACCTGTTGATTAACTATGGTCAACGTATTAGTGGTTCTGTAGACATTCTTTCTGGTCAAAGTCCTGGTCAAAACACTCCTGCTGAAACTTCTCGCACAATGGCTGAACAAGGCATGAAGATATTTAATGGTATCTTTAAACGCACTCACCGCAGTCTTAAACAAGAGTTTCGTAAGTTGTATCGTCTTAATCAAATATTTATTACTGAGAACACGCCCTATGTTTCAAATGCAAAGAACACAGGACTTGTTTTGGTTTCAGACTATGAGGGTCCAGTTACGGATGTGATGCCTACTGCTGACCCAAGCATTACTTCTGATACCCAGCGTTTGAACCAAGCTGCTGCTATTGCTGCTAGAGTGCAAGCTACTCCTGGTTTGTACAATCGCTATGAAGCTGAGTACACTTTCTTAAAAGCAATGAAGATTACTAATATTGATAAGATTCTTCCTGATCCTAGTGGTCCTAATGCTGTACAAGTTCCTCCTAATCCTAAGTTGCAAATTGAACAACTTAAAATTCAAGCTAAACAAGCTTCGGATCAATTAAACATGAAGATGGCTTTGCTTAAACTAATGAGTGAGGCAGAGCTTAATCAAGCACAGATTCAAAAACTAACAGCAGAAGCAGAGTCTATTAAGATTGGCATTGCTACTGAAGGCGAACGAATGCGTATTCAAGAGATCAACATGCAGATTGGTCTACAGCGGGAGCGTAGAGAAGGTGTTCTTACTTCCATCAGAACAATGAACGATGTCTATGATCGAATGATTTCAGAACAACAACAACCGCAACAAAATATGGAACAATTGCAGTTGCCTATGGATATGCCACAAACAATGGTGCAGTAAAAGTTTTTTAAGGAGAGAGAATGGAACCAGTAAGTCGTGAAAACTTTGAAGAGTGGACTTTTCATCCTGTTACTAAACATCTGATGAAGATGTTGCAGAATGATAGAGAAGCTATGAAAGAGGGTCTTATCAACAATGCGTTTGATGATGAGGTAGAAGTAAAGGGTCGGTGTCGAGCAATTGCAATTATTCTGAACCTTGAATATGAAGATTTGTTCAATACTATCTAAAAAAGAGAGATCAATGAGTAATCAATCAGGAATCAACCCTGTTGGGTGGAGAGTGCTTATTAAGCCTCAAGAAGTAAGAGAGATGTCTGAAGGTGGAATTATTCTAACTACAGAGGTTTCTAAAAATCGAGAACAGATGGGAAACACTACTGGCATTGTCATTTCGATGGGTGACGATTGCTATGCTGACGAACCTGCACCTTGGTGTGAGGTCGGAGACAAAGTTATTTTTGCTAAATATGCTGGTTTGCTTTATCTTGGAAAAGATGGAAAGCAATACCGAATGGTTAATGACAAGGACATAACTGGCACTTTAGATGCAGATGTAGACCTTGTTGATCCATATTTAGCTAGAACTTAAACTTTGGCTAACTAGTTGTGTTGACATCTTTTAAAAAGTAGGAGTAAGATATGAGTGAAGAAAGTGTTACTAGTAACGAAGTATCCCCTGAAGTCCAACATGAAGCCGAATCACAAGGATGGGTTCCTAAAGAACGGTTTCGAGGCAATGAGTCTGATTGGGTTGATGCTGATACTTTTGTAAAGCGTGGTCGAGAGATTCTCCCTATTCTGCGTAAGAATAATGAGAACCTCATTAAAGATCTACAAGCTACAAAGGACCAGCTTAAAGAATTTCGTGAAGCAGCAGAGGAATTTAAAAAGTTTCAAAGAGAGTCTTACGAGCGTAAAGCTCAAGAGTACGAGAGTCAAATCCAAGAAATTAAAGAAAGCCGTGCCCAAGCTATTAGCGATGGTGACGGACAGAAAGTCAATGCGCTAGATGATGCATTGGACCAAGCTAAAGAAAACTTTAAAGAAGCTAAACAATCTGTTAAAGATGTTGTCAGTGCTAAAGACCCAGAGCCAACACCAGAGGCTATTGATCCAGGTTTACAAGCTTGGTTAGATCGCAATACATGGTTTGGTCAAGACAAGCGGCTGACAGGTATGGTTAACGGTATTGGTGAAAGCCTTCGACTAGAGTTCCCTTTGCTTAAAGGCCAAGCATTCCTAGATAAGCTTGATGAAGTGTTAGCAGAAGAGTTTCCAAATAAGTTTGGTAAAAAGCAATCTCCAAGTAGTCGGGTTGAATCTGGATCAGGTAGACAAAGCCGCAGCGGTGGCAATGCCCAATCTTATGACAACCTCCCGTCTGAAGCAAAGTCAGCATGTGATCGGTTTGTTAAGCAAAAACTTATGACCCGTGAACAATATGTTGCAGACTTTGATTGGACTTGATCTCTATAAACTTAAAGGAAATTAATATGCCCCGCGCACTAAATGAGTTTGAAAAACGTGAACGTATGTTAGAAAAAGCTGCAAGTAGACTTATCCCTCAAGAGGGTGATACTGACACAAGCACAGATACAACTGCGGTTGCAACTCGAAAACGAAGAAATGTCTTTAATGGCACAGAAGTTAAGCTAAGCGTCCGAAATCAGATTCCAGGGTATCATCTCCATGTCTTTACAGATGCGGGGAGTCGAATTCAAGAAGCTGTAGATAGTGGCTATGAGTTTGTTACTCCTACTGAAGTAGGAGGTGTGAGTGAAAATGTGGTTAGTCGTAATGGCGACCTCGGAGAAAGAATTAGGTATCTTGTAAATCCTCGTGCTGAAGGCACGGAACAATACGGATACTTAATGAAGATTCGGCAAGAATGGTACGAGCAAGATCAAGCTGAGCTTCAAGGTAAAAACAATCTTATTGATGAATCAATTCGTGGTGGTAAGATTACTGGAAACAATCCAGCGTTCTATACTCCTAGGGATGGCATCAAACTCACTTAACTTATTTGGAGTTTTTTATGGCAAACGCAAATCGTCCTGGCGGTCTAAAACCTGTCAGTTATCTCAACGGAGCACCCTACTCAGGTCAAGCTCGGTTGTACTCTGTTCCCGTTAATAGCGCCGACTTGTACATTGGTGATCCCGTTACCTTGAGTGGTAATGCTGATACTAATGGTCTTGCTGGTATTGCTATTGGTGTTGCTGGTTCTGCAATCATTGGTGTTGTAGTTGGTTTCCTTGTTGCTCCTCCTGGGGTTAGCTTGGTTGCTACCAACATTGATTTGACTATTCGCAGCATTCAAGCCAGTGCTACTGTTGTTCAGTATGCCTTGGTTGCTGATGATCCAAACTTAATTTTTGAAATCCAAGACGGTCAAACAGTTCCCACATCAACTGCTAACATTGGTTTAAACACTAACTTTGTCATTGCTGCTGGTGCTACTGACTATAGCGATTCAGGTACTGTAACTGCTGCTACTCTTACGGATAGCACCACTGCTAACTTGAAGCTTATGGGTTTTGCCCAACGAGTTGACAATACCCCTGCCACTGCTTACGCAAAGCTGTTGGTTAAGATTAACAATCACGCTTATGCTGCCGGGACTGGCACTGCTGGCATTTAAATAGGAGAATAGATTATGGCTGGCATTATCACAACCAGTTCCCACCCGAAAGCACTATGGCCTGGTATCAAGGCTTGGTGGGGACAGACTTATGACGAGCATCCTGAAGAGTATGTAGATTTGTTTGACAAAGATACTTCTACTCAAAACTACGAAGAAGATGTCCAACTGACTGGATTTGGTCTTGTACCAGTTAAGTCACAAGGCTCTGGTGTTCAGTATGATTCTGAAGTGCAAGGCTACGTAACTCGTTATACGCACGTTGCATATGCAATGGGCTATATTGTTACCAAAGAAGAGATGGACGACAACTTGTATGAAGTAGTGTCCAAAAAACGTGCAGCAGCACTCGCTATGTCTTTCCGTCAAACGAAAGAAAACGTAGCTGCTAACGTTTACAACCGTGCGTTTAATTCTACTTATGCTGGCGGTGATGGCAAAGCACTCTGTGCTACAGACCATCCCAACACCACTGGTGGAACTTGGGCCAACAAGCCTACAGTTGATGTAGATTTGTCTGAAGCTGCTTTGGAAGATGCAGTGATTGCAATCATGGGTCTGCAAAATGATCGTGGTTTGATGATTGCTATTCAACCTTACTGCTTGCACATTGCTCGTCAAGAAGTGTTTAATGCTCAACGCATTCTTCACTCTAAGTACCAAACAGGTAATGCTAACAATGACATTAACGTTATTGCTAGTAGTAACTACTTGCCTGGAGGCTTCAAAGTAAATCACTACTTCTCAAGCCCACATGCTTGGTTTATTCGTAATACTATCCCTGGTGGTAGTGGTATGAAGTACTATGAACGCCATGCTATCACGTTTGATCAAGACAATGACTTTGATACCATGAACGTCAAAGCTAAAGGCTATGAGCGTTACAGCTTTGGCTGGTCTGATTCTCGTGCTGTCTGGGGTAGTAACGGTCCGTAATTGTTATTAGTAACATACCCCCTCCCTAAAAAGAGGGGGTTCTTCTTTAAAGGAAATTTATCATGGCATACGAAAAACGTAAAGAAATGGGTCAGAAACCTGAACCCAAAATGTCTATGTCTAAAATGGCTCCAGCTAAAAAAATGATGGACACTAAAAAGACCATGACTGCTAAAAAAACTATGTACAAAAAGAAAATGTAACGTAGAATGTAATCAGCACAATGTTTGTGCAAACCCTGATGATGACGCTATCTAATAGATAGTGTTGTTTGTGTAACACTTATGTCAACATAGGATTTTAAAATGGCTCTCCCACAATCTCCCGCATCCAACTTCCCTGGTGGTTTTAACAACGTAACTATCCGAGGTGTTCCAATCACCCAGTCTCATCCTGGTCAAGTGTATTGGGTGTCTAATGCTACCCCAACTTTGCCTGGACAAATTGGTGGTTCTGATGGTAATCCAGGTACTTTTAATGCTCCATTTAGTACTCTAGAGTATGCTATTAGTAGGTGTACTGCTAACCGTGGAGACATCATCTTTATTAAACCAGGTCACGCTGAAACTATTTCTAGTGCTACAGCTTTGTCCTTTGATATTGCTGGTGTAGCAATTGTTGGTCTAGGTGCTGGTACTAAACGTCCTACGTTTACTCTTGATACAGCAGCCACAACCACTATTGCTGTTTCTGCTGATAACGTATCAATTTCTAATTGTCGCTTTATTGGTAACTTCTTGAGCATTACTTCGTGCTTTACAGTTGCTGCTGCTGCGTACTTCACCATTGACAACTGTTCGTTTACTGATACAAGTGCCATCCTTGGCTTCTTGTCAGCAGTTAAAACTACTGTGTCTACCAATTCAGACTTCTTGCAAGTATCTAATTGCTTCATTAAATCTGATGCTACAACCAAAGCTGTTGCTCCTATTGTTGTGCTCAACACAATGACTGGTCTAACATTGACTGATAACGTTGTAATTCAAACTGTTGCTCAAAACAACGTATCTCAATTTTTGAGTCATGCAGCACTAGTAATGACTGCTGCTTTAATTACAGATAACAAGATATACAGCGTTAATACTGATAGTGCTACTGGTGCTTTCTTGGTTACTACTTCTGCTACTACTGGCTCAGGTATTATTCAAGGCAATGTAGTTCGTGGTCTAGATGTTGCTGGTGCTTTGATGATTACCGCTGCTGCTGTTCAATATGGATTGTTTAATAACCTCTATATTGGAGATGTAGGTTTTTCTGGGTTTGTACTTCCTGCTATTGGCACTGACTAATAACTAGTGAGTATGCCAATTAAATTGGTACACAAAAACACTAGTGGCAGCATTCATATTTCTTTTGTAACTAAGAGAAGTAAGGATGCTGTCTTCTTAGTAGTTGATTTTTTATCGTGTTAAACACTAGCAAAACGGGAGTCTACTATGGCTGACATGTTTCTTAAAAGTGGTGAGCAACCTCGCTACTTTGCTTTTAGCGGAGTAACCTCAACAACTGCTGTTGCTGCTTCTTCCTCTATTTATAAAGAGAGTCCTTACAGTTCTTTTCAGGCTATTGTTACTGGCACAGGTGCTGTAACTGCTGCTATTGATATTCAAGTATCTAATGAAACAGACACATTCAATGGTGTTAAAGCCAATTGGATAACTATTGGTACTATTAGTTTGTCTGGTACTACAACCGCTACTGATGGTTTTACAACAGTATGTCCTTGGAGATATGTTCGAGCTAATGTAACTGCTCGTTCTGGAACCTCGGCTACTGTTGAAATTATTATGGGCGTGTAATCATGTCAGTTGTAGCAGACAGCACCTATGGGGGTTTTGAAGAACCTAGACCAACTACTATTACACAGTATGGTGTAGCTACAGACTTATATGGTGTAACCTCTGATCCATTTACAGCCTCACTTTTGTTACTAGAAACAAATGATTTGTTGCTACAAGAATCTAGCAGCAATATCTTGTTGTAACCAAGGATACTTATGACTACAACTGTTTTTACTAGTGGAACTGTTATTGAGTCTACTTGGCTTAATGACGTTAATGCTGCTATTTATACAGCTATTGCAAATACAAGCGGTAGTCCACCAAATACTACTGCACAGGTAGTAACAAATCTTAGTCAAGCTGGTGGATTAGCTACGCAGAATACAGCACAAACTTTAACTAATAAAACTTTAACTGCTCCTATATTAGGGACACCAACCTCTGGAACATTGACAAACTGCACTGGTTTGCCTATTGCAAGTGGTGTATCTAATTTAGGTACAGGCGTAGCAACATTTTTGACAACCCCATCAAGTGCAAATTTGTTGGCGGCATTAACTGATGAAACAGGTACAGGGGCAAATGTATTTGCCAATACCCCAACATTGGTGACCCCAGTCATTGGTGCGGCTACTGGCACAAGTCTTTCAACCACTGGCAATCAAGTCATCACTGGCACGGGCAAACAAGGTTATGCAACAGGTTCAGGTGGATTAGTAACACAGCTCACTGACAAAACAACAGCAGTAACCTTAAGCAAATCAACAGGTCAAATTACATTGGCTGCTGCTGCATTGGCGGCATCCACAACTGTGAGTTTTACTTTGACTAATACAGTCATTGAAGCTGGCGACATCTTGATAATGAATCATATCAGTGGTGGCACGGCTGGTTCATACTTATTGAATGCTCAATCAGCGGCAGGGTCAGCAAGCATTAACGTGCGTAACATTTCCTTGGGTTCTTTATCTGAGGCGATTGTGATTGCCTTTGCTGTGATTAAGGCTGTGAGTGCGTAATGGCAACCAAGCCCAAGTCATCTGTCAATGCGGCTGACAACTACACAATATACAAAGGAATAAATCATGGCAGATAGTAAAATTTCAGCGTTACCAGCAGCAACAGTTCCCTTAGCGGGTACCGAAGTATTACCAATTGTTCAGTCTAGCACTACTAAACAAGTGTCTGTTGCTAATTTGACTGCTGGTCGGGCAATAAGCGCATCTTCAGTTACTAATTCTGCATTAACATCTGGTCGAGTGACCTATGCGGGAACATCAGGTGTATTACAAGATAGTTCTGGACTTGTTTTTGACTCCAATAGTAATTTGGGTGTCGGAACTACATCAATTCCTTCTTATACAAGACTTCAAGTAACAGGAACAGCAGGGGCGCAAACGGATGCTAAACAACAAATAACTATTTCCGCACCCACAACAACAGTAGGAGAAGGTGCTGGCATTAGGATTAATGCCGCAAGTGGTGCAAAAGAAGCGATTGGTGTTATAGGTGTAGTTAATAACGCATCTGGGAATCTTGGGTCTATGACTTTTTGCGTATACAACGGGGGTGCTACTGTTCCCGAATGGATGCGTATCAGCAATGCTGGCATTGTTACTATGTCGGCTTATGGTGTTGGCACAGCAACATTTTCAGCCGCTGGTGTTATATCTTCTGTTTCAGATGAAACATGGAAGATTAAAGACGGTGTTCCAGTTGACCCAGATGCCATGCTTAAAAAACTTGAGCCGGGATATTGGTTCTATAACGATGAGAAGAAAGAAATTTTTGGAACTGACAGGCAATTAGGTTTTTACGCACAAAACGTAAATGCCGCTATTGGCCCAGAAGCCGCCCCAACCCCAGAAGAAGGTAAGCCGTGGGGTTACTATGACCGTTCTGTTTTGGCGGTTACGGTTATGTCATTGCAAAAAGCACTTGCAACTATTGAATTGCTTAACGCCCGTATAACCGCTTTAGAAGGAACATAAATAATGGCTTTGACTAAAGTTTCTCAGTCAATGATTGTTGGCGGTAGCGTCACCATTCAAGATTTTGGCGGTGTAGGCGATGCCACTACAGACGATACAGCCGCAGTTTTGGCTGCATTTGCTGCTGTGCCTGAGTACGGAACGGTTTACCTGTCGAACGGTATTTTTAAGATCACGCAAAATATCCAAATCACAAAGTCTGTCAACATTATTGGCACTGGTATTAATTCGGGTTTTTACTTAGTTGTAGGAACTAGCGCAAATGGTATTCGGTATGGAAACGCTGAATCGTTAAGTAGTAGCACAGCGTTAATGCACAGTGTATGGCAAGATTTTGGAATTTATGGCAATACTGGATCATGTAAAGACGCGCTTGTTTTAACTGGTTTAATTCAATGCTCTTTTGTTAATATTCATGTAATAACGGGCACAAGTGCAACAGGATATGCCGTAAGAATGTCCTCTTTGCAATCATGCCGCCCAGTTCAATTTAATACAAATCAGTTTTATACTAAATACCCAGTTTCTTGCACAGTCCCAGCTAACGGGTTTAGAGGTGCAAAATTAGATGGAACAAACACCTCATTAGTTGATTGTGAATTTAATTTGGTCGCTGACGGTGGGTTGGGCTACGGCATTTATATGCAAGGTATGCAAGCCAGTGTCTTAACGGGGCTATCCGAAGGCAACTCTACCTATAATTTATCATTAAAAGATTGTTTATACAACAATATTCGTAATTTTTACACCGAAGCTGGAACTACATCAATATCAATGATTGATGCTGATGGGCAGAGAAATGTGTACGGCCCAGGCATTTTTCATAATGGTGCAAATACAGGACTTCAATTACAAACTTGTGATGGCTGCATAGTTGACGGCGTTACAATGACTAAGTTGGTAATTGATTCGGGGTCAACAAATACCAAAATTGGCGCTATTTCTTGTGAAGGCCAAACATCTTCAACCATTACTGACAATGGCACAAATACATCTCAATTAAATGCCAACGCAACAGGCTATCAAAACGTCAATAGGGCTGGTCAGTTATCTGACTTTAGTAGCATTGTTTACAATGGTTCGTTAGATCGCTGGATTGGTACAACCACCCCCGCTGGGTCGTGGGGAACCGCAAGTGCAACCATGACGAGGGAAACTAGTATTGTTAAGCAAGGTGTATCGTCAGCTGCATGTGTTTTAGCAAGCGCATACCCAACCAGTCAAGTGCAACTTTCTGTTCCAATTTCAACTGCTGCTTTTGGGTCAAATCGTGCCACCGCAACTGGATGGATTTACATTCCAACAGTTGGGGGCAACGATATACAAATTAACCTTTTTTACAATGCTGGTGCTGCTGTTATTGGCGTTGAAACAGTAACAACCCGAAACGCTTGGAAAAAAGTTACATTTAGTTTTGATTTAAATTACACTGGCATTTATTCAAGTTTAAATATTAATTTTTCATCGGCTACTGGGTCAACCACTTTTTACTTAGACGGTTGGTCAATTACGTTTGGAAATGCTGGTGGTTCGTCGTTTTTTACGCCAAATGCTAATGAATTTGTACGCTACACAGGTCAAGCTACATGGAATCCAGGCACTATTAGTGATGGAACTTTTGTAGCTAAAGACTTTACAGTTCTTGGTGCAACATTAGGAATGTCTGCAACAGCGGGTGCTGGTGTAGATGTGGTTGATTGTTTGGTATCAGCTACAGTCACGGCGGCTAATATAGTTACCGTTGTAATTCAAAATGAAACTGGTGGTTCGGTCACATTGGGAAGTTCAACTTGGTATGTTTGCGCCACCAACATCACGGTATAAAGGAGAAATCAAATGGCTTTGCAAAAACTTATTGAAACAGAAGGTGATTCATTCATTGAAACACCACTTGGCGTAGTAAAAAATGGTAATCAGAAAATTACGTTTTCTGCTTATGTGAAAGTCGTCAGCATCACAGGTTCTAAAACTCAGCTTAATGCTGAAGTTTTGTTTAAAAGTGACTCGCACAAGTTCACCAAGAACTATTTATTTGTTCCATCTGTAAGCATAGATTCTATAAACTTTATTGCCCAAGCTTATGAATATTTAAAAACGCTGCCAGAATTTGCTGACGCAATTGATTGTTAAACCAAAACTAAAACAGATAATTATTGTGGCTCAACCTTCAATCCAAACAAGACTATCTAACCACGAAGAAGTTTGTGCGTTTAGATACGAACAAATTAACGCTAGACTTAAACGGTTAGAAGGTATTATCATCAAAGCTTGTGGTGCGTTGTTAGTTGGAATGTCTGGAATAATCTGGACATTCATTCTTCATACAAAATAACAATCTACTTGTTACTAGGAACAGAACATGGCAACTACTTACTTTATTGACAACAGTACTCCTATAGTTGCTGCATGGCTTAACGATGTAAACAACTACGTTTACCAAGGTCGTCAACGTGGTACTGTGACTGCTACGTCAGGACAAACTGTATTTACAGTTCCTTTTGTTTATAGTGTAGGAGCTAAAACTCTTGATGTGTATATCAATGGTGTGCGACAAATCTTAACTTCTAGTTATACAGAAACTACCACTACTACAGTTACTTTTACTGAAGGCGTTCCTATTAATGCTGTTGTAGAATTTATAGGCTAACTATGTCGTACAGACCTAGGTGGGACAATGGAGCTTGGAAAGTTGTTTGCGATGTTTGTGGTCGTCAATTTAAAAATGATGATTTACAACTTCGTTGGGATGGACTTATGGTCTGTTCTGGAGATTGGGAACCAAGGCAACCACAAGACTTTGTACATGGTGTAGCTGATAAACAAGTTCCCCCATTTACTAGGCCAGGGCAAGCAGATGTTTTTGCTGTTGTTTGTACCCCTATTACTACCCAAGGTATAGCAGACTATGGGCAAGCAGACTGTGCTAAAGCAGATGTAAACTATGGCAACCTTCCTGTATGTACTCTAGAGGGATCTATAGCTATTCCTCCAACTGCTGTAGCAGGATGTGCTATAACAAACAAACAAGCTCCTGGTTTAAACGACTTTTTAATTGGATAAAACTATGAGTTCTACTTATACAGTCACTCGGGATGAAATTATTACCATGGCTCTTCGTAAACTAGGTGTTCTGGAAATTGGTAGTTCACCTGATGCCGCTACTATTAGCAATGCGTCTATGTCTTTAAACTTGCTTATCAAGCAATTTAGTACAGACGGATTAAAACTGTGGAAGATTTCAGAGATCATTATTCCTCTAACTAACAACCAAACTAGTTATACCCTAGGTGGCGCTAGTTCTACTTTGATGTACGATTCTTTGAGTCCTACTGTAGCTATTACTGACAAACCTTTAAAAGTTATTCAAGGGTTCTACCGTAACAAGCAAACTACTCCATATATTGACATACCAGTAATGGTGATGTCTAAACAAGAGTACAACGTTTTAGGCTCTAAGTTTTCTACAGGTACAGCCAACACTATTTTCTATGATCCTAGAAAATTAAATGGCGTACTGTATGTGTATCTAACCCCCGACTTAAATGCTCAAACTAACTTAGAGTTGCACATTGTTGCTCAAATGCCTCTAGATGATTTGACTACTGCGTTAGGAGTTCCAGACTTTCCTAATGAGTGGATGAACTGTTTGATGTGGAACCTAGCTGATCAACTGTCTCTTGAGTACGGTGTTCCTATGAACGCTAGACAAGAGATTGCCAATCGAGCAAGTACGTACAAAACCATGTTGTCTGATTGGGATGTAGAAGCTTCTAGCACATTCTTTTCTCCTGATTTTAGATCTACAAACAACAACTCCTATGGGCAGTAATTATGGCTACCTTGCGTATTCCTCTTACTCAACCAATAGAATCTCGCAATGGGACGTTTGCTAAAGACTCGTATTCTTCTAATTGCTTTTTTGAAACAAGAGATCAAAAACGAGAGTTTGTTAAACGCCCTGGCCTTGTGTCTGTTAAACAGATTGTGTCTGTTACACCCCCTGCATATACCCCAAGCCAAGGGCTAGTAGAATTTAACGACAAACTTATTGCTGTTATTAATAACACGGTATATCAGATTAATCCTAGCAGTTCTTTTGCAGTAACAAATTTAGGAACTACGTCAACATCAACTAGCCAAAGTTATTTTGCCAAGACATTTTTAGATGCCAACCTGTTCTTTCACAATAAAGTAACTGGCTACCTATTAAATCAAGCAGGTTCATTTGTAGCTACAGCCACTTTACCTACAGCACCCTACGTGCCTGGGGTTGTGGCTTTAAATAACTATATATTTCTTGGTACAACTACCAATCGTATATACAACTGTGATGTTGGTGATGCAACTACTTGGAATTCTTTAAACTACATAAGTTTCGAACAAACATCAGACACACTTGTTGGCATTGTCAGACACTTAAATTATCTTGTGGCTTTTGGTAATTCTAGTACTCAATTTTTTTATGATGTTGCCAATGCTACTGGCTCTCCTTTGGGAGTAGCCACAAGTTATTCTTCTGAAGTTGGTTGTGTTAATGGAGACAGTATTGTTGCCACTAGTAACACTGTGTTGTGGGTAGGTTCTGGCAAATCTTATGGACGAGCTGTATATATTATGGACGGTGTGTCTCCTGTTAAAATTTCTACAGCTAATATAGACCGACATCTAACAGCTGATGGGCTTAGCGAAGTATCTGCTTATTGCTACACTATTAATGGGCACAGTCTTTACATATTAACTTTATATACTACTAACCAAACTCTTGTATATGACATCAATGAAAAGATGTGGTATACCTGGACTCAATACTCTATACAAAGTAGTAATCAAGCCAATCCTGGTACGTATCAAGAATCTTATTTCCGTCCTGCATTTTATGCAGAGGTTTTAAATGTTCCATATATTCTAGACGATGATACTGCAACTTTATACACTCTAGGTGTAGATACATATCAAGATAATGGGCAAGCAATTTATTGCAGAACAGTCACAGACATCATAGACAACGGTACTACTAAACGTAAGTTCTATGGAAGGTTAGAGATCCTTGGTGATAAAGTTGCTGGTACTATGCAAGTACGTCACACTGGGGATGACTACAACACTTGGTCAAACTACAGGTCTATTGATCTTAATGCTTCTAGATCAGAAGTTTATTTAAGCGGTGCTGATAGGCGTAGAGCCTGGGAGTTCTTGTGTAGCAGTAATGTTGCTCTTCGTTTAGATACTGCTGAAATAGACTTTAGGATAGGTGAAATGGACCAAGAGCAAGAAGTTGGTGGTGGACGTTACAGGAGATAATCTTGGACCAAATTGTAGAAGCTATTAACTCTGTTGCTACTAAAGAAGGCTTTGACCTCCGTACTACAGATAGTAAATTAGCTTTGGCTAAAGCGTTGATGAATGAGGAGCAAACTCCTAATTCTATTGTCCACAGATTTGGTGGAGGCTTATATATTCGAGAAGCCTACTATCCTAAAAACACAATGATTGTGGGTCAGGAACACCTTTCAGAACATATGAATGTGTTGCTTAAAGGTAGCATCAATGTTGTTGATGGGGATGGTCAAGTCCAAACTTTGGTAGCTCCACACATGTTTGTCGCTAAAGCTGGTAGTAAAGTTGGCTTTACTTTAGAGGACGTTGTGTGGCAAAATATCTATGTTACTAATAACACAGATGTTCAATACCTTGAGTCTGTGTTGTTCAAGTCTCCAGATATTCTTAAGCAACATCAACAAGAAAAACTGCTTAAAGAATATCCGCTGCATGAAGAAGATCGACAAGACTTCTTGCTAATGGTTGAAGAGTCTGGATGGACTCTAGAAGACATTGAGTTAGCTTCTAAGCACAGAGAAGATTGCATTCCCTTTCCAGATGGCAGCTACAGCATATGTGCTGGAGACTCGCCTATAGAAGGTAAAGGAATGTTTTCTACTGCTGTGATTAAACAAAACAGCATCATTGCACCTATGAGACTTGGTGGTTGTAGAACCCCTGCGGGGTATTTAATTAACCACTCTAAGACTCCTAATGCAGTAGCTTTTACAAACAGTCTTGGAGATATGTTCTTAGTAGCATTACGAGATATAAGTGGCATGGTAGGCGGTGATCTGGGTGAAGAAATAACTCTAGACTATCGACAAGCTATGCAAGTAAATAATCTTTGGAGAGGGGATAAAAAATGTCTGCTGGAATCTCATTAACAACTGTTGCTTCAGTTGTAGGCATTGCCGCAGGTGTTAACGCACTTACTGGTGGTGGAGTAAGTAAACTTTTTGGTGGCAAGGGTTCTGCTAGTGGTGCTGAAGCTCAAGCTGCTGCTGATCCTTTTGCTCCTTATAGAAGTAATCTTGCTTCTATGTATAGTGGTGCTTTAACTAGTGGTAGCACATTAGACCCTACCAAAATGCCAGGATATAGTCAATTTCAAAGTGGTGTATTAGATCCTGCTATGGAAGCTTCTAAACGTTCTGCATCAAAGTCTGGAATGTTGTACTCTGGTAATGAGCAAATAGATCTTCAAGGCATTGGACAAAAAGGCTACTATGGCTTTATGACCGACTATCTTAATCGACTTGCTGTGGGTTCTGGTGCAGGTGCTGCACCATCTGAAGCAGCTAGACTTGGTTTAGTTCAAGATAGTCAAAATCAACAAGCCTTTCAACAAGGTCTTGGTGCTCTTTCTATAGGTCTTTCTGGTCTTGCTGGACAATATCGTGGTACTGGTACTGGCGCACAAATGAACGCACCATATGGATACAACGATCAAGGATTTAGTCAGTATGAAAGTGGCTACGGTATTGGTAGTGGCGGTATGGGTGCGGTTGACACTGCTAATTATGGAGGTGCTTATGGCCCTTCTATTCGTTAAGGATTAATATATGGCATACCTAATGACCGATGCAGCTGCTGGTGGACAAGCAGCTTTACAACTTCAGCAAAGTATGGCTGCTGCACCTTATGTGCAAGAGCAAACTGATGCTGCTGCTGAACAAACACAACTCAAACTACAACAAGATCGTCTTAAACTAGAACAAGATCGCCTTAAAGCTTCCTATGCTCCAGAAGCATTAGCTTTACAAGCTCAACAAGACCAACAGACTTTAGAAAAAATTAGGTTAAGTAACTTGGTTACTGATACTAATTTTAAATCTTCTGAAGCTTCTAAAGCTAGTCTCAAAGTTTTATCAGAGACTGTTGAATTTAAAAATGCTAGTGATCCTGAAAAGCTGCGTATGGCAGCTATGCTTGATGCCCAGTCTGGAAATGTTGAAAATTTAAAAACAAACTTAGCTGCTGCTGAGTTACTCGAAGTAAGACAAATAGCTGGCAGACAAAAACAACTAGATCAACAAGCTCAAGAAGTGGGTAATGCTTATGGTGTTATTGCTGCATTACCTGATGATAAGGTGCAAGAGTTTGTAGATCGTCTTCCAGAAGCCAATAAAAAAGCTCTTATATCTCAGATTGGAGAAGTAAACTGGAACAACATGACTGGTGCTGAAAAAAAAGAAGCAGCTAAGAATCTTATGCTTAATGCCAAGGGGCAGATGGCTACGCAACTAAAAAATATTGAGATTGAAAAAGCTAGAGTTCTTGCTGAATCTCGTGAGCGTATAGAAGTTATTCGTCAAAATGGTTTGCTTAATCGTAGAATGGTAGGCAGTGATTCTAATACTGCTGCTGACAAAGAAGATCGCTTGGCTTGGTCTGCTTACACTAGGGCTGTAGAAGGTCTTGAAAAATCTGCTAAAAAACCTCTTGAGGCTTTAGATAAAAAAGTATCTGATGCTGAAGCTAAGCTTGATAAAACTTGGTTCTTTGATGCTGCTGAAAAAGCTAACTATCAAAAAGCTGTTACAGAGCGCGATAACTTTAAACGTGACCAAATTAAAAAAGAGATTACTCTAAATTCTACTGCTCCAGATTTTCCAGGTAAGCAAAGCATCTTAGACAATCTTAGAAAAGAACTTGAGTTGTACGGAGGAGCAACACCCATTGACATTGAAGATAAATCTACTGGTAGCAAAGCAGTTGAAGGAAAGATTCCTTCTGCTAAAGGTGGAATGCCTACTAATGCTAAAACTCATGATGGGTATCCTGCTAGGAAAAATGCTGATGGAAGTTACTCTACTGAACTAAGCATCACAGTTACCAATCCCAAACTAAACGGGGGCAAACCTACTAACATTCCATCTTTGTGGAAAGGTAAAGAGGTTAATGAAGAAACTGCTGTTGCAAATGCTTTAGCTTCTGGTACTAAGTACGATAGTTTTTCTACCATTCCTGAAGCTGTAAGTGCTGCCAAAGAAAAATCTAAAGGAGGTGGGGCTGCTGCTACTAGTAACAACCAACCTCCCCAACTAACTCCAGAGCAAAATCAAGCGGCTATTGATAGGGCTAACAAAGCTGTTAAGGACGGGGCTCCTCGTGAAAAAGTTTTAGAACGGCTTAAAGCAGCTGGTGTTAAGTTCACGTTCCAGGAGTAATGTATGGCTACTGACATTTCTTTTGACGATCTTATTCCAACCAAACAACAAGGATCATCAACTCCAAGTAAAGGGACAAACATTTCTTTTGATGATTTGATCCCAAGCAAAGCAAGTTCTTCCAAAGAAGCTAATATTTCTTTTGATAATTTGATACCTAAAAAACCAGAAGCTAGACCTTCAACTACTCCTATTATTGAGGGTGAGGGTGGTGCTGCTTTTGGTATGTACTCTAAACCTGGTTTGCAATCAGGCTCTACAAGCGACGCTGCAAGTAGACTCGGAAGAAACATATATCGTACTGGTGGAGAAGCAATTGTTCCTACTGGTGCTGGTTTAGCTGGCTTTGGTGCTGGTATGGCTATAGCTGCTCCATATGCTGCTAGTGCTGCTGCTGCTACAGCAGCCACGGGTGTTGGTGCTCCATTTGCTCCTATTGTTGGGGGAGCTGTTATGCTTGGTGGTGGATTTGGTGGAGCAATGGTTGCATCTGGTGCTGCTAAAAAAGTTCAAGACTTGATGCACAAAACATTTGCTCCTGAAGATTATGCACAACGTCAAATAGAAAAAGAAGCATATCCAACATCTACATTCTTAACTGAATTAGGTGTAGGTATGGCTGGCATGTCTCCCAGAACTGCTGTTAGTGCTGTGTCTGATGGCGCTAGTAGAGCTGCTCGATTTGTTGCTAGTCCTATTGGACAACGTACTGTATCTGGTGGTTTACAAGGTGGTATTGAGGCTGGTACTGAATATGCTGAAACAGGAACAATTGAACCTTTGAAAGTAGCAGCAGCTACGGCTGCTGGTGCAGCTATGCCTGGATTTAACATAGCAGGTAGGATTCCTTTTGTTGCTGGTCAAAAGATTGGTGAAAAAATTTCTAGTGTCTTACCTGGTGGTGTTAGACCTGTCAAACCTATTGAAATAACTCCAGTTGATTTGCCTCCTGAACCCCCTAAAGATTCTCCTCCACAAGAAATAGATGCTTATTTAAATAAGCTTGAAGTTATTCGTGACTCTAAAACTCCTATTGTTGAAGCTGCTATTAGGAACAAAGAGACTGGTGCAGTAGAACGCATGGGACCAAAACATGATGAACAACGTAAGCTTGAAACTTTTGACACCCATGACCAGGGTTTCTTAGATGAACGTGGTAACTTTTTAACTCGTCAAGAAGCTGCTGATCGTGCTAAAAATACTGGACAACTTCCTAAAGATTATGTGCCAGAAGTTCCTGAAGTAGGGTTGCGTAGTGACGACTTGCGTAAAGCTGGTGATAAACGTTTTCAAACTACTGATGAGCAACCTATTGGTGTGCCAAAAGAAAATAAAGACTTCTATAAAAGAGTTATTAGCAATCTTGAAATGATTAGAATTGAAGCCACTGAAGAACTAAAGTTGGCTAAAGAAAATAACAATCAAGCTGAAATAGACCTTGCACAAAAAAATATAAACAAAATAAATGCTGAAATTGCTAAACAAGAATCTATGTTGGAGTCTGCCCCTTTAGGCAGACAGGATATTAAAGATGATGTTTCCAAAATAGATTGGGATTTAAACATTGGCATACCTATTGACATAAAAAGAGCTACAGTCAAAGGTGATTTTGAGGCTGTTAAAAATCTGCAAGAAAAACAACAACAATTGGAGCAGAAGCGTAAAGATTTAATTGACAGTATGCCTCCAGTTAAATTTGCTAACATCAACAAACCTACTTGGGAAGAATTTCACAATCATTTGTATGGCGTTAAGAATGTAGGCGAAGCTTTAGATCGTGTTGTTGATACTCCCAGTTTAGGAACTGTTAGTCAACGCATACTTGCTAAAGCTCTTAACAAGTCTGATTTCATTCGCAGTGCTAAGCTTAAGCTTTCAAATGATCCTCTTGAGTACGTAGATAAGAGTGGTGCTGAACAACAAAATGCTTCGGGTTTGTACACAGGCGGCAATTCACACCTAGTTCAATTAGGTAAAGACGGCAGTTTACGTGTCTTGTTACATGAAGCTATTCATGCTGGTACACATCGACTACTAAATGAAAAGGGTAGTGCTGCTGCTATCAAGATGCAAGAGCTATTTGATACCTATCTAGCTGCTCGTGGTAAAGAAATTGATCCTGCTACAGGTAAACCATATTACGGATTTGAAGACATACATGAGTTTACTGCTGAAGCATTTACTAGCAAAAGATTTCAAACATTGTTAAGCGGCATTAGTGTTGGTCAACAACCTAAAGGTGTTCTTAATAACTTATGGGGTGCTTTCAAAGAAGTTGTTCGTAAAAGCAACGGCATTCCTGAAGGTGCTCGTACAGCCTTTGATGAGGTCATGGACAGTGGCATTTCAATGCTTAAGCAGTCTGAGCAGTTTACTCCTCGTGCTGATTTTGCAACAAGTGTTCCTTCTAAAGCCATAAGCTCACCAGATGAGCTTCCTGTTGACAAGACTAAAACTGATCCTCGTGATGTTAAAAGTGAGGAAGAGTTCTACGATATTGCTGCTGACATCTTTGCAAAACATGGCAAGGTAGCTGCTGTTGAGTTCTATGAGGGTTATAAAAACTACAAAAAGACTTGGTTAGAACCCATCAAAGAGACTGAGAAGTTTGTTGGAATGAATATCCAAAACAAACTTGCCAATGAGCGCATCATTCACAATGAAGCAAGTGACATGATGAAGGACATCTCTGATCCTGCTAGGCGTGAAGCTGTTGCTGAAGCTGTTGACAGGGGTGATCTATCTAAACTAAGTCCTGAAGAAGTTGTTCTTGCTAAGAAGTATGAAGCTCTTGTCAAGGATATTGGCAATCGTGCTGTCGATGCTGGTGTTGTTAAAGGTCTGTTGGAAGATTACGTTACCCACATCATTGATTGGAAAGGTGCTCCCAAAGGTGCTCGTGAAGAGTTTATCCAAGCGTTACTAGGAACAGCTGCACGGGACCCTTCTATGAGAGGTATGAGCACTGAGTCTAAATTTGGTAAAGAACGTAAGTTCAAAACCTTTGCAGACTTAGAGTGGTATATAAACGAAGCTAACACTCGTATTGCTGCTGCTGGTAAATCTGATTATCGTATTCAGATTAAGACCAAAGACATCGCTGAAATCTATAAAGAGTATGCCTTGTCAATGGAAAAGGCAATTGAAAACAAAAATCTTGTAGATAGTCTTAAACAGATTCGCAACGTCAATGGTGAGACTTTAATCAAAGAAGTTTCTAAAGACAATCCAATGCCACCTGGTTGGCAGATGATGGATAGTCCTCAGTTTGCTGGTTATGCTGTACATCCTGACATGATGCCAGCCTTGAAGTTTGTCTTTGATGCTGGTCCTGGTGAGATGATGAAAGCTCTTGGAGCTGTTTCTCAACTTACTAAACGTATTAACGTTATTGGTTCTTTCTTCCATGCTAAGTCTTTGATGGAAGTTATGTCTAGTGCTCAGATTCCTATTTTGACACCACTTAAAGAAGCTATTGTGTTGCCTCTTGTTGAGAGAGGTATCAAAGCTGTCACTGGTAAAGAGTTGCAGTTATCTGCAATTTCTAAGGCTGTTGAGCAGTTTAGAAAAGGTGGAGTTGGGGAAAGTGTTGACCTGTGGATTAGAGATGGTGGACTTGTACTTGAAATTCCCGAAGATGTTGTTAGAGGTATTTTGTCTTCTACAGGCAAGTTTGTAGATTCAATGATTGGTAAGTATGGTCCTAAGACCCGCATACTTGAATCGTCTTTGACTGCTGTTGAAAAATACACCCTAGGTTTGTTTGACAAATATACGTGGGACTATTTGCATACTGGTGGTAAGTTGATGGTGGCTAATGCTTATTTAGATAAAGCTCGTATACAAGCTTCTAAAGACGGCAAACCTTTTGATGAAGCTGTTGCTCGTAAAGAAATCTCTAGATTTGTTAACGACAGTTTTGGTGGTTTGAATTGGTTTGATGCTGCTACGCAGACTCAAAATGAGTTTGCTAAACGCATGTCTATGGCTGCGTATAGTCCTGAAGGTCGTAGAGCTTTGCAAGTTCTTTTGTTTGCTCCTGATTGGACTATATCTACTTTGCGAGCATTTACTGCTGCTCTTCCCAAAGGATTGAATCCTACTAAATGGCAACCTGTTGAAGGTCTTAAAGGCATGATGGTTCCTACAACTAAAGCAGATTATGCTAGGTTGTATCAATTCAAAACTGCTTTGACGTACCTTACGCTAGTTAATGCTATTAACTTGATGACTGCGGATCGTCCTATTTGGGAAAATAAAGACCCAACTCGTATTGAGTATCCTGACGGTACGTCCATGCAAGCTATGAAACACGCTATGGAACCCTATCACTGGATAATGGACCCAAGTAAAACACTGTCTAATAAACTAGGGTTTATACCCAAGGCTGCTATTGTTGGTATTGGTGGTTTAGAGTACGCTAGTCCTGATGCGCCAAAATTGGTTGATCGTAGTGCTTTTGGTAGGCTTAAAGCTGTTGCTCAAATGGCTACACCCTTTCAAATTCAAGCTGCTGCTGGCGCTCCTGAAGGCGAAGGTGCTAAACGTGCGTTACTAGGAACACTTGGCTTTCCTGTTTATGGTGGAACACCAGAACAAAAGAAAGCTGCTAGAGCAGAGCGTGAAAAGCTGCTTAAGAAACAAGCACAAGAGTATCGTGAAAAAGCCAAACTAAGAGGTTGGGAAAAATGATTATAAGATTATTTAACTCTAATACTAACAGTCATGGCTAGACCTTCTACCCCCATTCCTCCAAATGAGATTGGGGAGAACTTTGCCTGGAGAGATTGGTTTCAAAAGCTTAGTAATAAAGTCTTTGGGTCTATGTCAGCTCAAGACTCTAATGTCGTTAGCATTACTGGTGGAAACATTGATGGTACACCTATTGGTGTTACAACTGCTTCTACAGGACACTTTACAACTCTATCTTTAGACACTGCTTTAGGTGCAATTTATGGTGGTACAGGGCAATCATCTGTAGCTACTGGAAACCTTTTATATGGGTCAGCAGCTAACACTTGGTCTAAATTAGCAATAGGTAGTACAGGACAAGTGTTGCGTGTAATATCGGGCATTCCTGCTTGGGGCACTGATTACGTAGGAACTGTTACATCTGTAACAGGTACAGCCCCAGTTGTTTCTTCTGGTGGTACAACTCCTGTTATTAGCATGGCTGCTGCTACCTCTAGTGTTAATGGGTATTTAACTTCAACTGATTGGTCTACGTTTAACAACAAACAATCTGTAGCTGCTCCTGTTACCAAAACTGCTGACTTTACTGTTGCTGCTACTGATCTTTGGTTAATCAATAACAAATCTGGTTCAACTTGCACAGTTACTTTACCAACAGCATCTAGTTATTCTGGTCGAATACTATTCTTTCAAAACTATCAAGTTCAAACAGTTGTATCTGCTACTAGTAACGTTGTGGCTATTACAGGAGGTGCTGCTGGAACATCAATTCTATTGGCTAGTTCTGGGGATCAATGCACATTGGTATCTGATGGAACCAGTTGGTTGATGACTCAATATATGTCTAACAACAATCTGCTTTTGGAATAATAGGAAGCTTAAAATTGATCCTCTTACCCTTCTTGCAATGGCAAACGGATGTGTTGCAGCAATCCGTAAAGGCTGTGAACTTTACAAAGAAGTCAAGGGAACTATTGCTGAAGCCAAAAAGACTGTCAAAGAAGTTCAAGCAATTGCAGAAGAAGTTAGTGGATTCTTTGGGTTCTTCAAAAAGAAAAAACCCAAGCCTACAGCAACTTCAGTTGTTCCAAAGCCAAAAAAAGCTGAAGCCCAAGTTTGGGATGAACATGCAGTTGTAGCTAATTTGGCAGCAAATCTTGGTCAATTCTTCAAAGTTCAACAACAACTTGCAGATCATATTCGAGAGGAAGAAGAGAAGTCTAAGACTGTTTATGATCCAAGTCAGAACATCATGGAGTCGGCGCTAAACAGAGAACTTGCTAAAACACAGTTTGAAAAACTGGCTAAAGAAATTAGGGAGATAATGGTGTACCAATCTCCCCCTGAGTTGGGTAATCTATATACCCGTGTTAATACAATGCGAGTTCAAATCATAGAAGAACAAGAACAAGCCCGATTAGCACAAGAACAAAAACAAAGGGAAGTTGAGTGGCAACGCAGAAAGGTAATCGAAGCAATCCAAAACAAGGCAATCTACGTGGGAGCTTGTCTGGTGTTCGTTCTGTACCTGGTTCTGTTCTTCAGTCTTCTAGTGATGGATCGAAAAGTAAGATGGGGTTTTTAGTTGCATTAGTTGCTATGGTGTTGGTCTTTGTCTTATTGCTTCCGCTAATAGGCTCCATTTACTATGACACATTAGCAGTACAAAGAGAAAGTAAACTGCAAATTGAGCGCATGGAAAAACTACGACAACAGTTAGAGTATGAACGCAAACAACTTGAAAGGTTAAAAAATGATAACTCTATTCTCATCCCTGGTGAGCTTCCTAATGGGGGGACTCCCAAAAATCCTTGAATTTATACAAGACAAGTCTGACAAGAAGCATGAACTTGCGTTAGCTGCAATGCAAACTGAGAGGGAACTGACCCTCAAGAAAGCTGGTCTGGAAGCACAAGAACGCATTGAGCATATCCAAACTGAACAAATTCAAATCAATGCAGAAGTTACTAATAACCAAACAGCTATGCAAGAGCGACAAGCTTTGTATGCACACGATGTAGCCATTGGGCAGGGGGCAAGTATTTGGGTCATTAACATGAGAGCCGCTACTCGTAGCGTCATTACCTATGGCATGTTTGCTATGTTTATGTTTGTGGAGGTCTTTGGTTTTTATTACGCATGGCACACAGATGTTGCCTTTAATGTAGCAATGGATCAACTGTGGGACGATGAAACCCAGATCATTTGGGCTTGCATTGTCAGCTTTTGGTTTGGTGGTCAGGCGTTTAAGAAATGAACATCAGCCCTAAAGCTGTTGAGATGGTCAAGCACCACGAGGGGGTGAGGTTCAAACCTTACCGTTGCCCAGCAAAACTTTGGACAATAGGAGTCGGTCATGTTTTATACCCAGATCAAGGCAAAATGCCAGTCGATCAAAGAGATGGTTATCAGCTACATCCAGAGGATAACCGCACGTTTTCAGCGGATGAAGTGAATGCCATTCTCAGAAGCGATCTTGCAAGGTTTGAACGTGGAATCCACACTTTATTTCCTGTCGATCTCAGCCAAGGGATGTTTGACAGTCTTGTTTCTTTTTCTTTTAACTGCGGCCTGGGAACAACCCAGCGTTCAACGCTACGCCAGAAGGTGCTTAGAGGCGACAAGGCGGGTGCTGCGGATGAATTCCTAAAGTACACCAAGGGCGGTGGCAAAGTCCTGCCAGGGCTGGTTAAACGCCGCCAAGATGAACGTGCTTTATTCCTCAGCCCACAATAGGATTTGAACAAATATCCATCCAATCACAATAGTTACAGCGGCTCCAAGGCACAGGATTAAAAACAATCCAATCATAAACAGTCTCCTTTTATAGGATGCTCTACCAATCGTTTTTGTAAACGAGCAATACGTTGTTCGTTATACATCACTATTGACTTAGCATATTCAACACCGCTTTCAGCTTCTAACTTACGTAGATATGCTTCACGTAGTTCTTTGTTTATTATTTCGTAGATACTCTTTGGCTTTAAAAGCTCTTTAAAATAATCAACAACTAACTTATGCCAAGTCACTTCTTTTCCAATTTGCATTTATGCTCATGGGCTTGGGTTTTGTTTTGAAAATAAATATTGCAGCTAATACATCGCCATGCAGAGTTACTAGTAACTTTAATGCTGTCGCCTGAGTCTCTAGTTTGCCAAGTGCGTACTTGTTCAATCATGTGTTCTTCTGCTCTGTGCGCTGTGGTGGGGTGGTGTTTATAAATTGCTCCAACTCAATAGCAAGCTCCCAACAAGTTCCTGCGCCAAAGCTTGATGGAATGTTCATGTGTTGCCCATTGTCAGATTGGCGTTTGAGAAATTCAACCCACTCTTTCATGCGCTTGACCGCCACAGGCTTTTGCTCAATTTCTTGCCCAAGCCTTTGAACCTCACGCATGGGGTCTGCCAATCGTTCTTTGAGTGCGGCGATGGCTTCGTGCATCTTTTCTGCTGATGCGTTGAACTCGTCATTGTTTGTCCAATCAATAGACACCTCAGTTTCCAACGCATCAAGCGCCAGCTTAAATAATTCTTTGTCAGTCATATCCACCCCCATCCTTTGCAGAAAGCAGCAATTGCTGTGATGGTGCCGCACAACACTGAAACTCGGTCAGAGCAGTGTGGCGCTATCCAAATGACGCTGAGCAACCCCAGCATTTGTGCTTCATTCATGCTTGTCCCCTTGTTCCTTCACCCAACCAGTCATCGTGCAACTTTAACAAATATGCTCTGGCATCGTTATTCACTTTTTCTTCTACCAGTTTGGCAAAGGCTTCAACAATGTCAATGTTGACTTCTGCAATTTCTTTAGCCATACCTGCTTGCACAGCCATCTCAATGATTTCATCTTGTGTCATGCTTGTCCCTTTGCTTTCAACATTTTCAGCGTACCGCATGATTTGGTGTTTGCGTGACCCCTGCAAGCCCCAATAACCTTGTTTACGACTAAGTTCTTCAAATGCTTCATCTTCCTCATTCATTTGTTTTTTCCTACAGAATAACGTTTAATCATTTTTATAGCAGTTTCTTGGGTATAGAACCTGTGGTTGTTGTAGCATTCTCTGATCCTAGTAACATTGTTGTCCTCTGATCTAGTTGCTTTTACAGATGTTGTTGCTCCACATTCAAGACACTTCATACCTGAAAGATGTGTGGCTTTAGGATTCATTCTTTAAACTCTTGTTTACGACTCACTTGTTTTTTAAGTAACCAGTTGTCACCCAAAATACGCAAGGCTCTTACCCACTGACGTTGGTTATATCGGTTGGTGCTTGCAGGTACATAATCAACGTTGTACATCTTCCTTACAGCCGTTAGAGCTTGTATGTTCATGTTTTGTCTCCTAGTCCTTTAGACTTGTGCTTTAAAAAATCTTGACTGCCAGGACGCAGTGGTTGAACTTGATCTCCGCAACCAAGCGTATACACACCCCTTTCAAAAATGTTGTTAACAGGATAACTGCCAATCTCAAAAGATTCCTCCGTCACCTCTTTAATCTCTTTAAAGTAACACAGTGGAGTCTTTATGTTTTTACCTGCTGTTTTTGAAGAGATTTTCATATGTGCCTCATGATGTATTCAGTCCAGTGTTTAGTGTCTGAGAACACACAAGCATCAAGGCCGTGTTTAACTGCCCAATCCAAGTAAGTTGTACTGCTTTTTTTAGACAGCCCTTGGTTGCGTTGTAATACGTACAGAATAGTAATTTCTGGGTGCTGTTCTTTAATAAGCACTGCTTTCTTTCTGTCAGTTCCTGTCCATAGACCCTTGGTTTCTATGTACACGTTATTAATAACAGTGAAGTCTGGTGTGTAGGTGTGGTTGCTTGCGGGTATTACGTACTTGATCTTGTCTTGTTCGTACCCTAGTTTCCACCCCTTTGCTTCGCAAGCAGCTTGGAATTTAACTTCTAAGCCGCTGCGATACCCTGAAGGATTGTGTTGTTTAGGTTTTGGCATTGCTCTTGGTGCTTAGTTTTATGATTTCTTCTTCACGATCTTTAATAGTGATACAAAGCTGTTTTATGTAGACCTCTAACAAACCTACTTGGTAAGCTAAACGATCTTCTGCTGCTCCGTCCCTATACATAATATTACTTGTTTGTTTTGCGTTAGCAATGAGGTAGTCTGCATTCATTGTTGTTCCTGTTGTTGTGTTGCCTCCCCGCCTTGGGGCGAGTCGGTTGTTGTTGTTCCCACCTTCGGTGGCTCCCAACTGTCGTTGGGCTTTTGCCAGATGTATAACAGTTTCATGTTGAGGTGGAAGCGTTCATCGTCGTTATAGAGTTCACGGCATTTGTCATACCACTCTTCAGGCAACAACTCTGCTAAAGCTCTTTCTGCCTTTACTGGGCCTAAGCCAGCCACACCAATGATGTTATCGCTCCTGTCACCTATGAGACTCTGCATATAAAGAAATTTCAAACCTTGATCTGGAGTAACTTCTTGGGTGACCTTTTTTACAAAGTTATAGTGTTTTCCTGGTATCTGTAGCAAGTCCTTGTCTATGCTACAAATTACAGTAGTTCCACCTACTTTGTCTTGTTGGACACCCATTTCATCGTCTGCTTCATAACCATCACACATCTGAGCTTTGTGGTGTGTTACTAGAAACTCCCGCACAGCTTGCCAGTGTGCTGGCCTTTCATCAGGTCGATTAGCTTTGTAGCTAGGAGCAATCTCCCTTCGGAAATTGCCCGTGCCTGTTAGATACACGTTATAAGACGTAGCCTTTGTGTCTTCAAGAATGTCTTGAATCATCTGGTCAGCCCTTGCTAGGGCTACCCATTGTTCTTCTTTCTCTGCTGACGCAGCACCACGATAGACAACTATGTCACCATCAATCAGTGCCCTCATCTACATCCTCCTCTTCCACATGGATGTTAAGTACTCTTGCACCATCAAACATTTCAATGACTTCAAATTTAACTGCTGCATTGTTTAGCAGTTCGTACAGTTCCATAGGTGTCATTTGCTCTCCGCAATCTTTAGTAAATGTCCTACAGCATCAGAATACGAGACTTTAAAACCAAGTTGTTCAGACAACCTAGTTCTTATAGCATCTATTTTTTGAATCACATTTTGGTCTAGACCTACAGATTTATAGATGTAGGTTGGTTTTATTGTTTTAATTTTTGGTACTACTGGTGTAACTATTTTTTTAGGACGACCACGACCACGTTTAACTTGAACAACTTCTTTCATACTAACTCCTGGAATTGATTAAAAAAAAGAGGGCTTCGATTTTGTTTTCAACTAGATGTATATGAAAGCCAGAAAACTATACATGTCAACATCCTCGAACACTGGCTTAATAGCCCCCATAAAGTTACGACAACTGCAACTCTGTTTGTCCAGTACCTCCATCTTCTTTCATAGCTTCTGCCATGTCAAGATCACCTGCTGTGTAAGCTTCGAACTTACGAGCAAACTGAATAATAAGATCAAGCGTAGAAGCTTCCAAATCAAATGGTTTGCCCCCACGAGCAGCAATATAGATGTCAGTAGCCCGAGCAAGAGCGTTCTGACGAACAATTGCTCTATCACCATGAAGAGGGGGTACAGGAAAAACTTTGTCTTTGTAACCACCGTAAGATGTTTTTGGAACTGCTACAGCAGTTGGTGCTGCAACTGTTGTTGATTCAGGTGCAGAACTAGCAACAGCTTTTCGTAAAACTTCTACAGATTTAGTTTCAACACCATACGTACCTGTAACACCATCAAACTGAATTTCGTAACCAGCCTCGACATTGGGGTTTTTAAACCCGCACTTAATCCAAGTGCCGTTTACTTTCATTGAGTAAGTTGGCTTAGTGCCAAACTTGGTGTTTACGTCTTTTGTAGAGGTGGACTCTACGATGCCTGTCATCATTGCCATATCACATTTCTTTCATGTCAAACCAATTTAATCCATAGGATGCCCCTGCATTGAGCTTCAGGGCCAATGGTGCTTTAAAAATCTTTTCAAAATACTTGTGTGTGTCTTTTAGTATGTCTGTGATCTCCAAAATAAAGTCAACTACTGAGTCCTTGTCAACATCGAACATTAGAGAATCGTGGATAGTGTTAACCATCTTCACATCATCTCTGCCTACCAGCTTTCTAAAGATAATGCCCAACATCATTGGAACAATATCTCCAGTAGCTAATCCTTGAATGGGATAATTCTTCAGTTCTGTTGGACTGAAGTTGTATGTTCTTGGTGACCATGTGCTATCACTGAAGTACTCCCTGAAACAAAACTTTCTTCCTGTTTCCGTTTGAAATACAAATGTCTTTACTTTTTCACGAAAACCATCATCATCAAGTTGATACAAACTCTCAAGCTCTGCTCTTACAGCAAAGTCTTTGTGCCACTTAGCCACATCAGGATAGCGTGTGTAAAACACATCAATAAACTTTTTAGCTTCTTCAAAGCTACATCCAGCTTGTTTGCTAATTGCTTTGGCTCCAGCACCGTAGATTAATTGGAATGTCCTTGACTTGAACGGCTTGCGTTCTTCTTTTGTTGGCATCCTGCCAAACATGTCTTTGTACAGAGCACTGTGGATGTCAATGCCTTTAGAAATATCAACAATCAATTGTTTGTCTCTAGTAACATGGGCAAGGGCAACTACTTCTAGTTGGTTAAAGTCAACCTCAACAATCAGACCATCATTAAACCTCGAATTAAAGATTTGTTTAATAGGGTTATTACTAATATTTTGCAAATTAGGATTAGTTGATGACAATCTACCTGTAACAGTAGATGTGTGATTTAGTTTGCCATGAATAAATTCTCCAATTGTGTGCTTACTAAGACCTTGCACATATGTGGAAAGCTGCTTAGATAGCTCACGATACTTTAGCAACGCATTGATGATTGTTATAGCTTTTGGATCAAAAGTATGTCTAAGCATGTCATTGAGCACAGAATCATCGACTGATATTTGACCAGTCTTTTCTGAAACTTTGTCTGGATCAGGCACATATTTGATAAATGGTGGGATTGCAACTTTCTTTTCTACCAGCTTGTATTTAGTGTTGCCGTTCTTGTAGACACCTACTTCTTCTTTGACTTTTACTTTCTTGGTTCCACCAAAAAAGAATTGGCTCCATTGTTTAGGGCTGTTTATATCCTCAACAAGACCGTCATAAGTAACCAAGTCTTCCAACGTAATTTTTACTTCTACGTACTCGTCAACAACCTCAACTGTGTATTTGTTTAATCTGTCGTGATCAATATGCAGACCATTGAACATCATCTCTGTGGTTGCGTGTAACGCTTCCATTTGAGACATGATTAGAGTTAACTGGTTTTGTTTAACAGCCTGTTCGTATTGCAACACAGCAATTATTCGTGTGTTAGCTATATCTTGTGATAGGTATGGGAGTAGTTCTTCTGCGGGAATTTTGTCAGAACCCAATCCTGCTTGAAAGTATTTCTTAATGGTGTCGTCTTTGACTGGCAACCCATACTTCACAGATAGCTCATCAAGGCTAGAAAACTTAGTTTGTTGAGCACTCAAGATGTACTCAGCTAATTGTGTATCCCAAATGCGATGTCTTTGCAGTTGATATTTCAGATCAGTACTTGTTTTGTACAAGTACATCAAATCAAAAGAAATGTTGTGCCCACAAAAGATTGCTTCTGGTGCAGCTAATCTTAAAGAATGTTCAAACATTTCTTGATCGTAACCAGCTACATGCCTAGCTCCGTGATGAATTCCAAATGCTACAACTTTGTTGTCGGGGTGCATAGGATGAGCTAGTCCTATGTCTTCATTTCCGTTGAGTGTTGTCTCAACATCAATAGCTACAAATGAAGGTATGGTCATGGTTTACTCAAATCTTGCTCTAATTGGATCAATAGTTACAAGATATTGCCCATGTCGTTGTGACTCCATGTGCTTCGATCCTCCACCTGGAAGTTTGTTCTTAGGAACATTGATTGTGCGTATCATTTCTTCTTCTGGTGTCTTTGGGTCTTTGTATTTTCCTAGTGTGATCACAGCATCAGCTTCACCTGGTTTGTCAGTCTTAGAGCCACGAAGAGCATCTAAACCAATAAACGGAGGATCTTTCATATCCACTGCTGTTGCGCTTAACTGTGAAGCAGCAATAACTGGGCCATAGGTTCTTGCAAGTTCCCGTGCCCATTTGTAAATCTTGCCAAGCTTGATGTCCTCACGCTCGTCAGATTTGTTAAAGCCATCCACTTTGTCTAGTTGGTCAAACACAATCAAACCTGGGTTGATTTCTCGAAACAATGTTTCTAAGTCACGAATGTGGTTCATGTCTTTAGTAACACGTATCTTGTCTTTGTTTCCACCCATCAATGTTGTATAGGCTTCCATTGCTGATTTAGAGCAAGCAATAATTGTTTTAGCTTCTTGACCGAGAGCAGCTTGAACAATCCTAAAGAACACAACAGAAGACTCTTCTTCGTTGTTGACCCATACAACAGGTCTGTCTATGGGTAGTTGTTGTGCTAGGTAGCTTACTTCGCTTGCTAGAAACGTTGTCTTGCCTACTTCTACTCGTGCAGCAACAATAATAAAGTTACCAATACGTAAAGGACCCAAACTTCGATTAAGAGCCTCCAAACGCCACTCGTATCCTGAGCTAGTAATCCGATCAGCAATAGCACTAAGGTCAGCCGAGACAAACAACTCATCTTTTTCAATGTATCTCTCCACATCTTTTAACGCATTGGTTGCTAGGATGTGTACGTGCTCAAGATCACTGCTGCCTTCTTTAACCTTCTCACACTCTTCCATGATTAGCGCCAAGTAATCTAACTCAATAAGAGTTTTGATCACTTCTTCGTGTGCATGATGTGGCTCAAAGTCTTTTGCTTTTGTCAAGGTCATTCGCAGCTTGACAATAGAATCATCAGTCAGCCGTTTGCTTTGATCTGCTATCAAATATGCAGTGAAAGAAGACCAATTGAAAGTTGTAACACCTGGAAACGTCTTGTAGTATTTATCCATACCATCAAGAATGATATTAGTTTCTTTGGTCACTACATGCGGTTTGATATACCGCCTGTATTTCATTAAGCTCTCTTTGCTTTTAGCGCAAAGATAGAGAACGTCATAGTCCATCTATGTCCTTTAGGTAAGTATGCTGTCCAGTTCTTCTGGTCTGCATTGTTTAGGTTCTTTGTCTATGCCTAGCAAGACAAGCTTTGTTTTTGATGGAAGAAAATGATTTAGTTTCTTGTATGTTTTTGTTGCTCCTTCTATACCAGCTTCATCGGGATCAAGCCAAATAACTACATACTCAAATTCGAGTTCGTCTATTTGTCTTAGTGTTTTATCTGAGACTATTGTTCTTAGTAACGCCACAGAACTAAAGCCTGTGTCATTGTGAACTCTGTAAGCACTGAGGTAGTCTTCAGTTATGACTAGCGTTTTGCTGCTTTTGTGAAACCAACTTGCATCTCCTTTGGAGTTGCTGTTGATATAGTGTGTTATGTATTTTGGTGTAGCGTTAGGCGTTACATTCCTAACTTGCCAGCCTATTGGCTGTTGTTCTGGGTTATGCAGTGTAAGAGCTACCTTGTGTCGCTCTCCTGCTACGCCACTAAACACTTTGTCAGATGTGTTGCAGTAATACTTGTGCAGCCACAACTTACCTTCAACCGCAAGAGAAGCAAGCACAGGTTTTTCATTGCTATTAGCTGTACTAGATTCTTTTTTGTTGATCCATGTAGACAACCTACCACTTCCATCTGAAACAAATCCAGACTCATTGCAATGGTGGCAATAGGCTACTAATCCTGTTTCTGTACGTTTGATGTACAGCCTACGTTTGATGTCTTCACCTGCTTCGCAGCCAATGTGATTGACATGGATTTGATCTCCTGTTACAGACGGAGCATTAGCTAAGATTAGTTTGCGATCAATCATATTGTTTTTTAAAGCTCAAAATATATAGCCCTCCTAGAAAGGCTATATGGTTTTGTAGTTTTGGTTTATGCGTCTTTGCCGTAGACCTTGCTAAACAACTCGTCAGCAACTTTGCGTTGTGTGTCGTTAAGCTTGTTAAGGTATACCAATGTAAAAGCTTTCTTCAAAGAACACCCTGAAGAAACCTTTCTACAAATACTAAACAAAGAACGTGGAGAAACAGTCAGATTGAACTGACTAGCTTTGTAGCCTTGACGAATCAAGTTAGCCAACTTTATAAGCTCTTTAGCTGACTTTGAAGTCACAGTATCAGGAAACTTATTTCTAAGCATCTTTTCCTCAACTGAGGGGTGTAGGTAGTCCACATACACTGCTGTACCAAAACGATCAAGAGTTGCTGAGTTTTGGACATTAGTACCTGCATGAGCACCTGTGTCATCACCTTGGCCTTGGGTATTGCCAATAGCTACAATTCTGAAATGCTCGTGAGGCACAATTTGCTTGTCTTTGGTACTACCAGGCATCTCTTTCAAGAAAAGCTTGCCATCGTCCTCTAAGAGCCATTGCAGACCCATAGAAATCTCTGGAGGAGTTACATCCCATTCGTCCCAAGCAAACACAGCACCATATTTAACAGCATCTGTTACAACACCATCAACCCAAACTGTTGATGCATCCTTGGCTGTCAGTTGACCAAAGATCATAGAAGAGTCCATGTCACCCGTACAATTTACACGGATAAAAGGACGACAAGTAAGAGCACAAAGCTGTTCAATAGTAGTTGATTTGCCAGCACCTGTTGGACCATAGCAAAGAACTTTCTCGTTAAGTTCCCAAGCCATCAGAATGTTGCTTGCAATCTCTTTGTCAAGAACATAGTGCTCATTGATCATAGGAACAAATGAAGCAATTCGCTCATCCCAATCGTAGTCATGGAATGTTGTAACACCAAAATCATCATCAGTTGGAATTGATGAGTCATTGATTAGCTTAGACAACCAAACTTGATTTGGTCCCAAAGCTTTTTTGCCGACAGCACTTGTTGCTACTGCTGGAGGAGCACTCCCAGCCATCTTAGCGATAGCAATGTCAGTGTCACTAATAAGCTTTTCAGCTTCTTTGATCAGCACTTCAGACTTCTTGCGTTTGTCCAATGCTTCTTTAAGAGCCTTGGTAACAAGATCTTCAATTTTTTCACTAGCTGCCATTGACAATCTTCCTTTCTATTAACTCAATCAACTTACTTGGGATTTCTTCTGGTTTACTAACCACACTATGTGCTTTGTAGTAATACTGCACTGAGTCGCTACACAAACCTAGACCATAGATGTCTACAGACTTGGAAGCTTCTATCTCTTCAATTACTTTGTGTGTGAACTCTCCTATGCCCATACAAGATTTACTTGCAGCAGGACTGCCATCAGACATAACTATCAATAACTTTTTTCTTTCTTTACGCTTAGCCAAACGATCATAAGCCCAAAGAATGTTTTCACCATCAGGATTACCACTCATGTGGTTACTACTATATGCAAAATATTCACGTAAAGAATCTGAACTTACTTTTAAATCAGAAAAACTTTTGTAAATATACATAATTGGTTTTATTCCACCAAAGGTACTAGAATAACCATCAGTAAAACCAATGATTTCTAGAGGAATGTTTAGCGTGGAACAAACTTCATTGACTAACAATGTTGAAGCCAAAGCGTTGAATACTTTTTGACCACTCATTGATCCAGACATATCAACTAGAACAGTGATTGCAGCATCAAGCAACTTGTTTTCAATTTTGTTCTTAAAAACACGCTCATTGAAACCTGGAGCATTGAAACAGATACGAGACAATCTAGATTGATCTAGCTTACCTTTCTTTGTTCCATATTGCGTTTGTACTTTAGCTCTGATTTGAATTAGTCTACGAACTTGCTGTGCAAAGTTTTCTTGAGAAATAAGTTTAGAACCAATTTCTTCTTCGTACCCTTCAAGAAATCTTTTTGCAGATTGAAAGTATATTTCATCTCCAATATTTTTAGGATAGTTGACAACGACAAATTCGCTGTAATCAGTCATATCCCAGTCGTCATCACATTTGACAGGATCAAAATTGATTCCTACTTTGCCCATCTCTTCACCATGCTCGGGCATTGTTAAAGACATTGCAGCTAAATCTTCTTCAGTGAGTTCAACTTTGATGATCTTGTATTCATCTTCTTTTGTTTTAGTTTCTCCCTCATCTTCTGAAGATTCTTTAGACACATCTCCACTAACTTTTATTTCTTTTAGTGGATCTTTTTTAACTTCTTCAGGGTTTTTAAGTTCTTCTTTGCACTTTTCATCCAACTCATTTAAGATGTCAACTGCTAAATCATAAGTAGCTCTTGTACCTACTTCTTTATCTAGTATTGAACAACAAGACACAAGACGGTCAGTGTGGTTATTAAGAACATCAAAAATCTTTTTGTTGGGAGTCACCTTGCTTGCAATAAGTTCTATCATTGGAAAGTGACTTGCTGATACAGCAGCATCCCAGCAGATAAGAGCCTTGGTTATTTTTGAGATTGTCTTGGCATCATGTTTAGATTTAGCCAAAATCTTTTGTACCAAAACAGACGAACATTCATCCCAGTTTTCTCTGAAGCCAAGATATTGCTTAGCTTCGATATTGTTAACTCTGGAATCTTCCAAGAAGTTCCAAACAAACATCAACAGACCTTTGGGATTAAGTTTCTTGTCTTTTAGAACATCAAACGAACTGTAGAGATCATGTGCAACCTCGTGGTCAACAGACGCTTGTAGTTGTTTGAGTTCTAAATCTGTGGTGTGATAGGTAATCCTAGGCAGATAGATAGTCTTACCATCATGTCTAGGCTCATTCCTATCCTCAAATGCTATAGCAAGGTTGGCTCTGCCAGCACTTGCCCTAACATACTTCATTACCTCAATGCTTTTAGTCAGCATTCAAAGCCCTTTCAGAAATTTAAGCACTTCACCATGAACACCCTTTGCATCAATGTGTTCTGGAACTTCAGCTAGAAGCTTACAGATTTTGTTCACATAAGCATCTGGTGTGACATCTTCTTTTGTTTCAGTCTTCATCTCCTTAATTTTGTTTTGGAGATAAGTCTTGCCATAGAACCCACCATTGTCATCAACCAAACCGAGGCTCAGTTTCATAGCAGAGTGAATCACAGACTTAGCAGAACGCCAGGGTCCAGGCATAGAACCAATCTCAAACTCTTTCTTGATTTGACGCTCAGTCTCCCGTACTTCCTTGGCAAAAGTCTCAATAGAACTATGCATAAAAGCAACTTGAATCATCTTCTCAAATGTACTCGTAGCAGAAGTTTCTGAAACCAAGGCTTCAGTAGCTGCTGCGTACAAAGTGGACATCATGTGAGCATCCATTTGTTTTCTCCTTTAACGGC
>Ga0209190_1000191_pt1 | contig 43749 bp, 27 predicted proteins | sample M_140205_XF_Meta_FD_187315 | JGI IMG/M metagenome (GOLD analysis project Ga0209190, IMG submission 187315) | Freshwater microbial communities from Lake Montjoie, Canada to study carbon cycling - M_140205_XF_MetaG (SPAdes) (version 2) | ecosystem: Environmental > Aquatic > Freshwater > Lake...
TTATATTGGCTATGCAATTTCTATTGGCAGTGGCTTCTAGTCCAAATAGAGTTATGGGTACAGTTCCTCCGTATATAATAAGGCCTGTTTTATTCAGCATCCAGTTGTTAGGGTCAACAACAATTCCAGTAGGTAATTTTTTATATCCAATTTTAAACTGTTGGTCGTTGTGATCTAGATTAACAATGATTGTGGTATCTCCTTGGCCCGAAGTGATTTTAAGCTGAAGTAATCCTTTAAAAAAGGAAGTGATGATGGGCGCACTTACGGTTTCATTTATTTGAAGTACTAGTGTGTCTGTTCCCTGGCGTAGATAGTTAATATTGAATGTAGGATATCCTTCTCCATAATACCATTGGTTAAAAAAAGTTGTAAGATTCTTGCCACATGCCGTTTCAGCTACCTGGCGAAAATTTTCTGCTGTGGCCGTAGAATTTTTATATTGTTGCTGAAAGTTCTTAAGGCTATTAAAAAAAGCAGTATCACCACCCATTTCAAAACGTAAATTGTGAATAATAGCACTTCCTTTATTATAACTAAGTCTATTACTGAAAATTCTGTTCTCGTCATACACTGAAGCATCTGGTACATAAACACTACCATTTGTTACACTCATTACATTATCGTGAACACTTTGCATGAAACTAGCTGCTGTATTGGTGGGAAATAAAGAAGGTAGTTTTTCAATGGCTAGGTATTCAGAATAACTCGCAAAGCCTTCGTTAATCCAAATGTGATTCCAGCTTGCACAGGTTACATTGTCCCCAAACCACTGATGGCCCAATTCATGGGCTATTGTTGTTGATCCAAAACTTTGCATAGTAGACATAGTTTGGTGTTCCATACCTCCAGGAATACTAGCCTGGCAATGCCCATACTTCTCCCTCCAAAAAGGGTATATGCCAAATAGCTCACTGAATTTTACAAGAAAGGCAGGCGTTTTGTCGATATTGGTTTTATTGGCACTTAAATAACTAGAGGTATTGGTAATGTAATTTTGTATCAAAATAGAATCCGGAGCAATAGCTGCTGGCTTTGCATAATTTCTATACTCCTGGTAATTTCCAACAGCAATACTTGGCATATAATAGTTCATAGCAAAGCGTGTTTTCCATTTGAATTGACGCTTGCCACCTCCTACATCAACACTATCAACCAACAATCCATTGGATCCAGCCTTATTGCCAATAGAAGTTGTAATCCACATTTCAACCGAATCTAATTTGTCTGTCAGCATCTGTTTTGCAGGATACCATTCCCTTGCCTGATAACTTTCAGACTCAGTAGCACTGTAGGTTAGTGAGCCAGTTGTGCCGGTATAAAATCCAACACTTCCGGCAGCTCCATGATAATAAATCTGAGGACGAATATTTCCACCTGCAGCAATGGGAGTATTCAGTCTAATAAAAATATGGTCGTTAGACTGGCTGAACGTAAGCCTTGAGCCATTTATAAAAACTGAGTCAACTGTAATAGAAGTTAGTAACTCTATTATAAAAGTATCTACAGATTGGGTAGCAACTGTCTCCATATAAACATTCCCGGAGATATTACGACTTCCAGGTTCTGCAGCTATGCTAAGCCTAAAAAACTTTTGGTCGTATTTATTCATAGAAGGATACTGATAATATTGTATCTGATTAATACCTGAAACACTTCTATGAGCGCGACTGCATTTAGTAATATTTTCTTCACCTGATGGGAGTTCCTGCGAAAAAGTAAAATTGGTGAAAGTAATAGCTAATAATAGTAAAAAGGTTGATCTCATTATTTCTTATTTGAATATGTAAAATTAGTGATGTAACAACTTTCAACAAAACATCCTTTAGATTCCAAATAAAGGGGAAACGCTGCCAAATCCACTAATGCTTACATTTGCAGACCCAAAAACACTAGTTATATGAATATCAACGGTCAGCGTCTTCAAAGTCATTTTGAGGCAATGAGTAAAATAGGTAAGATTGGCGAAACAGGAGTTTGTAGGCCTACTTTGACTCCCTTAGAAAAAGAAGCTTTTGAACTTGCAGCATCTTGGATGAAAGAGGCTGGAATGACTACTCGTATCGATGCTTTTGGTAATTTAATAGGCCATCTCGAGGGAAAGGATGCCTCTCTACCTGTGTTAATGATGGGTTCACATCTCGACTCCCAGCCCTATGGTGGAAGATTCGATGGAACTGCTGGTGTACTTGCAGCCATTGAGGCAGTAACAATATTAAAAGAAAAAGGAATAGTACCTGAAAGAGGGATAGATGTTGTTTCTTTTGCTGATGAAGAGGGTTGGAGATTCAATAAGGGGTTATTTGGATCGCGTGGTATTCTTGGGAAGTTGGAGGAAGGAGAGTTGCAGCGAAAAGATACAGAAGGGATTACTCGCGAACAGGCCTTAAAAGATTTTGGTCTTGATATTTCAAAATTTGCTGAATCGGAATATAAAAAGGGAAGTATTTTTTGTTTTCTTGAGTTGCATATAGAACAAGGTCCTGTACTAGATATGGCTAATAAACCTGTTGGTATTGTTACAGGTATTTCAGGTCCTTTATGGCTGACTGTAAAGCTAAAAGGTATGGCGGGACATGCAGGATCAGTACCTATGCCTATTAGAAAAGATGCTATGTTGGGCGCTGCTAAAATTACAGTTGCATTAAATGAAATTGTTACTGCCGATCCCGGTAAGCCCACTATCGGAACTGTTGGTACCATGCAAGTTTTTCCGGGTTCAAGAAATATTATTGCTGAAGAAGTAACCTTCACCATCGACCTTCGTGATATTGATATGGATAGAAGGAATAAATGTGAAAAAGAATTACGCAGAAGAATTGATGAAATAGTAAAAATGCATAATCTTCAATGTGAGATATCTGAAGATACAAACAGCGCTCCTCGTTATTGTGCCGATTGGATTCAAGATATTATAGCAGAACAATGCACTTCCATCGGGTTAGATCCAGTGAAAATAATGAGTGGTCCTTTTCATGATGCATTAACTCTTTCCTATGCTTGCGATTATGGAATGATTTTCGTGCGCTGTAAAGATGGTATTAGCCATAATCCTCTAGAGTACTCTTCCTACGAAGATCTTGCTCTGGGAACTGAGGTTTTATATGGCACAATGCTTAAGGTGCTCAATAAGAAGTGATTCTATCCTTGAAAAGGCTCAAATTTATTGATTTTCAATGTATTAAATTGAATTAAGTTCCTTAATTTTGCCCTTACATTTTTTGAAAAAATATCCCCTTTTAAATGAAAAAATTACTGTTCATAATTAGTGTATTTATTAGTGCTTCTTTGTTTCAAAGCTGTACAAAGTCTTCTGAGCCGGATCCTATTTTGCCCATTCAGGATACTACTTCTTTGCCAATATCATCTCCTTTAAAGGAAACTTTTGAATCAGGCACAAAGATTGATTATGCTTCCTCTTCTATTTCATTGAATTCGGGTAAGTGGAATTTTACAGAGGCTGTTGTTGGAAACAGTACTGATGATAAAAAGAATGGAAGTAAAAGTGTACGCATCAGAAATACTGGAAAAATTTCTATGAATTTTGATGTTATTAATGGAGTATATACACTTGTAGTTGCTCATGCAATGTTTGGCACTGACCAATCTAGCAGTTGGCAGTTATGGGCTTCTTATAATAGCGGCGGTTCTTATTCTCAAATAGGGAATACCATCACTACTTCATCTGCTATTCTTGTTACAGATACATTTACTGTCAATTCACCTGGTAAGGTGCGCTTTTCTTTCCGTAAAACTTCTGCAGATAATAACCAGCTTAACATCGATGATGTAGAATTATTACGTACTGCTAATCCTCAACCTGCAGGCTCGTCTGATAATGATAATCTACTTATGGGAAATCCTAGTGCTGCCACGCCTTCTGTGATTACAGAAGATAATTTTTTTATGAATAAAGGATATTATTGTTTGAGCTACAACCGTAGTGAAGGGAAGCCGAATTGGGTAAGCTGGCATTTGGATAGCTCTGATTTAGGTTCAGCATCTCGTCAACCTACTTTTGTGGAAGATACTGCTTTGCCTTACGCTTGGTATCATGTAATATCAGCCAATTACACTGGAAGTGGGTTTGATAGGGGGCATAATTGTCCTTCAGCTGACAGAACAATTAGTGATGCTGCAAACTATTCTACTTTTTACATGACAAATATTATTCCTCAGGCACCCATGCTCAATCAACTTGCCTGGGCTCGTCTTGAAGATTCTTGTAGAAATTTAATTTTTTCTGGCAAGGAACTTTACATTATTAATGGTTCCTTCGGTTCTGGCGGTACAGGAACGAATGGTTTTCGCAATTCAATTGATGATTTCAATTCAGTACCTCTCGTAGTTGTACCTCAATATGTATGGAAAGTTGTAGTTGTTTTGTCTAATGGTAATAATGATCTTTCAAGAGTGAGCAGTGCTACTCGTGTTATTGCAGTTTGGGCGCCTAATGATAATGCAGCGAGTTCCAATTGGAAAGATTTTCGTGTATCTGTTGATAATATAGAAGCACAAACAGGATACGATCTGCTTTCAAATCTGCCTGTAAATATTCAGCAGGTCATAGAGGCACAGGTAGACAATTTGTAATTTTATTATTTTAATATAATGTCTGGTTTTCGATATTTGATCGTTGTTCTGATTATTGTCCAGATATATTCAAACCGGGCTCTTAGCCAATGTACGTCTGTACTCAATCCTTTAGGCTATTCCGAAAATTTTGAAACTTCAAATGGTGGTTGGGTAACTGGGGGTAATTCTTCAGACTGGACATGGGGTACTCCCGCGAAATCAGTAATAACAGGAGCGGGGCAAGGAGCTAAATGTTGGATAACGGGCGGACTTAATGGAGCTTCCTATAATAGTAATGAATTTGCATGGATACAAAGTCCTTGTTTTGATTTTTCTTCTATTTCTAATCCGCAGATTTCATTTCTTGTATTTTGGGAAACTGAAAGAAGATATGATGGAGCTACCTTTCAATATTCTACTGACGGAGGAACTAATTGGACAACACTAGGAACTGATAATTCTAATTCAACATGTCAGGGTACTCAGTGGTACAATTATTCTCCAATCAATTTTCTTGGAAGTCAACCGGGTTGGTCAGGAAATATCCAGCCTACCTCTGGGTCTTGCCTTGGTGGTAATGGAAGCGGGGGTTGGGTGCAAGCTCGTCATTCTCTTGCTGCAGTTGTGGGTTTACCCCAGGTGAAATTTCGCTTTCTTTTTGCTGCAGGATTAACTTGTAATCAGTTTAATGGGTTTGCTGTGGATGATATTTTAATTGACCAAGCCACACCTGTGGGGTCGGTTGACTTTACTGGATCATGTATTAACTCAAATACTATTTCTTTTAATAATCTTAATACTACTTGCAGATCTTCTGTAGCCTGGAATTTTGGTGATCCTAATTCTGGAGCTTCCAACTTTGGATCTTCAGATAATCCTACTCATATTTTTAGTGGTTCAGGTATCTATAATGTTACAATGACTGTAACTTTTAATAATGGACAAACTTCAGATACAATAAAGCAGTTTACAATTATTGATGCTACAACAACTGTTATTAAAAATCCTACCTGCAATGGCGACAATGATGGTTCAGTTCAGGTAGTAGCAGCTGGAGGTACAGGTACTTACTTTTATAATTGGAATACAAATCCGACTCAATCAACTCCAATTGCTAGCAATCTTCCTGCGGGCAACTATCAAGTAAACGTTGCAGCGCTTAACGCTTGTGCTGCAAATGCTTCTGTAGTGCTCACCCAGCCTGACTCTGTTTCAGCGATGGTAACAATACAAAATGAAATTTGCAATAATGGAGCCGGTCAAATTACAATCGTTCCTTCAGGTGGAACAGGCCCCTATACTTTATTATGGAATAGTGGAGCTACTTCAACTCAACTAACAGGTCTTTCTTCAGGTTTTTATTCGTTGGGTATAACCGATAATTCGGGTTGTTTGTATAACAACAGTTTTGAAGTAAAAAATATTATTAATACTCTTAGTGTATCACTTGGCATTGATACTTTTATTTGTCTAGGGCAAAGTTTGGTTCTTAATCCTGGGTCCTTTGTTTCTTATTTATGGCAGGATGGTTCAACTACTTCAACATATACGGTAACAACAACAGGAAATTATTCTGTTGAAGTAATTGATATCAATGGTTGCCAGGGGAGGGCAATAAGAAATATTATTGTTGATTGTTCAGATATTTATTTCCCTACAGCTTTTACGCCTAATGGCAATGGATTGAATGAAACCTTTGGTCCTGCGGGGAATGTGTTAGCTATGTCTGGTTATTATCTTAAAATTTATAACAGACTAGGGCAGCTGGTATTTTTATCCAATGACCCATACAGAAAATGGGATGGCCGTATCAGTGGGAAAATGTCAGGTACTCAGGTTTTTGTATGGATGAGTGCATACAGCCTTAATGGGAGATATGCAGGATTGAAGAAAGGGAATATTTTGTTGATTCAGTAATAAATTATTAAATAGTATTTAAATTAAGAAACAGCATGAAAAAAATAATTTTTATTTTTTTAGTATTTATTTCAAAAAATAGCATTTGTCAAAACAATATTGTAGTGCCTGGTAATAATCTTATTGCTACTGGCATTCCTGATATTCCTGTAGCTATTAAAAATGATATGCAGCGATATTCCGAATCGCGATCTGCATCTTTTACTGCCTGGCATCCTCTAAAAAAAGAGATACTTATTTCGACTCGTTTTGGAAATGTACCTCAATTACATCAAGTTAAAATGCCTCTGGGAGATCGTAAACAGATTACTTTTTTTGATGAGCCTATTAGTGATGCAAGCTATGAGCCAATAAAGGGTAACTATTTTCTTTTTACAAAAGATATAGGTGGAAATGAATTTGGTCAGATTTATAGATATGATATGTCAAGTGGACAAGTAACCTTACTTACTGATGGCGGGAGAAGCCAGAATGGAGGTATTGTATGGAATGAAAAAGGCGATCAGATACTTTTTGCTTCTACTAAACGCAATGGTACTGATAGAGATTTTTATTCTATGAATCCTCTAATGCCCGAATCTGAAAAATTAATGATACAAAATGTAGGGGGAGGTTGGAGTATTGCAGATTGGAGTTCCGATAATAAGAAGCTTCTTATAACTCAATATATTTCAGCAAATGAAAGTCATTACTGGATAGCAGATGTAGTATCAGGTGTAAAAGTGCCGCTTACTGATACAACTGAAAAAGAAATTTCCTATGGCCAGGGTCATTTTAGCAAAGATGGGAAAGGAATATTCTTTGAAACAGATAAGGGTAGTGAATTTAAGCGCTTAGCTTTTATGGACTTGAAGACAAAGGCTGTAAATTATTTAACTAATATTCCTTGGGATGTTGAAAGTTTCGATATTTCGAAAGATGGGACTCAGATTGTTTTTGTAACTAATGAGGCCGGTGAATCAAAAATGTATCAAATGTCTGCTGCCGATAAAAAGTATAAATTAATAAGTTCAATTCCTTCAGGAGTTTGCGGAGCTCCTTCATTTCATAATAATGGGCAAGATGTGGCAGTGAGTGTCAGTTCTGCTCGTTCATCAGCTGATGTATATGTAGTAAATCTTTTTTCTGGTAAATGTATTAGATGGACTGAAAGTGAAATGGGCGGCATTGTGTCTGACGATCTTAGTTTGCCAAAATTGATTAAGTGGAAGAGTTTTGATAATCTTGAGATCACTGGATTTTACTACCCCGCTGCTAAAAAATTCTCAGGTAAAAGACCCGTTATTATTAATATTCATGGTGGGCCTGAAGGCCAGTCGCGACCTAGTTTTCTTGGGGCTTCTAATTATTACATGAATGAACTCGGAATTGTAATGATCTTTCCAAATGTTAGAGGTTCCACAGGTTATGGAAAAACATTCTTGAAGATGGATAATGGCATGAAGCGTGAAGAGTCTGTTCAAGATATTGGGGCGCTATTCAATTGGATAGCACAACAGCCCGAACTAGACGCCTCTAGGGTAATGGTTACAGGAGGGAGTTATGGAGGTTATATGACTTTGGCAGTTGCAACCCATTATAATGATAAGATACGTTGCGCCTTAGATGTAGTAGGTATTTCAAATTTTAATACCTTTTTAAAAAATACTGAAAGTTATAGGCGAGATCTGAGAAGAGTGGAGTATGGCGATGAGCGCGATTCTTCTATGTATGCTTTTCTAGAAAATATTTCTCCTCTTAATAATGCTTCAAAAATTACAAAGCCTATGTTTATTGTTCAGGGCGGTAATGATCCTCGCGTTCCTAGAACAGAAGCCGAACAAATGGCAAATAAAATAAAATCTAATGGCGGAACAGTTTGGTACCTGGAGGCTAAAGATGAAGGCCATGGTTTCAGAAAAAAGACCAATGCTGATTTTCAGCGTATGGCTACCATTTTATTTATAAAGAACTATTTACTCTAACTCTTTTAATTATACTTTGTTTTTGTTAATTAACAGGGGCTTCAGTCATTATCTTTGCAGGGTAAAATGTCAGCAAAAATTATAAAAGAAAGGGAAGATACTATTGAGGTTTTTGGGGCACGTGAACACAACCTCAAAAACATAGATATAAGTATTCCAAAGAATAAGCTGGTTGTTTTTACCGGCGTAAGCGGAAGTGGTAAATCTTCCCTTGCTTTCGATACGCTATACAACGAAGGACAGCGCAGATATATGGAGAGTTTTTCTGCTTATGCCCGTCAGTTTATGGGTGATATGGAAAGGCCCGATGTAGATAAGATTACAGGCTTATCGCCTGTGATTTCTATTGAACAAAAAACTACCAATAAAAATCCCCGCAGCACTGTAGGAACTATTACCGAAATCTACGATTTCCTTCGATTATTATATGCGCGTATAGGGGATGCCTATAGTTATAATACGGGTAAAAGGATGACTAAGTTTAGTGAGGAAGAAATCGTTGAAGCCATCTTTAAAAAATTTAGTAATAAAAAAATAAGTTTACTGGCACCTTTAGTCCGTGGACGTAAAGGACATTATCGAGAACTTTTTGAAGATATCAGAAAAAAGGGCTTCGTTAAAGTAAGGGTTGATGGCCAAGTGCTTGATCTTACACCTCGCATGCAGGTAGATCGTTATAAGATCCATGATATTGAAGTGGTAGTTGACAGGCTTCAGGTAGTTGCAGATATGAAGGTTCGCATAAGCCAGAGTGTTCAAAAAACACTTCAGATGGGGAAAGACCTTTTGTTTGTTTTGCTAAATGAAGAAGATAAGGTACATCAGTTTAGCAAACAGCTAATGTGTATAGATTCAGGAGTTAGTTATGAAGAGCCTAATCCTAATAGTTTTTCTTTTAATTCTCCTTATGGAGCTTGCAGCCATTGTAAAGGTTTAGGTAATATTTTTCAGATTAATATGGAGGCAGTTATTCCGGATGCCACAGTTTCTATTAATGATGGAGGTATTATTCCGCTTGGAGAAGAAAGAGAATCGCATGTTTTTCGTCAAATACAGCAGGTTGCTAAGAAATATAAAATCAGCTTTTCTAAACCAATAAATGAAATCCCTCAAAAATTATTAAATATTCTCCTCTTTGGAAAGGAAGAAGTGGGAGAAGTTGTTGTTGTAGAAGATTTTTTTGATGAAACTACATCAGTTGATGAAAATACAATTATTGAATTTGAAGGAGTAGTGAATATGGTGAGGCGTTGGTTCTCTTCTCCGGGCACTTCAGAATCGGTGCGCGATTGGGCAGAACAATTCATGGAGTTGCTTCCTTGTCCTACCTGCGAAGGAACAAGATTAAAAAAAGAAAGTCTATGGTTTAAAGTAGATAATAAGAATATAGCTGAGCTAAGTGAAATGGGGCTTGATGCATTGGCCAATTGGTTCAAGGGTATTGAATCAAGATTGACAGATCGACAGCAAAAGATAGCTTTTGATCTGCTAAAGGAAATCAGAGAAAGGCTTCAGTTTCTATTGGATGTTGGATTAACTTATCTGGCCTTAGGTCGTCCTTCTAAAAGTTTAAGTGGAGGAGAGTATCAAAGAATTCGCCTTGCTACTCAAATTGGATCACAGCTTCAGGGAATAACTTATATTTTGGATGAACCTAGTATCGGTTTGCACCAACGGGATAATATGCGTTTGATACAGGCGCTTAAAAATTTAAGAGATATTGGAAACAGTGTATTGGTGGTAGAGCATGACAAAGACATTATGCTTGCAGCCGATCATTTAGTTGATATTGGTCCGCGCGCAGGTATTCACGGAGGCAGAATTGTAGTAGCTGGTACTCCTAAGGAGGTATTAAAGTCAGGCTCAGAAACTGCTTTGTATTTAAGCGGAAAGAAAAATATTGAGGTTCCTGCTGAAAGACGCAAAGGGAATGGGAAATCAATAGTGATAAAAGGGGCCTCAGGAAATAACCTTAAAAATGTAACAGTATCTTTTCCATTGGGAAAGCTAATTCTTGTAACAGGAGTAAGTGGAAGTGGCAAGTCGACGCTCATTAATGAAACACTTTATCCCTTACTTGCTTCCTATTGTTATGGTAGCAAGGGAAGTGCATTGGCCAATAAGGGTATTTCCGGACTTGAAAATATTGACAAGGTTATTGAAATAGATCAAAGTCCTATTGGCAGAACACCTCGTAGTAATCCCGCTACTTATTGCGGATTCTTTACAGATATCCGTACTTTATTTGCCTTGGTTCCTGAAGCAAAAATTAGGGGATATAACGCAGGCCGTTTTTCTTTTAATGTAAAAAGTGGAAGATGTGAAGTGTGTGAAGGAGGGGGTATGAGAGTAATTGAAATGAATTTCCTGCCCGATGTACTTGTTCATTGCGAAAAATGTAATGGACGTCGTTACAACAGAGAAACGCTTGAGATCCGATATAAAGGGAAATCAATTAGTGATGTGCTCGACATGACTGTGGATGAAGCAGTTGATTTTTTTGCACCTGTTCCTTTTATTTATCGTAAAATAAAAGTACTTCAAGAAGTAGGGTTAGGATATATTACGCTCGGTCAAAGTGCAGTTACATTAAGTGGGGGAGAAGCGCAACGCGTAAAGCTTGCGACAGAATTAGGTAAACGAGATACAGGCAAAACATTTTACATTCTCGATGAACCTACAACAGGATTGCATTTTCAGGATATTAAACATCTTCTTGATGTACTGAATAAATTGGTTGATCGTGGTAATTCTGTATTGGTAATAGAACATAATATTGATATGATCAAAGTAGGAGATCATATTATTGACCTAGGCCCAGAAGGAGGTAGTGAAGGAGGGCGTATTTTGTTCGAGGGTCTGCCTGAGGGTTTAGTAAAAGTAAAAGAGAGTTTTACCGCTCCTTATCTTGCTAAAGAACTTTAAAAAAACGCAAAGCATAGTAACGAAAATAAAAAGGGTGGTTTCAGAGACAAGCACTAAATAAGTACGGCTAACTACAGGGGCTATCTTCTATTATATACTTTGCATTAATTTTTTCATTATTCTTTAATCAGCAGTTAATTTTATTAATTCCATAATAGGAAATAAGCAATATCAGGGTGCTTATATATTTTACAAGCATCCTGACTAAAGTTTTGGTGTTTATGTATTTGTTTTTCATAGGTTAGCTTGGTAGTGTATTAAAATTTCGGGCATCTTACATGCATTTTTGCGCTCTTCCATTTATTATTTCCATAACCTTTATTATTTTCATTTCTGTCTCCAATTTTGAAGCCTACTTTAAAAAGGAAAGAGAAATAGGCATCCGTATTTTTTGGGTTGCCACGTTGCGAGCCTGGCTCAAATCTATTAAGTCCTGGAGTAATTATGCCCATTGCCTTATCTGAAATTTGTCTGGCTAAATCAGCTTGTTCTGAACTTAGATATTTATCAAAATATTGTGGATCTATATAAGAAGTACTGACATCGTCAATATAATCTGTAAAAGTAGATCTGTATAGTAATTCTAAAGAAGTATTTATTCTTGGACTTACCGATATTTTAATACCACATCCCATTGGTATATTTATCTGAGTAAGAGAATATGGCTTTTTATTTGGGTACTCTTCCATTCCTTGGCCTTCAGTGCGAAGAGGGTGAAGTTTATGCCATTTTGTTATCCCATTTTTTGTAATGCTTCCTTCTGGATCAAAATGGAATAGACCTATACCAAAAAATAAATAGGGTTTAATCATAGGCTCTTTTGATCTGTAATTTTTATTTCGAGCCAATAGGGTAGGATAAATTTCTACAGCACCATAACCTTCCCAAATACTACTTCTGAAATTAAGATTACGTTGCTTTCTGCATAATTCAGATCTTCCTTTAGTTTTAATAAGAGCATCATCTCCGGCAACATAAGTATATTGAGCGGCTAATCTAAATCCTATAGCATTGGAAGGATAGAATGTGATATAGCCACCTTTCATTACTTTAGTAAGTTCTGGATTGATATCTTTAATGAATTTAGTTCCTATTCCTCGATTACCTCCTAGGTCGCCAAGAAAAAAAGTAGGTCCAAAATTTATACCAATCTCTGTATGAGATTCTTGATTACCAATTGAAATGTATTGGGCTTGTGTAGTAGAGAAATAAACACAAATAAGCAAGGTTAGTAAAAAATACCTGCTAATAGAGGTTGTTGAATTGGATTTCATGGACACTATTTTTATTCTTCGATTAATTGGATTATTAACAATCTAAGATTGTTAACTACGTTAAAACGAATCGAGAACAGGGTTATTGTGTCCGAATAAAATTATTTTGGATAAATCATCTCAATATGAGGAATATTGTCTTCTAAATAGCCTTCTCCAACCTGGTTAAACCCTAAATCTTCATAGAAATCAACTAGATACAGTTGAGCACTTAATTTAATATATTTTGCTTCAAATTGCCTGTTAATAAATTGAATAGCTTCTTTCATCAGTTCTTTTCCGAATCCTTTGCCTCGGAAAGCCGGATCGGTAACCACGCGTCCAATAATAGGTTCAGGATAAAATAGACCTGGAGGGCCAATCCGGGCATAGGCAACTAAGATATTATTTACGTAGCCACATAGATGGAAACAACTTAAATCTTTGCCATCAGTATCATTATATATACAGTTTTGTTCTACAACAAAAACTCTATTTCTGAGGCTGAGAATTTTGTATAATTCTTCAGTTGATAATTCATCAAAATATTTATATCCCCAAATTAGTTCACTCATGATTGATATTTAATATTCATATTTATCTTTCCATCTTTGTTTAAGGAAATTTCTAATTTCTTCTTCTCTTGAATTTTGTTGAGGGTCATAAAACTTTTTTCCTATCAAAGCGTCGGGAAGAAATTCTTGTTCTGTAAAGTTGTCTTTATAACTATGGGCATATTTGTAATCTTTTCCGTAATCCATATTTTTCATCATCTTGGTAGGCGCATTTCTAAGGTGCAGTGGTACGGGCAAATCTCCCTTCTTTTTTACTTCTGCTATTGCTTCTTCAATTGCCATATAAGAAGCATTGCTCTTGATTGATGTAGCTAAATATACTGCACACTGTGAAAGAATAATTCTACTTTCAGGGTAACCAATCAAATGTACGGCTTGAAAAGTATTGCTAGCAAGCAATAAAGCATTAGGATTAGCATTGCCAATATCTTCACTTGCAAATATGATCATTCTGCGAGCAATAAATTTTATATCTTCTCCTCCTTCAATCATTCGGGCCAGCCAATAAACTGCTCCATTTGGATCACTGCCTCTCATTGATTTGATAAAGGCAGAAATGATATCATAATGTTGTTCTCCAGATTTGTCATATAAAGCGATCTTTTGCTGAGCTACTTCCATTACCTTTTCATCTGTAATATTTTCTCCAGCTTGCAACATGTCACAAACAATCTCCAATAAATTGAGCAGTTTTCGAGCATCTCCTCCTGATATTTGTATTAACGCAGCAGTATCTTTAAGTAGTAGGTTCTTTTTTTGAAGACTTTCATCTTTTTCAAGTGCATGCTTGAGCAGATTTACAAGCTGTGTATCCTGCAATGGTTTTAATACATATACTTGACACCTACTAAGCAAGGCGCTATTTACTTCAAAGGATGGGTTTTCTGTTGTGGCGCCAATCAGTGTTACAATTCCTTTTTCTACTGCCCCTAGTAAAGCATCCTGTTGGCCTTTATTGAAGCGGTGTATTTCATCAATGAAGAGTATGGTGCCTGTTTTTTTCTTTGCTATATCAATTACTTCCCGAATTTCTTTAACTCCCGAAGATATAGCACTGAGAGTGAAGAAGGGTAGTGATAAAGTATTGGCAATAATATTGGCAATGGTTGTTTTGCCCGATCCCGGCGGACCCCATAGGATCATGGAAGGTAATTTTCCCTGGTCAATAGAGTTTCTAAGGATGCTCCCTTTACCCGTAAGATGCTCTTGTCCCACTAATTCATCCAGGCGATGAGGTCTCATTCTTTCTGCCAAAGGGAAATGCTCCATACTAGCAAAGTTAATGCCTTGCCCCTTTCAGTGAAACATTAACTTATTTAAAAAAGATAAGTGAATTATTTCTTTAGATCGAGTTTAATCTGTAATTCATGAAGCTGTTGCTGGTCAATAGTGGAAGGGGCGTCTATCATAATATCTCGACCACTATTATTTTTTGGAAAGGCAATGAAGTCTCTAATAGTTTCACTCCCACCCAGCAGGGCGCAAAGTCTGTCGAATCCAAAGGCAATACCTCCATGGGGAGGAGCACCATACTCAAAAGCACCCAGTAAAAAACCAAATTTATGTTTTTGCTCTTTTTTATCCATTCCTAAAGCTGAAAACATTTTTTCCTGTAGCTCCCTCCTGAAAATTCTGATAGAGCCTCCGCCAATCTCATTTCCATTCAGTACCATGTCGTAGGCATTGGCTTTAATAGATGAATAAGGGTGGGCTAGATAATTATCTTTATCATTAATTACAGGATCATTATTGATCATTATTTCAATCTGATCTGGTTTTGGAGAAGTGAAAGGATGGTGACGTGCTACCCAACGATTTCCTTCTGCATCATATTCAAATAAAGGAAAATCAAGTATCCATAAAAGTTTTAATTCTTCAGGGTTACGCAGATTAAGTTTTTCACCCATCAAAAGCCTTAATTCGCTAGATGCCTTTCTTGTTCTTTCTTCTGCACCTGCAAGTATCAGAATTAAATCTCCTGCATTTGCTTTTACTGCCGTGGCAATTGCCTTCAGTTTTTCATGAGTATAAAACTTATCTACACTGCTTTTAAATGTTCCGTCTGTATTGCATTTGATATATACCAAACCCTTCATCCCAATTTGAGGGCGTTTTACCCACTCTGTAAGTTCATCTGTCTGTTTGCGCGTATATTCTGAGCATCCAGCTGCGGAAAATGCTATCACAGTTTCTGCATCATCAAATACGCCAAAACCTACTCCATTAATAAGAGTGCTGTCATCTGCTTTTCCTAAAAATACTGTAACAGGTTTTTTGAGGTTACATAATGCCATACCAAAACGAATATCAGGTTTGTCGTTCCCAAAATTCCACATGGCATCCTCCCAAGTCATTCGTTCTACTTTTTCACTATAATTTATATCCTTTACTTGTTTGAATATATATTTTATGAGGCCTTCAAACATGTTAAGAATATCTTCCTGTTCAACAAAAGACATCTCGCAATCAATCTGGGTAAATTCGGGCTGGCGGTCAGCTCTCAAATCTTCATCACGAAAACATTTCACAATTTGGTAATATCGATCATATCCGCTTACCATTAGCAATTGCTTAAAAGTTTGAGGCGATTGTGGTAAAGCGTAAAATTCTCCAGGATTAATTCGAGAAGGAACAACAAAATCTCTAGCACCTTCAGGAGTTGATTTTATCAGGAAGGGTGTTTCAATATCCATGAAATTTTGTTCATGAAGATAATTTCTTGTTGCGCGACTTACTGCATACCGCAATTCAAGATTTTTTCTTACAGGAGTTCTCCTAAGATCAAGAAATCTGTATTTCATTCTTAATTCATCGCCACCATCTGTATCGTCCTGAATAGTAAAGGGAGGAAGTTCTGAATTATTGAGTATTTCAAAGGAGTCGACATTTATTTCAATATCTCCGGTTAACAATAAGGCATTCTTATTGCTTCTTTCTTGTATAGTTCCTGTAGCCTGTAATACAAATTCTCGTCCTAGTGGATTTTTGTCAAGTAAGTCATTTAATGATTCCGAAAATAATAATTGCGTGATGCCATATCGGTCACGTAGATCAACGAATGTGATGCTTCCAAATTTTCTAATTGTTTGCACCCATCCTGCCAGGGTAATTTTTTCGCCGGCATTTACAAGCCTCAATTCGCCGCAAGTATGAGAACGGAACATTATGAAATAAGTTTAACTAATTCAATTAAGTGCTGCAAATATAATCTTTTAGATGCTTTTTATTACATAGTTTCTATGGTCTCTTTATTGCGAGGGTTCCAACATATATAATAATAGGCGAGTATAAGAATACCTAGTAAAAAGGGAATGATGGCAAGGTGTTTATAGGTAATGCTAGCATAAGCCAATTTCCCTTCAAAGTGAAAGAATTCAGTTGTCATCCAATAGGCATTAGCTGTAATCCAAAAAATAATGGCGAGCTTGTGGCACAATTCACTTACCAATTGTTTTATTCTTACAGTAATCAATATAGCAAAATATAGAGCAGGAATGATCATTATCATACCTAGGGTCGCCAAAGCATACACCAACTTAAATCCTTAAAAAGCCAGAAAATAATATGTAGATTTTCTATTTTTCAAAAAGGTAACAGAGTAGCATATTGTTTTGCATCAGCTAAAGTACCTGTTATTGAAATATCCCGAATGCCTGACATACGAATATTTTTTATATCTAAGATAAATATTATAGTATTAGGGTGCTACAACAACCTTCATTCCATTACTATGACTTGAAAATTCTGGGGCATACATACATTGAATAGTAGTAATACCATTACTGAATTGTCCGGCTTGTGCAACAAATATGGGGTATTCAAATACATAAGTGCCTTTTGGTAAATAAGAAAAAAAGAATTGTGTACTTGCATCTCTTGTAGATTCATAATATCCAAGTCCGTCCTGATATTTATATTGACTCAGCACATTCACTGGTTCCATACAGGCTCCCCTCATATCTTTCATGTGTACATATTCCATATTTCTATCCGATCGCAATTCTATTCTAACCTTTATTTTATCTCCTATATGAAGTTCATCGCCCTCTTTTATTTTAACAAGTTCTGGGCCCCTATCAGTATTCTTTTCTATAAATAATTGCTTATTTAATTGTAATGGGGTGGCTGCATTAGTAATTTTATCTGCATCCTCAAAATATTGCCAATAAACTGATCCCCAAGAAGGAGTCGTTGAAGAAGTATCTTGATTTTGTATGCTGATATGTATGTTTCCCATTTCCTGCTTTACTTTGTCGCCTGGAATAAACTGCTTAAAATATCCAGTTCCTGCTTCAGTGCTAGTTGGGGTTAATTTTGTATCACCTAATTGTATACTGATATTATTTTCTTGATTGACCCACTTGCTTCCTCCTATTAGTAATGCATAGCATGCTTCCGAAGTCGCTTTGGTAGAGCCCCAATTATTTGTTTGCTTATTTTTCAACAACCATGTTTTCAAATCATCAATAGTATTGTTGTTCCCGTCAATGTCAGAAAATGCCTCAATCATCAAAGCCTGGCTCTCAATAGGCGCCTGGTACCAGTAATACCCGCCTTTAGCAAACTCCTTCCAATACATTCCCATTTCATCTTTATAGAGTGCATTTTCTTTTAGTGAAGCAATTATTAATTTGGGTGTTTTAGATTTTATATTTTCCCTGTGAATAGCAAGGCCTATCATGCCCTGCAAATATTTATTTTGCTTCGTCCAGTATTTTTCTGCCTGCCTAATAAAATAAGTATGTACTTTTTTGCTTTTTTCTGTTATTGGTATATTAGAAAAAAAACTTCTCATATAAATATACTGTATTGCAAAATTTGATAAATTATTTTTCCTTAGATCTGATTTGTTTTTTATTAGTTGATCGTATTCATCCTTTATTCGATTATCTGCATACAAAAGGGCGGACTTTACTAAATCATTAATTGAGCTGTTGTCATTTTCTTCTATAGCATTTAGTTTTTTGAGATGGCCTATGCCGGAAAGAATATACTGAGTGATATATTGATCATCGGGGCCTCCTTTGAACCAAGCAAAGCCTCCATTACTGCTTTGAAGCTCTTTTAGCTTTGTAAGCGTATTTTCTTTATCCTTTCCCATTCTTACCATATCAAACAGAAGGCTGATGCGCTTCTTTTGTTCATTTTCATTTTTTGCTTCCAGTACCCAAGGAGTTTCTTCAAGGAGTACTTGTTTCAATTCTTCATTTTTTTCAAGATTACTTAATAGGGCAGAGGTGTCTGTAGTTGACCATTTTTTTAAAATATCCTGAATTCGAGGGTTAGAATGTCCGACAAATGAAGCCAATGTATTAGCGTAAAAACGATTAAAGCTTTGTTCTGCACATTCAAAAGGATATTCAATGATGTAAGGAAGCGATTGTACTACATACCAAATGGGATTTGTGCTGTATTCAACAGTAATTCCTTGATGTGTTAAAGTGCCATTGTTGCTAGCAGATAATAGTTTGTCGAATGTAAAGCCCTTACTTCTAGTTTTTCTGAGAGACATGGGAAGGCTTTCAGTAACAAGGATGCGATTGCTTAATATTGGAACCTGTGATTCTTCTCCATCGCTGAATAATTTATCTGTTGTAATAGCCTTTACTCTGTAGCCGAGAACTCCAGTAAATGTATAGGGGAGATCAATGGAGAAACTCAGAGAAGTGCTCTGTCCTGGTGCAATAGTGAAATATTGAACAGGAAATACATTTCTAAACCATCCATCTACACTGTTACCAGTAGTAACATCAAAGAGTTCAAGACTTGCTTTGCCAGTGAGCTCTTTTGTTTCAAGATTTGTAATCTTGGATGGAAATTCAATATGGTCGCCTTCTCTTAAAAATCTTGGAGCATTGGGCTGAATCATCAAAGACTTTTGAGTGATTATATTTTTTTCCGAATAACCAGAAGCTAATTCTTGGGTATGTGCCATTAACATTAACTTCCATTGAGTAAGTGCTTCAGGTATGGTGAAAGCGAATTCTATATTCCCTGAACTATCTGTATGTAATTCCGGCAGAAAAAAGGCAGTTTCATTGAAATTTTTTCGAATAGTGATTTTATTCGGTTGCTCAGCATTTTCTCTATTTTTAATGATAGAGGGGCCTGTGAAATGGAGTTTTGTTATATCGGCATATGTTCCATCTGCGTTCTTATCCTCTATTTTTAGAACTAATTTAGTTTCTTCTTGTTTAGCCGATGCTAAATTGTTATATGCAACTTTTATTTGATCATCTGCAAATCCACCACGTGCTCTAAATTGATAGTTATCTATTACATTCCATCCTATATTACTCAGCGCATCATAGTATTTCGTGTACGATTGAGTATTGGTTGCATATATCTGGCTCCATACTGCAGAAGTTATTTTGGAAAAATTTCCTGAATTCCAGTTAGGTAAGTAATTAAAATCAGGCCAAAGTGAACTGAGCTGCTGCCATGAATGTTCTTTGAATTGATTAAGTGATGCGTCGTACATTGACGCAAGGGCTTCTGTTGCTAATTTTTCTCCTTCCTTGCCTTTTATTTTTATTTTCCACTTTTCTTCGCTTCCGGGAAGCAATTTATCTCGGAAAGTTGTATAAGTGATTTCCAGTTCCTTATTGGTCCAAGGGATAATAACAGTTTCGTTTCCGCTGTAGAAGCGATTGTCTTTCACAAATAAGTAAGATATATTAATGCCGCCTCTGTCTTTTTCAGTTATATCTATATTATTTTTATAGGGTTTGCTAGATAAAAGCGTGAAATAATTTTCATTTTTTAAGGAAGCAGGCTTTGCGATATTGCTAATCATCCATATCTCTTTAAAATTGGTAGCTATAGTGTAAATGGCTTTTTCGCCGGGTGCAAATCTATTTTTGGATATGCTTAAAGTTAATGGATTGAGAGGGTTGACTTCTTCGGCGCTATTTTTTATAAAAATTATAACTTCCGATGTAACCGACTCGTTAAATTTATCTTTAGCCGAAGCTTTTATTTTATACCAGCCTGTTTTCAGTTTTTGACCAGAAGGCAAAGAAAATAATCCTGTTGATTGGGAAGAGTCTTGTATGTCAAATATTTTTTCGGCGATATCCCATGTTTCTTGACTATATTCTTTGTCATAAGGGTCATTAGGAAATGCTTGATTATGCGCCTCTCTAGTCATTATAAATTGATCAGGATTGTCCCATAGGCGATCTCTTAAAATTCTAAGAGGTGCAACCAGCCTTTCCATTGTAACATAAACATTTATTTTTTCAAAAGTTCCAGCGGTATTATTGGTTATTATTTTAATTAAGTCGATGCTGTCTTTTACTAAGTCCTTTGGGCTTTGCAGTTGCAATTGAATAGCTTGATATGAAACAGAAACCGAATTGCTGCTACTTCTTGTTTCTCCATTGATGTCGGTTACGTCAGCTGAAATTTCATAATTAAATACAGGCTGTCTATTTTTTTCTATAGTCTCATCTGGTATTGCTTTAAAAGTGATAGTAAATTCGCCATCACTATCAGTTGCAAGTTCACCATTGGTAATTTCTATTTTATTTTGGTTATAGGGACCCCATCCTCTATACCAATAAGGATAATATGAAGTCCGCTTTACTCTATATATAACTTTAGCGCCTGTAATATTAGCGCCGGCATAAGACTTAGTATTTCCCTTTACCTTGATGGAATCATTTACTCGGTAAGTGCCAGAAGGGTTATTTATTTCAACTTCAAACTTTGGCCTTTTGTAGTCTTCTACATGTATAAAAATCGATGATGAGGTAATTGAATCTGTGAGTGAGAACTCTCCATTCATAAGGCTTTTTGGCAAAATAAAACTGCCATTAAAGGAGCCGTAATTTCCTGTGATAACATCTGCAAAAGCAACTTCTTGTGAGTTTGCATCCAATAATCGTATTCTTGTTTTAAAATTTACCTTAATCTCACTTTTATTTTGTTGAATATTTTTAGAGATTACTATTCCCTTGAAGTACACTTTTTGTCCAGGCCTGTACATTGATCTGTCTGTAAAAAGAAAGGTAGATGATTGGATGTATGGCTCATCGATGGTATAGTTTGTTTGCCCAAATTGATCTAGAGGTATATAAAGTCTGTCTTTCCCATATGTAATATCAAGTTGAATATTACGGTATTCTTTTTTTTGACTCAAAGTGAAATGGCCATTCTTGTCAGTGACATAAGTTTCGGCTTTTTGTTCTTTATTTTGGCGTAATTCAGGATCATAAACAGTTTGCCATATCTGAATACCGGCATTATTTAAAGGCTTCCCTGTCTCTCTATCTAATACATAATATTCATTTTCATTGCTCACGTAACTTATTTCACTTACAAAAAAAGTTTGTTGAGTCAAACAGTTATTAGAAGTAGAAAAATTCGAATCGCTAGAAACGATAAGTAAGTAAATTCCATTTTGTAGAGGCTCTATCTTAAATTCAGTAGCGTGTGTTTGAAAGTCTTCATTCCCTGGCAAATTAAAGCTGCCTTCTCGCTGTGCTTTCTTTTCTAAAATTGATGCCCTTATTTGTTCGCTGCCATTTTTCCAGAGGGATATAGTCTCTTCTTGTGTAATTTGAATGATTCTATAGTAAACCTTTGGAGTATTTTTATAGGTAATGAGTCCTTTAAAAGGTAAAGATGGCAAAACTGTCTTTTCTGTTTCTGTATTAATAGAGGGCTCATTAATCTGTTGCAATAGATTAGTTGCATTTATAGCACCTTCTGTTCCAGTAAATGTATTTATAATTGTATCGCAAAGAAGTTTGGCATTTCTAATTTGCCATCTTAATAAAGGGTTTTTGTTGCCTTCGTATTCAGTTCCTTTTTTATAATAAAGTTGTGCACGTAAATACATAGCCTGGTGAGCCTCCTTTTCAAGTTTTGCATCCTGCTCCATATTTTGCAAACATGCTTCATATAGCTTATCCTTATTTTCAAAAGCGCCCTTTTCGTAAACAAAATCAAATCTTTTCAAATTAAGATCTGCCAAAGCATTAGGCTTTATATCCTTTAAGTGGAAATCAGTTAGGGATTGAAAAAGAAGGAGTGCTTGATAGTAATTAGATTCCCTGTCTTTTACTTTAAATGATGTTGATGTAAAATTTTCCGCACTGCCAAATGCCCTCTCGTCATTAATTACAAAGGCAAATGAAGGTTGCGTTACATCGCGTTCATCTTTAGTGAAATAATCTAAGGCTCGGTGCCCAAGAAAATCAAAAAGTGTAGGTCTCAACAGCCTTGTATTTTCTCCCTTTTCTAAAATGGCATCAAATTGTTCAATAGGAGTTTGCTTCAGCAAGTTGCTATTTTCAAGAGATTGAAGATAGAGGGAACTTATCTTGGATTGTATTTTACTTATGTCCCACGTTTCAAAATCTCCTTTATTGTCTTCTGCAAGTTTGGTGCGCTCATAAATTGTATATCTGTTTTGATCAAGGTATGCGTTAAGGTATTCTGCTTGCATGCTTAATAATACATTCTTAGCTGGGCTTATTGATTTTACTATTTCAGAATCGATAAAGTAATAATTATTCTTACGACTTTCATCGTCAATATTATTTTTGAATGCCATAAGATGCATTACTGCCTTTAGCTGTTGAGCATCTAACTTGGCATCTATTGCTGAAGTAAGAACATACTTCACGGTATTAATTGCAGAGCTCGTCATATTATTTTCTATAAAAGCATCTACCTGTTTCCATTCTTTTTTATAAAGGGGTGGTTGGGCTTTTGATGAAATAGTTGCAACTAAAATTATTAAAATGAAAATATTTTTTATAATATTCATACAGAGGGGTTAAATAATAAAATTAAATGTACAGTATTCCAATCTTCATAAAGGTGGTCTTTTTCTTTTCTCGGCAAATTCTATCTTAGGTTTGGCCTATCAAAAATTATTATAAAAAACGGGATTCTTTCGAATCCCGGAAACATTGTTATTATTTCTTCTTATGATCTTTTTCAGCAGATCAATTATCTCTTAATCACTTTTGCCATTGTAGCCCCTATATCTGCAGGGCTTGCTACTACATGAATGCCACATTCGGCCATTATTTTCATTTTAGCAGCAGCTGTATCGTCAGCACCTCCAACAATAGCACCTGCATGTCCCATTCTTCGTCCGGGGGGCGCTGTCTGTCCTGCAATAAATCCAACTACAGGCTTAGGATTGCCTTTTGATTTCAAATAGTTTGCTGCTTCTGCTTCCATTCCACCTCCAATTTCTCCAATCATTACAATAGCATCTGTTTCGGGGTCATTTAAGAAAAGCTCAATGGCATCTTTAGTAGTAGTGCCAATTATGGGATCGCCACCAATTCCAATAGCGGTAGAAATTCCTAATCCTGCTTTAGCAACCTGATCTGCGGCCTCATAGGTAAGTGTTCCTGATTTTGATACAATTCCTATACGACCTTTTTTGAAAATGAATCCAGGCATGATGCCCACTTTGCATTCGTCAGCTGTAATAATACCAGGACAGTTAGGACCAATTAATCTTGATTTACTTCCATTTAGGTAGTTTTTTACTTTTACCATATCCTGAACAGGAATACCTTCTGTGATGCAAACAATTAGTTCAATTCCTGATTCAGCAGCCTCAATAATGGCATCTGCCGCAAAAGCTGGAGGTACAAAAATGATGCTCACGTCAGCTCCTGTTGCTCGAACAGCGTCAGCAACGGTATTAAAAACAGGCTTATCCAAATGGCTAGTTCCCCCTTTCCCTGGAGTTACTCCACCAACAACATTAGATCCGTATTCGATCATTTGAGTGGCATGAAAAGTGCCTTCAGTACCTGTAAATCCCTGAACAATTACTTTTGATTTTTTATTGACTAAAATTGACATAATATATTTAGATAGGCCGCAAAGATAGGGTCTAAATGATAAAAATCGTAATGGTCCATTTAGGGGCTGGGTCTTATTATTAGAAAAAATAGTCGGCTGTAGGATCTTTATATACTCTATTCCGCTTTATGGTCTTTATTAGCTCCCATCATGCGCATTTGCTTGGCATCTTTTAGAAACTTAGAAGCGAATATGAATTCATTAAGGGCAATATTTTTAGAAAATATGATCTCTTCCGAATTGCCACACCACTCTTTTTTTCCGTCTTTAAGGTAAAGAATATTATCTCCAATTTCCATCACACTGTTCATGTCGTGGGTATTAACCATAGTGGTCATGTTGTATTCTTTAGTGATATCGTGAATAAGCTTATCAATAAGCATGGAGGTTTGAGGATCGAGTCCTGAGTTTGGTTCGTCGCAAAATAAATATTTAGGATTCAGAACTATAGCGCGTGCTATACCTACTCTTTTCTTCATGCCACCGCTTAGCTCGGAAGGGAATTTTTTATTAGTGCCTGTCAGATTTACTCTTTCCAAAACTTCATTCACTCTTTTCAGTTTAGAGCTTAAGGAATCCTTCGTAAACATATCAAGAGGAAATTTCACATTGTCTTCTACATTCATGCTGTCAAATAAAGCTGAACCCTGAAAAAGCATCCCAATTTGCTGTCTTAATAATTTCCTTTCCTCTTCATTCATCTCTGTAAAATTTCTCCCATCATAAGCAATCTCTCCCAAGTCTGGCTCATTCAAGCCTACTAGGCATTTTTGTAATACCGTTTTTCCGCTCCCACTACTTCCTATGATAAGATTAGTCTTGCCTGTTTCCATTATATGAGAAACATCTTCAAGTACCACCTTGCCAAGAAATTTTTTACTTATATTTTTAAATTCAATCATTATTCAACAAAAACTTTTATAATAAAAGTGCAGCTAAGATATAATCAGCCAGCAGTATCATAATACAACTGATAACAACTGATTTAGTACTGCTGCGTCCTATTTCTAGCGATCCTCCTTTTACATAATAACCAAAGTAAGCAGGAATAGAACTAATCAAAAAAGCAAAAGTATAGGCTTTGATTAGTGCAAATGTTACATTATAAGGAGTAAAATGTCCTGCTAAGCCTTTATCAAAAGTTTCTTTTGATATGATGCCTGCAGAAGATCCGGCAAATCTTCCTCCATAAATTCCTAATACCATGGATAGAACAACGAGCATGGGAATAGTAATGATAGCTGCAAGAATTTTTGGAAGTATGAGAAAGGTTTTGGTATTAATACCCATAATCTCTAAGGCATCAATTTGTTCGCTTACCCGCATATTGCCTAATTCACTTGCAATCTTGCTCCCAATTACACCTGCAAGCACAATACAAACAAGTGTTGGAGCAAATTCTAAAATTACTGTGTCTCTTACAATTTGAGCAATGGAAGTGTCAGGTATAAGAGGGCTTACAAGCTGATAAGCAGTTTGTAAAGTACTCACCGCACCCATGAATACAGAAATAATAGATACAATACCAAGAGAGTTAATACCAATTTCGGAACACTGGTGCATAAATTCTTTCCAGTATAGACGTCCATTTTCCGGCTTGCTGAACATTCCTTTCAGCATTAGAAGGTAGGCGCCAAAATGTGAAAATATTTTCATTGCGAAAAAAATGATTTTTTTATTTTATCAGTATCTTTTTTAAACTATTATTTTTTAGCTGAGCGTTTCCACCATTTACTTTTACGTACTACTTCTTCAGTATTATTTTTACTCTTAGACTGCGCATCTACAACAGCAATTACTGCCATACTGTAAATAGAGCGTATCGAACTGCCTAATTGTAATACATGCACTGGTTTCTTTAAGCCCAAAAGAATCGGACCTATACTATCAGCTCCGCCAATTTCCTGAAGCAGATTGTAAGCAATATTGCCAGATGAAAGGTTCGGAAAAATAAGTGTATTCACCTCACCATGGATCAATTCTGTAAATGGATAATTTTCTTTCAAAATTTCTTTATTGAAAGCTAGGATGCCCTGTATTTCTCCGTCACAAACTAGGAGAGGCTCTTTCTTTTTTACAATCTCTCTTGCTTCTCTTACAAGATTTGCTTCCGGCGAATTACTACTGCCGAAGTTAGAATAGGAGAGCATGGCGATGCGTGGTACGATGTTGAACATTTTAAGTTGCTTCGCTACCAGTAAAGTAATCTCAGCAAGTTCTTCAGCAGTAGGATTAAAATTTACTGTTGTATCAGCAAGGAACAAAGGACCTCTTTTAGTAAAAAGTATATACATCCCGGCAATCTTATTCACTCCTTCGTCTGTACCAACAATTTCTAAGGCAGGCCTAATGGTGTCAGCATAGTTACGGCTGAGTCCACTGATCATACAGTCGGCCTGGCCTGTTTCCACGAGCATACAACCAAAATGTGTACGCTCTTTCATGGCTTTCAGCGCCTCGTATTTATTAATTCCTTTGCGATTTCTTAGCTTAAAGAAAATCTCCCCAAATTCCTTTCTCTGCTCTTCCTGAGTTTCACTTTTTGGATTGATAATGGGCATGCCATCTATATCAATATCATTTTCAGCTGCTAGTTTTTGTACGGTTTTTTCATCTCCCAATAATATAGGATAGCCAACTTTTTCATCCATTACCATCTCAGCAGCTTTCAGCACTTTTACATTTTCTGCATCTGCAAAAACAATTCTCTTTGGATTTCGACGCGCTTTGTTGCCAATGGCACGACTGAGTTGGTTATCTAAACCAAGCCTTTTGTTGAGTTCAACTGTGTAAGCTTCCCAGTCTGTAATCTTTTTTCTAGCAACTCCACTTTCAATAGCGGCCTTAGCTACTGCAGGCGCTACAGCGGCTAGTAATCTCGGATCTACAGGTTTTGGAATAATATAAGTAGGTCCAAAAGAAATATGCTTGTCACTGTATGCTAGAAGTACAATATCAGGTACCGGACTTTTAGCTAATTCTGCAAGTGCTTTAACAGCAGCTAGTTTCATTGCCTCATTAATCTGAGTTGCTCTAACATCTAAGGCACCTCTGAAAATATAAGGGAACCCTAATACATTATTTACCTGATTAGGATAATCGCTCCGTCCTGTAGCCATAATAACATCCTTCCTTACCTCTACAGCATCTTCATAACTAATCTCGGGATCTGGATTGGCCATGGCAAACACAATGGGATTGCGCGCCATAGATTTTACCATATCTTTTGTAACTACATTTCCTACACTTAAACCAAGAAAAACATCAGCATCTTTCATGGCTTTTGCAAGGTCATAGTTCTTGTATTTTGCATCCACTGAATAGGGCTCCTTCAAAATATCCATATCCGCTCTTCCCTTGTATATAATCCCTTTTCGGTCAAATACCATAAAGTTCTCTGCCTTAGCTCCCAAAGATTCATATAGCTTGATGCAGGCAATAGCCGCTGCCCCAGCTCCGTTCACCACAAAGCGAACTTTTTCTATTCGCTTTTTCTGTATGTCAAGTGCATTTAATAAAGCTGCTGATGAAATGATAGCAGTTCCATGTTGGTCGTCGTGCATTATAGGAATCTTGCACTGGGCTTTCAGCTGCTGCTCTATATAAAAGCATTCCGGAGCTTTTATGTCTTCAAGATTGATACCTCCAAAAGTTGGCTCAAGCGATTTTACTATTTGTACAAATTTCTCAGGATCCGTTTCATTAATCTCAATATCAAATACATCTATATCTGCAAAAATCTTGAATAATACACCCTTGCCCTCCATCACAGGCTTGCTGGCTTCTGGTCCAATATTGCCTAAGCCAAGTACAGCAGTACCATTACTTATTACGCCAACAAGATTGCCTTTGGCTGTATATTTATAAACATCCTCAGGATTTTTTTCAATTTCTTTACAGGGTTCTGCTACTCCTGGTGAATAAGCGAGAGAAAGGTCTCTTTGGGTTTTAGCTTCCTTGGTAGGAATTACTTCAATCTTTCCAGGCCTACCCTTAGAATGATATTCTAAGGCCTGTTGTTTGCGAAATTGCTTGGCAGGATCGTTACTTTGTTCTTCTTTTTCTTCCATCTGTTTCAATGCTTAAGTATGCAATTTAGCGAAAAAGCATCAAGCTAGTGAAAGACCTGAATTTCAGGCAGTTGAATATTTTAAAGTGGGGAATGGCTGGGGCTATTTTGCTGCAGTTACTTGCTCTTGTATTTAGTGGGGTCGAGGGCTTTGGGCGACCAGCTCTTCAAAAATGATAGTACTTTATTCTTATCATAACTCTTTTTCCCGTCTTCAAGGTATTCGCTATTTTGAGTATGTATGCGTTTGCCTTTTTCATTTAGAATAATTAATACAGGGAAACCAAATCGCTCAGGATAATCATATTTAGCGAAGGTCTTTGTATTCTTGTTTTCTTTACTATAATTAAGATGATACCAAATAAAATCTGCTTTGATGATGGAATCAATCTGCGGATCTGCTTTTGCAAATCTTGCAAATTCAATGCACCAACTGCACCAATTACCACCACCCTGAATCAGCATATATTTTTTCTCCTGCTTTGCCTGCTTTACAGCCGCTTTTATTTCTAAAGGAGCATTTGCTAAAGGATGGTACAATAATGAATCTTGAGAAAAGGCAGTGAAGCCTAGAGCAAGAAGTGAAATAAGGAATATTTTTTTCATAAATGATGATATTGTTACAACAAATTAGTTGTGATTTTATTGAGCATCAATAAAGGAAATATTATGCAAGATTATTCAGCAGAGTCATCTTCTTCTGTTTTTTCTACATCAGGCATAATTTCAATGGGTACGCCGGCAACAGGAATTTCTAAAGTGGGTTCTTCAGAAGCAGATCCAACTATAGTAGCTTCTGCAAGGCCTTGCATCAGCACTTCACTAATACGAGGAAGATCGCCGGAGTTGTTGATGCCAAAATAATCCATGAAAGAACGCGAAGTAGCATAAATGAGTGGTTTGCCGACAGCATCTTCATTTCTTCCTGAAATAATAACAAGATCTTTTTCAAGCAACTTTTGTACAGCATAGTCGCAATTGACTCCACGAATGGCTTCGATTTCACTTTTGGTAATAGGTTGCTTATAGGCAATAATGGCTAGTGTTTCAAGGGAAGCAGCCGAAAGTTTTTTTATGAATCGATCTCCATTTAATAAAGAAATCGTTTTATGGAATTCAGGTTTGGTAAGAAACTGCCAACCACCCCCGCTTTGCTTAAGTTCAAATGAATAAAACTCAGAATTATATTTTTCAGATATTCCATTGATAGCAGCTTCTACCTGATCAATGGTGGCAATATCCTCAATGAAGCCTAATGCATTATTTACAAGCTCAGTAATTTCATTAACCTCAAGGGGCTTGTCTGATGCAAAGATCAGAGCTTCAATGTGGGGGATGATGGCTGAAATTTCCATAGTATTAAGATGACTTATGCACCTTGCAGTGCTGCAGCACCACTTACAATCTCGCTAAGTTCAGTGGTGATGGTTGCCTGTCTGGCGCGGTTATAGCTAATCTTGAGTGCTTTTAATAATTCGTTAGCATTTTCACTGGCCTTATCCATTGCAGTCATCCTTGCACCATGCTCACTTGCATTAGCATCAAGCACTGCTTTGAATAATTGGGTATTCAGAATTTTGGGCATCAGTTCAGCAATCAAAATTTCTTTTCCTGGCTCGAAAATGAAATCAGTATTGTGCTTGCTATTTTCATTATTCACTTTTGCCACAGGTAAAAACTGCTCAGTAGTGAATAACTGTGTAGCGGCATTTTTAAACTGGCTATATATGATAGAAACAGCATCGTACTTACGGGCTGAAAAACCTTCAATAGCAAATTGTGCAGCCGCTTGTACCTTCTCAAAACTCAATCCTGAAAAAATATCCCAATATTTATCTACTACCTTAAATCCGCTTTTTGTAAAATGCTCGTATCCCTTTTTCCCAATTGGCAGAATAAAGACATTGCCATTGTTAAATTGAGAGGCGTATTTTTCATGAATCAGCTTACGGGTCATTTTGATAAGGTTACTGTTATAACCTCCGCAAAGACCTCTGTCGCTAGTAACAATAATTACCAGAACATTTTCAACAGCACGTTCAGTAGCAAGGTCCATTGAAACATCTCCATTAGAGTTACTCACAATATTGGAAAGCATCTCCTGAAGTTTCTTTGCGTAAGGACGCATTTGTACGATGGCATCCTGTGCCCTGCGTAACTTAGCAGCACTTACCATTTTCATGGCCTTGGTAATTTGCTGCGTACTTTGTACACTGGAAATTCTGATTCTTACTTCTTTTAAGGCTCCACTCATAAAAACTCGGTTTTGGTACCGGAAAGAGCGGCGAAGATAAGGCAAAAAGCACTAATAAAAAGAGGGTTTCAGAGGTGAAGAAAATTAAAAAAGGTGGTTTCAGAGGATGCTAATTAAAAAAAACCCGCTATAATCCAGCGGGTCTTCTAAAAGTGTTTTTAATAGGTTGACTGCCGAAAATTGTTAAACGAAGGTAAAGCCCTATATATGTTCGATTTGTAGTTTAGGGATTCAATTTGTCATCAAATATCAACTACAAGGCTACTAGGACTGAAAATCACTTCCCTTGAGCTAAGTCGGGGGTATCTCTTAACTTTATTTGTACCTTTGCCCGCCTGCAGGATGAGCTTAAAAAATTCGAGTTGTCAGGCAATATCAAATTAAAATAATAATTAAAGTATCAACATAAATTATGCTGGGCATATTATCAAAAGTTTTTGGAGGAAATAAAAGCGACAAGGATGTAAAACGCATATTGCCTCTAATTGACAAGGTCAATACATTTTTCAAAGAATATGCCTCCTTTTCTAATGATCAGTTGCGTGCAAATACGGCTGACTTTAGAGAGAGAATTAATGCGCATCTCAAGGAAATTGATGCAGAAATAACTGATAGAAAAAAGGCAGCAGAAGAACTTCCGCTTGAAGAGATTTCTGGCAGAGATAATATTTATAAAGAAGTAGATGAGCTAAAAAAGAAAAGAGATGAAAAAATAGAGGAGATATTGAAGGAGTTAATTCCTGAGGCCTTTGCAACAGTGAAGGAAACGTCTAGGCGTTTTAAAGAGAATGAAATAATTGAATCAACAGCCACAGATCTTGATCGTTCATTGGCCGCTACAAGAAATCATATAACCATACAGGGAGATAAATCTATTTTCAAGAATTCATGGATTGCCGGAGGAACTGAGGTGAAGTGGAATATGGTGCATTATGATGTGCAGCTGATTGGAGGCTCTGTTCTTCATTCAGGCAGGATATCTGAAATGGCTACTGGTGAAGGTAAAACACTGGTAAGTACTTTGCCTGCCTATTTGAATGCATTGGCAGGAGAAGGAGTTCATATTGTAACTGTAAACGATTACCTAGCTCGCAGAGATAGTGAATGGAATGGACCCATTTTTGAATGGCTGGGTCTAAGAGTTGATTGTATTGATAAGCATGATCCCAATAGTGATGCGCGTCGCAATGCATATAATGCTGATATTACTTATGGTACTAATAACGAATTTGGATTCGATTACCTAAGAGATAACATGGTGCACTCGCCAACTGAAATGGTGCAGCGCAAACATCATTTCGCTATGGTGGATGAAGTAGATAGTGTATTGATAGATGATGCCAGAACACCATTGATTATTTCAGGCCCAATTAGTAAGAGCAATGATACGCAACATTTTTTCGATTTAAAACCTCGCATTGAAAAGTTAGTAGAGGCACAACGTAAAGCAGTAAATACATTTCTTATAGAAGCTAAGAAAAAGATTGAAGAAGGAAATGACGATCCAAAAGATGGCGGATTGGCGCTAATGCGTGCCCATCGAGGACTTCCTAAAAATGGTGCGCTGATTAAATTTCTTAGCGAACCTGGCATCAGGGTAAAACTTCAGAAAAGCGAAAACTATTATCTCGCTGACCAACAAAAGGAGATGCCTAAGGTGGACGAAGAGTTGTTTTTCAATATTGATGAAAAAAATAATCAAGTAGATCTTACAGATAAGGGGATTCATTTGATTACTAAAAGCGGAGAGGATACAGAATTCTTCGTTTTGCCTGATATTGCAACAAAGCTTTCTGATATAGAGAAAACAGATCTTGCTGCTGATGAAAAATTACAGCGCAAGGAAAATCTCCTGAGCGAATACGCACTCAAGGCAGATAGAATTCATACTGTGCAGCAATTGCTAAAGGCCTATACCTTATTTGATAAAGATATTGAATATGTAGTGATGGAAGGGGCTGTAAAAATTGTTGACGAACAAACAGGACGTATCCTTGATGGTAGAAGATATTCTGATGGACTCCACCAAGCTATTGAGGCAAAGGAAAATGTTAAGATAGAAGCATCTACTCAAACTTATGCAACTATCACCTTGCAGAATTATTTTAGAATGTACCACAAGCTGGCCGGTATGACGGGTACTGCTGAAACTGAAGCTGCAGAATTCTGGAGCATATACAAACTCGAAGTAGTTACCATTCCAACCAATGTAAAAGCAATTAGAAAAGATGAACAGGATTTTGTCTTTAAAACTAAGCGCGAAAAATACAAGGCGGTAATTGATGAAATTGAAAAACTCAGAAATGAAGGCAGACCCTCACTTGTAGGTACTACTTCTGTTGAAGTAAGTGAGTTGTTGAGCAGAATGCTTAAACAAAAAAATATCCCACACAACGTGTTGAATGCAAAACAACATTCACGTGAAGCCCAGGTGGTTGCTGAAGCAGGATTGGCAGGAGCAGTTACTATCGCTACCAACATGGCTGGGCGTGGAACGGATATCAAGCTTGGTACAGGAGTAAAGGAAAAAGGAGGGCTAGCTATTTTGGGTACAGAGCGGCATGAAAGCCGTCGTGTAGATAGGCAGTTGCGTGGTCGTGCAGGCCGTCAGGGTGATCCCGGATCAACTCAATTCTTTGTTTCACTTGAAGACGACCTCATGCGTATGTTTGGAAGTGAAAGGATTGCAGGATTAATGGACAGAATGGGCTATAAGGAAGGAGAAGTCATTCAACACAGCATGATTACCAAAAGTATTGAAAGAGCTCAAAAGAAAGTAGAAGAAAATAACTTCGGCATTCGTAAACGTTTGCTTGACTATGATGATGTAATGAATAAGCAGCGCAATGTTATTTATGGTAAAAGAAATCATGCACTTTTTGGAGAAAGACTTGCTCTTGATATAGACAATGCTTTTTATGGCGTGGCAAATAATCTTATTGATACTTACAAGGAAGCTGAAGATCATGATGGATTTAAGCTTGCTGCAATCATGCACTTTGGTTTGGAAACTTCAATAGCAGCAGAAGAATTGCAGAAATCGGATTTTCAGAATCTTACAAATAAACTATATGATGAGGCGATTGCTCATTATGCTATTAAATCTCGTTTGATTTCAGATCAAACAATGCCGATCATTAAAAATATAAGAAAAGAACAAGGGAATCACATTGAAAATGTAGCAGTGCCTTTTACTGATGGCAAAAGAGGTGTTCAGGCAATTGCTGATCTTGATAAATATTTTCAAAGTAATGGAGCCGAACTCAATCGTGCTATGGAGAGAAGCATTACACTCGCACTAATCGATGATGCTTGGAAAGAACATCTTCGGGCAATGGATGATTTGCGCCACAGTGTTCAAACTGCAGGGTATGAGCAGAAAGACCCACTAGTAATTTATAAAATAGAAGCATTTAGTGCCTTTAAGCAAATGGATGATCAGGTGAGTAAGGATATGGTTGGCTTTCTTTGCCATGCTATGATTCCTATTGAACAAACTAAAGCCGGCCAAATTCGTGAAGGAAGAGAGCGCAAAACTGACATGAGTAAAATGGCAATGAATAAACAAGAGATAGAAGCTGCAGGAAGTGATTATGCTGCTAATCAAAATGATTATCATGATCCGTCAGGGCCTGTTAAGCAGCAGCCATTGAGGGTAGAGCCTAAAGTAGGTCGAAATGATACTTGCCCTTGCGGAAGTGGAAAGAAGTTTAAGCAATGTCACGGAAGGGAAAGTTGATTTTACTGATGAAGCTTTTTCTTAAGATTAAATCATATTTATGTTCAGATGGTTTTTCTTTTTATGCATTTTTTTTATTTCAGGGAGTTCTTATGCCCAGGCAATAATTCGTGATACGGTTTCATCTGGTTTTGTTATAATTGAAAAAGATGAACGTTTGGATATACTCGGTCATAAGATGGCAGCATACAATGAGTCACTTTCGCATAAACCAAGGCTTGAAGATGGGTATCGATTAATGTTACTCAATACAAGTAATCGCAACAAAGTGATGAAATTGAGAACTCAGCTGCTGCAACTATATCCTGATCAGAAAGTATATACGGTTTTTCAATCTCCAAACATTAAATTAAAATTTGGTAATTTTCTAGATAGGGAGGAGGCCGAAAATATGAAAGATGAATTAATGTCTTTGTCGCTTGTGGAAGGAAATATTTACGTTGTTCCCGAAAAAGTAGAAGTAAAAGGGCAGAAGAGTCAAGAAGAGGTAATCCCGGGAGGTCAGTAATTTATAACTAACTGTTTCGTATAATATAATATGATCGAAAAAATTAAGCAGCTCGCCACAAAGTATACTCCTGCATGTATTTCAATTCGCCAGCATCTGCATGCTCATCCCGAGTTGAGTTTTGTAGAATTTCAAACTTCTGCTTATATCTGTAATCATCTTAAGGAGTGGGGTATTCCTTTCAGCATAATGGCTAAAACTGGTGTGGTAGCTGTTATAGAAGGTAAAAATCCTTCTTCACGTATTACTGCCTTGCGCGCAGATATGGATGCCTTGCCAATTACTGAACAAAATAATGTGTCTTATCGTTCATTAAATGAAGGCATCATGCATGCTTGCGGACATGATGTTCATACTACCTGTCTCTTGGGTGCAGCAAGAGTACTTAACGAACTTAAAAATGAATGGGAAGGCACAGTAAAACTAATTTTTCAACCAGGAGAAGAAAAAAATCCGGGAGGAGCCAGTCTTATGATAGGTGAAGGGGTATTGAAAAATCCTGCACCCGAAAGAATATTTGCTCTTCATGTTCATCCACAATTACCCGTTGGAAAGTTTAGTTTTAGAAGTGGTAAAATAATGGCTAGTGCTGATGAAATATATATTACAATTAAAGCTAAGGGTGGCCATGCAGCTGCTCCTCAGTTTACAGCCGATCCTATTCTTGTTGCCTCTCATCTAATAGTAAGTTTGCAACAGATAATCAGTAGAAATAATAATCCCTTTAACCCTTCTGTATTATCTATCACTTCTGTTCAGGGAGGTAATACAACAAACGTTATTCCTTCTGAAGTTAAATTGATGGGTACTTTTAGGGCTATGGATGAAGAGTGGAGGTTTAAAGCACATGATATTATTAAGGATCATGTAAAAAAGCTTATTGAATCTATGGGTGCTACTTGCGATGTTCATATTGATGTGGGATATCCTTTTGTAAAAAATCATGAAGGCCTTACTGAAGAAGCCCGTAAGCAAGCAATTGTATATGCTGGCAGCGAAAATGTATTGGAAACTGAATTAAGAATGGGGGCTGAAGATTTTGCCTATTATTCACATCACATCCCTGCTTGCTTTTTTCGCTTGGGTGTAGGAAATGTTGAGAAAAATATTGTAAGTAATGTTCACACCCCTACATTCGATATTGACGAATCAGCTATTGAGCAAGGTGTTGGAATGATGGCCTGGTTGGCTACTTCTGGAGTTTAATATAATCAATTGCATTCCTTTATTAATGGTGCGAGCGATTAATTAAATCTATCAATATAATGATTTTGGATTTGATCCAGCTTCTGTAAATTTTCTTGTGTTGTCTCACTCGCCTAAAACATTTCCCCTCAATATCTCCCAGCCTAGGCTGCTTTTATGCAATACAATAACATAAAATCAATTTGCAGACTAGGTCAGTAACTCACTGACCGAAAGCTAATAAACGAGTTGAATATCCATAACGCAAAAAAATCCGATAGATGCGGTTTTTTTTAACAGGTACTGGGAAGTTAAATATTGATTAAAGACCAACACTATATTTACTTTAAGCCACTTTTATTATTTTTCAAGTTACAATTAGGGTGCAAAAATTATTAATTGCGAATATCTCGTTCTTAAAAGGCAATAAAAAATATATAAGTAAAGCATTCCAACTATTGGAAAAATAAACTAAATTACCTTTTTTGTAAGTTTTAATTTGTAAAATTTATGAGTGCTTAATAAAAAAGTATGCAAAAAATATTACTTCTTTTCATTTCCATGTTAATAGGCAATTATTGCTTTGCTCAAACCCAAAAAAACTATCAACATGCAGATAGTTCTCTTAAATTTTATGAAGCAGAGGTAAGTTGTGGTTCATGTAATTTTAAAATGAAAGGGGAAGGTTGTTTTTTGGCTATTCGATTAAATGGAAAAAATTATTTTGTACAAGATGCTGGAATAGATGATTTCGGAGATGCTCATAAAAAAGATGGATTTTGCAACTCAATCAGACAAGTAATTGTTCAAGGTGAAATAAAAGAAGAAAAATTTAAACTTAGTTATTTACGTTTTAGTCTGTGACTTTCAAATTATTGAATAATAGATGATGGAGAAATATTGTAGCCTGGGTGAATGTCTTACTCACTTGAAGAAATATTGTAGCCTAGGTCAGTGTCTCACTGACCGGAATTTAACACCGAAGCAGCCTGGGTGATTGTTTCACTCACTTGAAGAAATATTGTAGCCTAGATTAGTGTCTCACTGACCGGAATTTAACGCCGAAGCAGCCTGGGTGATTGTTTCACTCACTTGAAGAAATATTGTAGCCTAGGTCAGTGTCTCACTGACCGGAATTTAACGCCGAAGCAGCCTGGGTGAATGTCTTACTCACTTGAAGAAATATTGTAGCCTAGGTCAGTGTCTCACTGACCGGAATTTAACACCGAAGCAGCCTGAGTGATTGTTTCATTCACTTGAAGAAATATTGTAGCCTAGGTTAGTGTCTCACTGACCGGAATTTAACACCGAAGCAGCCTGAGTGATTGTTTCATTCACTTGAAGAAATATTATAGCCTAGGTTAGTGTCTCACTGACCGGAATTTAACACCGAAGCAGACTGGGTGATTGTTTCACTCACTTGAAGAAATATTGTAGCCTAGGTTAGTGTCTCACTGACCGGAATTTAACGCCGAAGCAGCCTGGGTGAATGTCTTACTCACCTGAAGAAATATTGTAGCCTAGGTCAGTGTCTCACTAACCGAAAGTTAATAGAAGAGTTGAACTATTATTAACGCAAAAAATCCCGGAAGTATCGGGATTTTCATGTACCACGTACGGGAATGTTAAATATTTCTTAAAACTCAATACTGTATTGCTTTTCAGCCTGTTTTGCGATTTTTTGAGGTACAATTAGGGTACAAGAAATGTAAAGTTGAAAATCGGCTGTAACCTTTATCGGGTAAAAGATACAGCCGAAAATGAACAAATTAAAAAATAGTTTAATAAAATGGTTTTTTTTTAGAAAATTGGATAGTTTTCCTGCATCACTTCGAGGACTCCCAGTTTGTATTATTAATTACACTTTTGGGTGATATTTTTCGATGCTCCTGATAAAAAAACGAAGAGTATTTGATACAATGTCTCCCAAATTATTAGCAGAAACTCAATAATGAAGAAAATTAGCCTATCGGCCGGAAGGAAAGCTGAAAATAAAAAACTGAGGGAGGGGGCTTGCGGGTATAATTGAATTATGCCTCATAGTAGGACGACCTTGTAAACCGACAAACTTCGACAAGAAAACGGGAAGACTGCCAACGCTTTTCAAAATTAAAAAGAGGTGTTTTACCAACTCACTAGCCGACACAAAAACACCACATTTAATTTTGCCCGACACTCTAAAGCCCACCCACCATCCAGACTCTGTTAATAACTTTTGTGGACTTTTTTTGTCCATTATATCTTTCTAAGTATCTTTGGACAAAAATTGACCAATGGCCACAATAAAAAAAACTGAATCATTCGGAGAACATCTTAGGACTTTAAGAGAAGACGCTGGACTTACATTGAAATCAGTTGCTGAACAAATCAGTATCGACACTTCATTGCTTGCAAAAATTGAACGCAATGAAAGACAGCCGACTAAACAAATAATCAAACAAGTTGCCGAATATTTTAAAGTGGATGAAAAGGAATTACAAAATAATTTTTTAAGTGATCAAATCGCATATAAAATTTTAGACCAAGAGGCTGATTTGAGCATTTTAAAAGTTGCGGAAGAAAAAGTTAAATATCTAAAAACAGTTCACAATGAAAAATAAAATTAAAGTCGTTGAATTATTTGCAGGTGTTGGTGGCTTTCGACTTGGACTTGAAGGCTGGAAAGGAAAATCTGCATTGTCGAATTACAAAAAAGGTTTAAAATCTCCTTATGAAGTTGTCTGGAGTAATCAATGGGAACCATCGACAAAAATGCAACACGCCTCCTTAGTTTATGAAAATCGTTTTGGAAAAGATGGACATTGTAACGAAGATATTTCCGCAGTTGATGTTTCAAAAATTCCAGACCACCATATACTGGTTGGCGGTTTCCCTTGTCAAGACTACTCTGTAGCGACAACCTTGAAAAATTCAAAGGGACTTATTGGTAAAAAAGGTGTTTTGTGGTGGAGTATTCACAAAATACTTTCAGAGAAAAAGAAAAAACCAAAATATTTATTTTTAGAAAATGTTGATCGACTTTTAATTTCTCCATCAGGACAAAGAGGAAGAGATTTTGCAATTATTTTACAAAGTTTAAATGAGTTGGGTTATGCGGTTGAATGGCGAATTGTAAATGCAGCCGAATTCGGAATGCCACAAAGAAGAAGAAGAATATTTATTCTTGCTTATTTAAAAGGAACTTCTATCTATGAAAACATAAAAGAAGTTTCACCAACGGAATGGATTTTAGAAGAAGGGACTATAGCAGAAGCATTTCCTGTGACATCAGACAACACTTTGTTTCCGACAAAATTTAAACTCAAAGGCGACATTGTTTCAATCTCTGAAAACTTCAACAAAAATGGAACAACTGGACTTTTTGAAAATACTGGCGTAATGATTAATGGTTTGGTAACAACGATAAAAACACAACCAAATTATGAAGGAAATTTTACAATCCTTAAAGACCTTATTCAAAACGGAGAAGTAACAGAAGAGTTTTACATTGATAAAAACGACCTTGATAAATGGAAATATTTAAAAGGTCCAAAGAAAGAAATGCGAACCAATGCAAAAGGTTTTGAATATAATTATAGTGAAGGTGGAATGATTTTTCCTGACCCACTAGACAAACCATCAAGAACTATAATTACAGGAGAAGGTGGAAAATCTGCATCAAGATTTAAACACGTTATTCAAACACCTAAAGGTTTTAGACGGCTTTCGCCAGTCGAATTAGAACGATTAAATATGTTTCCAGACGACCATACAAAACTTGAAGGTGTTTCTGATACAAAACGAGCTTTCTTTATGGGTAATGCTTTAGTCGTTGGTGTAATTGAAAAAATCGGCATCGCCTTAAAACAAAAAATTGAAAATGAAGTTGCCTTACAATCCTAAAGATAAAAAATCAATCATTGATTATGCTCAGTTGCTTAAAGGGAAAACTTTAAGGCAAGTTTGCGACCTAAGTATTTTAAAGCACAATTATACTGGCAAAGGAAACTTCGGGCAAATTCTTGAAAAATTCTATTTCGGTTACGACCCAAATTCCAAGTCAGAAGCAGACTTTTTTGAGATTGGAATGGAACTCAAATCTTCGCCTCTTAAGCAGTTGAAGAATAATGAATATCGTTCAAAGGAACGATTGGTATTAAGCATTATTGATTATTTCAAAATCGTTGACCAATCGTTTGATGAAAGTGATTTTTGGAAAAAGAATGCAAACATTCTTTTGATTTTCTATTTGCACCAAGCAGGATTTGAGATTCTTGATTACCTCATAAAACTTGTTGATGAGTGGAACTTTCCAAATACAGATTTGGAAATAATCAAAAAAGACTGGCAACTGATTAAACAGAAAGTGGCTGCTGGCAAGGCTCACGAACTTTCAGAAGGCGACACGTTTTATTTAGGTGCTTGCACAAAAGGTGCAAATGCTTTGTCTGTTAGAAAACAACCTTTTTCTAAAATCCCTGCAAAACAAAGAGCATATTCGCTGAAACAAGGCTATGTAAATCACATCATAGCTTCCATAGCTGGACAAACAAAAGAAGTTTATGGAAAACTAATCCCATCTGTTGCAGTTGCTAAAAAGCAAACAATTGAAGAGGTAGTAATTTCAAAATTCAAACCTTATTACGGCAAGACAATTGAACAAATCCTTGCTTCAACTGGTGTTGAGCTTAACACAACAGCCAAAAACTTTTATGCAAATCTTACAAAAGCAATTTTAGGTATTGAACTCGACAAAGAAATTGAAGAGTTTGAAAAGGCTGAAATCATTGTAAAGACATTAAGACTAAAGGAAAATAATTTACCTAAAGAAGACATTTCGTTTCCAAATTTCAAATACGAAGAAATCATAAATGAAGAATGGGACGACTCCAATTTCAAAGACATTTTAGAGCATAAATTTTTGTTTGTGTTCTTCCAATTTGAAGACGAACAACTGGTTTTAAGGAAAGTGAAATTTTGGAATATGCCATATGCAGACATTTTGGAAGCAGAAAAAGTTTGGGCGAAAACAAAAGATATTGTTTCAAAAGGTAAAATCGTAAAAGAAGTTATCGGGACAACACGTTATACAAACTTTCCAAACAAATCTTTCAATTGGGTTTCGCACGTTAGACCACACGCAACTAATTCAGCAGACACATATCCTTTGCCGACAAAAGACAAATTGACGCAAGCAAAAGAATATACGAAGTATTGTTTTTGGCTTAACAACACTTATGTAAGAGATGAAATTTATTTAAAATAGCCAGCGCATTTGTTAGCACATTTACAATTCGCACAAGTCACCACACAGACCAAAAATTGTAAAAGAGCTACCAAGCAAACGCACAAAGACAGACCAAAATGGCCAGACAAACTACGACCGAAAAAAAATAACGAAGGCATAACACGTGTTTGGCAAAAGTGGCGGTTCAGTGCTTCGTATGACATTTTTTTGGTGGACAAAAATTGGTTTTTCGTATGAACATTTGTGATGATAATCGCCAACTTCGCCAGTTGCAAAACCGTTATTTGCCATACTACCCAGCAGTTTTATCAGGGTTGAGGTGAGAATGGGTAGGGATTAGCACTTTATGGATGTTTAAATGATTTTTTAAAAAATCTATCCAACAAATTTCATTCTTTCAATCAAATCTAAAAAATAGGAAGTTGACCAGATACGTATACCGCTGTCGTCCTTGATGAATTTTCGCACATCTTCTTTTATCATCTCCATGGAGACGTTGTTTATTTTTTCTTTCAGGAGGGCCTTAAACTCTTTTTCAGTTAGATTAATGTTATCAAGGTCTTTGCTATCATTGGCCCTAGATACAAAATGTTCAAGATGGAGGGGTGTTCCTTTCCGTATATACCATTCCATGTCATACCAATCCCTGCCTTTCATACGCTGCTTCCATTTTCTAAACAACAAAGCATGCATTTTGCCGGCAAACAGGTCGGGCAAGGTGTAGGTTTTTACATAGAAAGAAAAGGGTTTCAGCAGAAGTTTATCCTCTGTTTTAAAACCTCCCGGAGGTTGAGTATCCACTTCAATTTTTATTTTTACATGTAAGCGGTTATCATACGGAATGGGAGGGTTTAGATTTTCCAGTTCTAATTCATGCCAAACCGTATCTGACTTCAAAAATGCAGAATCAACATTGCTTTTTGTTTTCTTTTCCTTTTCATGAATACTCACCTTCATGCCCATAGAAGAAAACTCTTCTTCTATTGCAGCAAGATATTTTTCTATTTCAAAATCATTAGCAGGTTTCAAAAGTGAAAAATCCAAATCCTCAGAAAATCTGTCCAACCCATGGAGGATTCTCAATGCAGTACCACCATAGAATGCCGCTTTTTCAAAAAAACCTGCTCTGCACAATCCTGCAAGTGCTACTTCTTGCATGATTTCACGAAGCGCCAAACTAGTCTCCTCTATATTTTTGGGTTGATACTCCTGTAACCATTCTTTTATCATAATTCACTGATTGTATGGATGAGCATTTCAATACTTGATTTTTTAGGGACCCATGGTAGCCAGCTTTTCATTTCTTCTATATTCAATGCCTTTAACCGATCTTCTGTAATCCTTAGGTCTTCCAGTAAAAAATCTACGACTTGTTTTTTGCTACGTAACAAGATGCCTGAAGTGGCAATGATTTTATCACAAATGGCTTTTTCCGGAGAAGCCAGTAAAACATGTTGTTTCTCGGTTAGTTTTCTTTGTTGAATTCCTAGCGCATAATAAGGCAATGGAATATGGGTGTAACTAAACCGTCCTGCAGGGGTAGTATATATTTTACTAAGTCTGGTAGTTACAGATGACACTTCATAAACGCGTTCCGGTATCATGCCCCAATGGAACAAGGCTGATTCTAGGGAAACATAGCTGGGACCCCAAATATGATTGGCCAGGAGAAAAGGCTCGGGGCCTCGAACCAATGAGGCAGGTCCCGGTATGTATAACCCATTTTTTACCAATAGCAGTATTCCCTGTTTAACCAATTCATTGATTTTGTCAAAGGGTCGCTTGTATTCCTTCAACAGTTCCAGTAAAACCTGTTTGGTCAGAGGCTCTTCTGAAAATGGTATGAGTGCAGCTTTAAAATCCATTTATGTAAAAATATTACACTAATATCGGAAAAAATCCGATAAAACAATAATAAAATTACATTTTATACGTAGAAATATATAAAAAATCCCAATCTATAAGGCCTTAAATTAGTGTTTGGTCCAGTATTCATTTGATTTTATGCGAAATATGACAAAAAACAAATGAAAAAATGTATTTATTTCACATAAAACGAAGGAAATGAACAGGGAGCTACTTCAAAAAATGCTGGAATGGAAAAATAAGGTCGAGTGCAAGCCGCTTATCATAAGGGGTGCCAGGGTAGGTAAGATCTGGCTGATGAAAGAGTTTGGCAGGACAGGGTATAAAAAATGGCCTATGTCAATTTTGAGATGGCTCGCTCATTGCATGGGATTTTTGAGAGCGGTTTTGATACAGACGAATTTTATCAAAGCTAAATATTCAAGATAGGACGTTCATAAATGTTTTGAATAAATCTAATTGCATCTTGATTAATTTAAATTAATTTAGATTAATCCAAATTTATCTCTATTTATTTAGATAGAGTTGATAAAAAAAATGGGGCTTTTTCTATCTTCGCAGGGAATAGCGCACTAATAGCGAAGCATGAAAAAATGCAGCCGGGAAAAGTTCAACCGCGCAGGTTGTGGCAGTGGAAAAGGCTTATCTTTAATTATCCGCTATTATTGATTCCTGCAACGGCAGGTTTAATGCAGGCGGAAGTATAGATATTACTTGATATATTTTGTTAGTTCTTCTTTAAGCTTATCATATTCCTCTTGTGTAATTAAACCAAGGTCAAGTTTATCCTTAGCCTTTTTTAATTGTGCCAATGCATCGTCACTAGATAATCCAAAACCTTTTACTTCACCAG
>Ga0209190_1000193_pt1 | contig 43707 bp, 41 predicted proteins | sample M_140205_XF_Meta_FD_187315 | JGI IMG/M metagenome (GOLD analysis project Ga0209190, IMG submission 187315) | Freshwater microbial communities from Lake Montjoie, Canada to study carbon cycling - M_140205_XF_MetaG (SPAdes) (version 2) | ecosystem: Environmental > Aquatic > Freshwater > Lake...
ACTGATACTGAGTAGCCTAACGGCGAAGGCGATTAACCGACCATCACCGTGCTGACTCATTAGCATATAGATAGTGCGTGGGAACGCTCCGCGTGCCCGTCTATATATCATCGGCATCATTAACATACGCCCGTGCCAGAAGGCGATCACGGCAGGGGCGCTAGCAGGGGGCGGGGCGCTAACTGGAAATCCGATATATTCCCACCGTATAGTTGTGTGGATAAGGCGGATAAGGAGTGCGGCGATCCCTCCCAACAACCAGGTTTTGATATTAGCTATAAGGTCTCTGCCACGTGACATGGGGGGTAGTGTAACCACCCATCGCCAAGCCGTCAAAAGAGGGTCTAAGGATAAAGGGATGCTGCCTAGTTACATAAAAACAAAGACTTACCTTAGCGACAAACCTCACACGTAGCTCTTGCAGCAACCCGCCCGGGAGTAACCAGCGGCATCTTGCTTGAGGATGTATAGAGCGCCTTGCCGTGTGCGAGTATGTTTTTGGGGCCCCTTAACGGTATCTCAATGCCCCCTGGAAATTGCGCAATGACCTGAACCTGCGACGCTATTACATCTCCAATGTTCTTCACCGTAACGCTCAAGAAGCTAAGCTCCTCCTGCCCGCGTTTAGTTGATCTTACATACGAGAGGTTACTAGTACGGAGCGTTGTAAGAGCTTTTAATGACGCAATCGAGCTCGCCGGTGCACGCCGCGGAGTAGCATCTGCTACCCCTGTCACTACTAGCAGGAAAGTTATGACTATAGGTAAAAGCTGCCTGATTACGACCATAGCCCCTACTATCGGAACACCGGGCGTAAAGTTGCGGCGGTTCTACTGCACCGACCGTAGGCTCCCTGCACTCGGCTCCTCGTCCCGAAACTGCAAGGCGTGCAGCCGTGAATATTCAGCTCCCTGTTGCAGCAGCTCTTCGTGCGTGCCGCTCTCAACTATTCGTCCTGCACTCATAACAACGATCAGATCAGCGTCCCTGATCGTCGAAAGTCTATGGGCTATAATAACGCTGGTACGCCCCTGCTCAAGTTTCTCAATCGCTAGTTGAACCTCACGCTCGGCTCGATTATCAAGCGATGCTGTTGCCTCGTCGAGGATTAGTACCGGCGCATTCTTTAGGATCGCCCGCGCAATCGCCAGTCTTTGCCGCTCACCACCAGAGAGGGTCATCCCACCCTCCCCTACTAAGGTCTGAAAACCAGCGGGTAGCTTCTGAATAAAGTCTGTAGCGAATGCGGCCTGCGCCGCTGCCATCACCTGCGCCTCTAACGCTTCAGGATTTCCATAAGCTATGTTGTTATACACCGTATCGTTAAAGAGAAAGGTGTGTTGCCCAACTATTGCAAGCTTCGAACGTAGTTGCGCAAGCCCGAGTTCTCTACAATCGATCCCTCCAAAGGTAACCACCCCCTCGGTCGGATCGATAAACCTTGGAATTAAATCAACTAGGGTACTCTTTCCAGAGCCTGAGAATCCAACAAGCGCAACTTTCTTCCCCTCTGGAATCGATAACGAGATGTTTTTAAGCGCACTACTGCGCTCATCACCAGGAGCTCGTGTTGGATATTCAAATGTAACGTTATGAAAGGTGATCTCACAGCTATCTGGGAGTGCTACAGGATGCTTAGGCTCCTCAATAGCAGAGCGCGTATCCAGGATCTCAAAGATCCGTTGGGCACCGGCCAATCCCTGCTGAACCGTAGCATTAACTCGGGTCAGCTTCTTAAACGGTTCGTACATAAGAAAAACTGCGACTAGGAACGCGGTAAAATCGCCAGAGGTTCTGGAACCTGTGATTACCGAATAACCTCCATAGAGCAGCACCCCTGATATCACAAAGCTCGCAAGCACCTCATTGATTGGGCCAGCAAGCGCGCGCACCCGTTCAGCACGGATGAATGTTTTAGTGAGCTCGCGGTTACCGTTTTGAAATCGCCCCTGCTCAAACTCCTCTCGGCAGAAGATCTTCACTACCCGGTGCCCCTGCATACTCTCCTGAAAGAGCGCTGAAAGCTGTCCGATAGCGTCCTGTCCCCGCTTGCTTAACTTACGCATGCGCTTTCCGATCCGCGCGATAGGGAGTCCGGCGATCGGAAAGAAGATAACCGATATGAGCGATAGAACCGGATCAAGATAGATACAGGCACACAGGAGCGCCACAACACGGATAGAGTCCCTAATTATAGCGGCGGTCGAATCGGTCAGGAGCGATCTAATAAGAATAACGTCTGAGGTAACCCTCGAAAGAAGCTCGCCGGTTGAGTGCCGCACAAAGAAATCTGGCGATAGTGAGAGCACGTGTCGATTAACATCGTTTCTCATATCCTCAGTAACACGGTGACCTACGGAGGCCATAAGGAACTGCTGCCAGAAGTCGCAGAACGCTCTAATAACGGCAAATCCGATAATTGAGGCCGGAAGCAACCACAGTAGATCCTTTTTCTCCTGTGTGAAGACCCCATCTAGGAGATACTTGATTAGAAATGGAACAAAACCATCCGTCGCTCCAAAGGCAACCATACAGGCAAGCGCAAGGGTAAAGCCTTTTTTGTGCGGTCGTAAATAGCGAAGTATCCGTCTATACATCTTTGCCTTTACAGCTCTGCCATATTAAACACCATCTGCGCGACCCGCTCGGACACCGTCGCTCCCTCTACGCTCCGCTCTGCGTCGTGCTCGATCAGAGCAGTTCGAACGTACTTAAGATCCGTAAGCATACGATCCCGAACTGGACCATCGTCGTAAATTGCAAGGAGCTCCCGCGCTAACTCAGCGTCATCAAGCTTAACATGCATTAGCTCTCGCACAGCTCCGGGCTTAATTATGTTTACAGGAGAGTACTCCTTTAACGCCACGAAGGTCCAAACTATCACCTTAGAGAGGCGCGAGCCACTGTAGACCGACACGAAGGGCAGCTCTGCTAAGGCCCCCTCTAAATTACACGTCCCAGATTTTAGTGCAGCGACCCTGGCCCGCTGCATCTCTAGCAACGGGGTGCCGTTACTCCAGTCAATAGCAGCAAATGTTTCAGGTTTGACCGCCGTAATCGCTATCTGCTTGGCAAATTCCTCAGACATATTCGAAGCTAATAGCACGGTTCCGCGCAGCTGTGGCTTGACTGATCTCACCCGTTCAAAGGCCCTAAGCATCGGAGGAAGCAACCTCTCAACCTCAAACTTCCTACTCCCTGGTAGAAACAGCACGCTCTCGTTACGCTGCACCTCGCTCACTAGCGAGCTATTCTGATCAGCCAGGGGGTGCCCAACGTAAGTAACGCTCTGATACCCGTGCCTTTCGTAAAAATCACGCTCAAAGGGGAAAATAGCTGCGATGCGATCAACATAACGCTTAATCTTCTCAACCCGTCCCGTACGCCAGGCCCACACCTTTGGGGGAATATAGTAGAGCACCTTACACCCGGCCTTCTTAGCGACTCGCGCTAGCCGCAGATTAAAGTCGGGATAATCAACCAGGATAACTACATGTGGTCGCCAGCTTTTAATGAGGGATGACAGGCACCGAAACGACCCTAAAATAGAACCAGCTGAGCGTAGCAGCTCTGAGAACCCCATCGCGGCGCCGGACTTATAGCAATCAACTACTAGATCGGCTCCGGCCTCACGGCACTCCTTACCCCCCATGCCACGCACCTCCGCCTCTGGCATGCGCGCCTTAATGGCCTGCACAACCCGCCCGAGGTGTTGGTCACCGGAAACCTCTCCTGCGCTGATAAGGACCCGTAGGGTCATAAGATACTCCTCACTCTCTCCATCTGTCTCTTGGCATCTGTTTACCCCATTGAGGCTCCCCCGTATAGAAGTGGGGTGTAACATCCCGAATTAAATGTGGTTTCTTGTGAAATAGGGGGCTTTGCCATATCCTCTCTTTTAGATAGCATTATAGGACTAACGGTAGGGTATCCGTAGTCAAAGAGTCTTAAATATGAAGAGAAAGATCTGTATTACTATATTATCGCTACTGGTTTTTCTGCTCGTTATCCTTGGAGCTGGTGTCGGCTACGTTATTATCCAAGCTAACTCCCTCGTTGAATCACACAGAGCAGATATTGAGCAGCAGATAGCTAGCGCTATCGGTGCTCCTGTTCAGTTTGGCCAGTTAAATGTCTCGCTCTTTCCATCCCTTGAACTATCGATAGCAGACATCGTTGTTAAAGATCTTAGTGACGGGGTACACGGAGTTACATTCAAAAAACTACGCGCTAAAGCCGCACTTCTGCCCCTACTGGCAAAAAAAATAGCGATCCATAACATCACCGTTGAGGAGCCGCATATAGTGCTTATAAAGAGTGCGCATGGTGTGGCAGTAAAAGGGATCGTAGCTAAGCCCCCTGCTAGATCTACTCCTGTGGCCTCTAATCAAACTACCACGCCCCCTTCACCTTCAAAGCTCGATCTATCTATCAATAGAATAATGATTAAGGGTGGTACGATTACGATCCATGACCTCGGTACGAATAAAAAAATATTACTGCAATCAATTAATTTAGACGCGCAGGTTACCCTTGAAGGTTCCCGCATAGGGATTCCGAAGCTCTCGCTCAGTTTAACCCCTCAGGGCGCACACAACCTAGACCTACAGGGAGATGGTATCTCGTTTACACAGGCCTCTGGAGATCTAGCCATTCGATCTCTTACGCTAAAATCATTAGCCGGTCAGCTGCTTGCTAGCGGCAGAATTAAGACCAGCGCAGGTAGCGGGCAACTCGCACTTTCGTCCAATGGAATTGATCTAGCGCCCCTTATGGGAGAGTTAAAGCACCTTGTGCCTAACTTAGAGGTTTACAAGCCAACTGGGGTGCTTGCGCTTGACTCAACCGTTACCTTGCAAGGCTCCGGTGAGCCAACATTAGCGCTTACCCTTACTCCCAAAAACGTAGCGGCCACCCTTCCCGGTGCGATCCAACTCTCTAAAATGGCAGGCGCTATAAATGTCTCTGGAAAGCCCTCAGACCTTATGATTGAGAGCAAGGGGCTTGCCCTAGCGCTGCATGAGGCCCCTCTAACAACGGACCTATCTATGCGGGTCACTCCGACCGGTGTTGAGCTAACCACATTTATCGTGCGTGGTTTTAGCGGTGAGCTGACCTCTCCATCAGCACTTAAACTCGGCCCACCTATATCATTTAACTCTCAGTCCAAGGCCTCGCAGCTTAATCTTACTCAGATCCTGACGGCCTTTAAGCCTGCTCTGGCTAACTCCATAACCGGTACCCTCGCCACCCTAAACTCTGAACTCTCCGGAGTTTCGCATGAAGATATTGCTCGTTCGCTACATGGACATGGCTCCTTTATACTTGTCAACGGAGCTCTTAAGGGCACTAACTTGCCGATGGTGGTATTATCCGAGATCGGCACCCTGCCCTTTGTGAGCGGTCTTTTGACCAGCCATATCCCAGATAAATACACGCTCAATCTCAACGCAAAGGATACTGTTATTCAAGAGCTGAGTGGGAGCTACTCAATCGAAAACGGAGTGACCACGGTCAAGGATCTAACGCTGGTAAGCGATATCTGTACCTTTACAAGCTCTGGAACGATCTCACTTGACGGTGAGCTGAATCTTAATTCAACCTTTACCTTCTCCCCTGATTTCTCGCTGGGATTAGCAAAGGGCGCCAAGGGGTTGGATAAGGCTCTCAACAACGCGCAGCAACTTGTAATACCGGTCATAATTAAGGGTCGATCTCCTGCGATCTTAGTACTACCGGATGTAACGAAGCTCCTCTTACAAACCCTAACTAAGCTACCACGGGAGGCGATCAACATTTTAGGCGGCGTATTGGGCGCAGAGCTATCAAAGCCTAAGGGTGGCTCTAAAAAGGGGCTCGGTGGTATCTTAGGGTTCTAGTCAGGGCTGGGTTAGATCGAGTATAATTCTGCGCAGGGGTCGATTTGCGGAGCAAATCGGGGGTGACAACAATTTAACCACCGACAAGTTTATACTGGGGTGAATAGTTAGATAGCGTATCGATGGAAAACAACGACTTAAACGAAAATCCTGAGAGCACAGAGGCCAAGCTCCCTGAGCCGACCTTTGTTACCTCCCCCGTCAAAAAGAAATCAGCCAAGGATAAGGATGAGCTGGTAGGTGGCTTTGCATTCTTTCTCTCTCTGGGGGCGCTCCTACCGAGCGGGGCGCTGCTCTTAGGGCTCTCGCTATTTAATGTTAGGCCAATTCAGATGCAGGCTACTGGCATCTTTGCGGCAGCGTGGTTCGTAGGAATTCTGCTCGGTCACTCGATGATACGGGGACACCTCTCGGTGCTGCTTCACGAGTTCAAGCACTCACTTATATCTAATCTGGTTGGAAACAAAAGAAAGGGGATGCAGATTAATGAGAATTCAGGTCACTTTGAATACTCATATACCAAAAAGACCGCTCACTTTAACGCCTTTATATCGCTTGCCCCCTATATCGTACCGATATTTACCTTTATCGGAATGCTAGCATCGCTCGGTCTTTTCCGTGACGATCATGCTATGGCGTGTCTCCTGGTTGGCTTGTGTTACGGAGTCGATACGATCCTAAATATCCGTGATATCTCTCCGATTCAAACCGATATAAATCAGATCCGGGGTGGCTACGGTATCGGACTACTCTATATCTTCGCTTGGAACCTAATCACCGCTGCGTTACTAGCTGCCTGGGTATTTCAGGGTGGCGCTGGAATCCTGATGTTACTCGAACAGGTAACAGCCGCACTGATGCATATCTATCTCTTGATCTCATCTTCGAGGACTACAAGTTGAGGCGCAGGATCGTACGAAACCCACTCCATACAGAGCCCGTGGGGTGGGGCTGTAACTCCAGCCATGCGTCGATCCTTGGCGGCCAGTATCTCGGTAATTGATCGGTCGCGCATCCTGCCGCGCCCGATATCGGTCAGGGTACCTACGATATTGCGCACCATCTGCTTTAGAAATCCGCTCCCAATAACGCGATATACGATCTGGTCACCATCTGGCTGAAAGGCACTAGAGAAGATCTTTCTAACAGTAGTACGCGCCGTACAGGCGGAGTCGCGAAAGCTTGAGAAATCGTGTTCACCAACCAGCATCGACGCGCAGCGCTGCATTAGCTCGATATCCATCTCGTGCCCGATATGCCAGACCCTGCGCGCGTCCAATACGGCTGGCGCAGCTCTTCTTAAAATTCGGTAGGAGTAGAGTTTATGAGTGGCGCACCAACCGGGATGAAAATCGTCAGGAACTATACAGGCCGAGAGCACCGATAGCTCTCCTTTAAGGAGGTGACTCACACCCTGTGTGAGGCGATAGAGATCAAGCTCTCCCTCGACCTTAAAGGTCACCACCTGCCCGCGCGCATGCACACCAGCATCGGTTCTCCCTGCTGCTTGCAGAGGAGAGATTGGCCGACGGAGAATTATTTTAATGACCCTCTCAAGCTCGCCCTGCACCGTGCGCAGGTTAGGCTGCTTCTGCCACCCGTGGAACCCCGCTCCATCGTATTCGACTATCAGTTTAATATTGGCCACAATATCTGTCGGATTAGTGCGCTATCAACTTTTCGGCGATCTGTACTGCATTTAAAGCGGCTCCCTTACGAACGTTGTCAGCAACGATCCAGAGGTTAAGTCCGTTATCTACAGACTCATCGCGACGAATGCGCCCAACATGCACCTCATCGGTACCTGCAACATCGAACTGCATCGGATACTCGTCATGCGCGGGATGAATAGCTAGCCCCTCACTCTCAGAGAGGTGTCTGATAATATCTTCAAGCTCAAAAGGCCTCTCCGTTTCGATAAATACGCTCTCTGCATGGCTATAAAAGACCGGCACTCGAACGGCGGTCGCCGTGATACGGAGGTGTGGTAGGCCGAGGATCTTTCGACTCTCGTGAATAATCTTGAACTCCTCCTTTGTAAAGCCGTTGTCGAGTAGCACATCAATCTGTGGAATACAGTTGAAAGCGATCTGGTGCTGGAAGGCCTCCTGCGGTAGCTCCTGCTGATTAAAGACCGCCAAAGTTTGCCCCCATAACTCATCAAGCGCGGCTTTACCGGCACCTGATACCGATTGGTAGGTAGAGACAATAACGTGCTTAAGCCCCGCTATGCGCTGGATTGTATTCAGCACAGCAACAAGCTGAATAGTGGAGCAGTTCGGATTGGCTATGATCATATCCTCAGCTTTTATTGCCGAGAGATTTACCTCAGGCACTATCAGGGGTACCGCTGGATCCATACGATAAAAACTTGAGTTATCGATCGCAACTGCGCCGGCCTTAGCTGCAAGCGGAACGTACTTAGCGGAAAGCTCGGCGGAGGTCCCAAAAAGTGCGATATCGACCCCCTCAAAAACATCCTCTGTAAGCAGCTCGACCTCGACCTCCTGATCGTTAAACTTATAGAACTCTCCTGCTGAATCTTTTGAAGCAAAGAGCCTAAGCTCCGCGCATGGAACTTTACGTTGCTCAAGAATAGTTCTCATCTCGCTACCAACTAATCCAGTAGCACCGACTATTGCTATAACGGGAGTTTTTGAGATCTTCTTCATACTGCTACCTGATAGAACTTACGTTTTGGCACCCTCAAGGGGTTCACAAAGCTACTTTAGAACCAACCGAGGCTAGTGGCAAATAACTCACAATCTACCAGTACTACAGGCAAAAAAAGGGGCGCATTAAGCACCCCTTTGAATGTACGAACAGGGGTAGCCTGCCCGTAAGCTCTATTCTATAGATCTTGAGCTCTAGGCTTCGAGGATATCCTTGCGGCGTTTGTCGCGCAGCAGCTTCTCGATCGTGAACGAGGCGAGTCTAAACCCCTCCTGCTCCGTTTTTCCCGCCTGTAGTGCGATATCTGTAATCGCCTCTATTAGGTCCCCGATCGTTGTATCGATACGGGCACTTTGATCTTGCTCTGTCTGGATATTGGGGCTGTCCATAAACTACTCCTAAAAACCGAAGACCTATAACCTTATGGCTTCAGTATACCTCACACGGAAAGGCCAACCGAAACAAAATAATTTCCGATCGCCCGTGCTGCTAAGATTGAGATGCATAGCAGGGCCTAAAGTTATTCAGTTTTTTATCGATAACGGTAAGTTAGGGAGCCCTGGGGCAATTAAAAGTGGAAACCCCTCTTTTTGATTGACTTTGAAGGCGTTCTTGTAGCTAAACCCATGCGCGCTGGGCAAGCGATAGTCAGCGCACAGAGTGATGCATAAATGCTAGAGGGGGGAGCAGAGCCTACGCTGCCGCGGCTGTTATAACGTCGATACGCTCCTTGAGCTCCTTACCTACCTTAAAGAAGGGTAACTTCTTGGGTGGAACTGGGATCTTCTCGCCGGTCTTTGGATTACGACCTTCGTAGGCTCCGTACTCCTTGACTACGAAGCTTCCGAATCCGCGGATCTCTATACGACCACCACTGATCAGGGTATCTCGCATCTTGCGATAAATCAGGTTAACAACCTCCTCTGACTGAATAACGTTGATCTGAGAACGTTGCGAAAGCTTCTCAATAAGTTCTGATTTATTCACGTAAACCCCTATAATTGAATGACCGTTATCTGGTCCTCATTTATTATCCGCCAGTCAAGGCAACCTGAGTAGATGTTCTTCGGCGTCCATGACACATACTCATCTTATAACCTAACCACTTAACAACACGAGTATATAATCAGTATGATGAAACTCTGTCAAAAGTGATTGCATCAATAATCGAATTTATTTTAAGAAAGATATAATTGTGCTATCCTGTATAACACTGGTTGCGCCTGGCTGCTTGGCGGGCGCCGCCCCCTTTTTGACCAGGCACTTAACTTGGCATAATCCCTCCGATGCTTTACCCTAGAATAGCCGATGCCAACCTCCAATAGCCCTACTACATCCAAAACCTCAAAGCCCGCCATTATCTCTATCCGAAAGCAGGAGAACAACTTTCAGCGCGCTGAGGTAATTAAGCGCAATCGAGAAAAACGCACCCAACACGCTCAGTTTCTGGTTGAGGGGGTGGCCCAGATCAATATAGCAGTCAAACATGGCTGGCGGGTCTACGCGTTTATCTATGCTGACGATCGCGCCCTCTCCTCCTGGGCTGAGGCCCTGCTGGACTCCAACATAGCAGAGCAGCACTGGGAGCTATCCGCAGATCTATTGGCGGCCCTTAGCGATAAGGACGAGCCCTCAGAGCTGCTTGCAATCATTGAGACACGCACCCTTACCCCTAGCGCCATCCAGCCCAAGCAGGACGGCCTGGTGGTTGTTTTTGATCGTCCGAGCAGCCCAGGTAACCTCGGCTCATCAATTCGTTCGGCGCACGCCTTTGGCGCAGATGGCATTATCATCACGGGCCATGCGGTAGATATATACGATCCCTTCGTAGTGCGTGGCAGTATGGGAGCGATCTTCGGCATGCCTGTTAGCACGGCACCCTCTCATACCGATGTGCAAGCGTGGGTGGCTGCTGCACGGGCAGCGGGATTCAACTACAAGGTCGTGGGTAGTAGCAGTAAGTCAGAGGAACAGCTCTCTCAATGCGCCCTCTCTGGGCCTACGCTGCTCGTACTTGGCAACGAGACGGTTGGCATGTCTCGGGGATACAAGGAGATGTGTGACACAACTGTGACGATCCCCATAGTAGGTGAGCTCTCTTCAATAAACGTTAGCTGCGCAGCCTCTATACTGTTATATGAGGTATCTCGGCAGCGGGCTGCCGATAACCGTGGTGCAAATTGAGTAATTGTCCTAATAAGAAGGTGCCTATGAAACCGATGCCTCACATTATCTCGTACATGACCCCTCTGCCACATTCAATTGAGGCATCCAGATCTATCCAGGAGGCGCGTGCTATCATGAACAGTGAGAGTATTCGTCACCTGCCGGTTGTCTCCGAGGGACAGCTCGTAGGCATGTTATCGGAGCGCGATCTAAAACTTGCATTTGCAATCGCTGCAACGACCGAGTCTGAGGAGTCCCTGACCGTTGGAGATGTATGCAATCTAGAGGCCCTCGTTGTCGAGTACGATACCCCGATTGATCAGGTACTCCTGCAGCTTTCAGAGCTACGCGTTGGTTCGGCGCTCGTTACCCGTAACGGAAAGCTGGTGGGGATACTAACAACATCGGATATCTTCCGTAGCTTTGCCGAATTTCTAAAGATGGCGTATCCGGACGCGTAACTATTCACCATGTTTTAGCGTTAATGCTGACTAGTTACATTACAACAACTTAAAGATGCGCTCATTACCAGCGCCTGCGCTGCACAACTGGCCATTACGGACCAGCTCTTCAAGCACACCTAGAATATCAGACTCCTCACCCTGCACGATCGGTCGTTCCTCCTCTTCGTGAACTATGATCAGGTTGTTGAAATACAGCCCATCCTCAGCCTCAGGGTGGCTAAGGGCCGCTATAATCTGCTTTTTAATTGAAGATGTGTTTGTCATATGTATCTCTCGCTGATTATTCCTCACTAATAACTAGGATATCACTTCTGGACCCCTCCACCAAAGACAGGAAGAGCTATTCACACTTAAAATATCCTAAATATTGGCTAGGACCAATACAATTCTGCAGCCATCCCATCTGGGGTCTATTTGCGGAGCAAATCGGAGGTGAATATTTACAAATTTCATATAGTTGCGGTCATGGTGATTGAAGATACTTATTTAACCATATACCCTACCTCTACATGCAAACACCCAAACCAACCGCCCTAGCCCTTATCCTGGCGATAGTGTACCTAATCTGGCCTATAGATTTAATCCCAGACCTCTTTGGCCCAGTGGGTCGCATAGATGATCTACTTGTGATCGCCTTGGTTGCTTGGCAGGCCTATAAATATGCGCGCGCTCAAAAAACCACTAACTCTGAAAACTCTACTCCCCCCAATATGGATGAGCACAACAAAGATGCATATGAGATCTTTGCTCTTCAGAAAGGGGCCTCTAGTTCTGAGATCGAGGCGCGCTATAAGGAGCTGGCGCGCCAATATCACCCCGATAAAGTGGCGCATCTAGGCATCGATCTACAGAAGTTAGCGCATGAGAAGATGATAGAGATCCAGCGTGCCTATGATGAGCTGTTAGCTAAAGCTACCAGAGGTTAATGCGGCACTAAGAATAATGGCGCGCCCGGAGAGGATTGAACTCCCGACCCCAAGTTTAGGAAACTTGTGCTCTATCCAACTGAGCTACGAGCGCCAGCGCCGTGCGCACGATACCAAAATATGCCCCATACGCCAACTAATACGCGGCGCTAGATTAGGGCCCGTTATTTAATCGATTGGGGGTAGAAAACCAGTGGGTTTACAGCCGCGAATCGTCCACTTTCATCCCTGACCCTGGTTTCAAAGTGCAAGTGATTGCCAGTGGCATCCCCGCTCTCTCCAACATCGGCGATATGCTCACCCTTTGTCACCTGTTCGCCAACATCGACCCGATTGCGGCTATTATGCGCATAGACGGTCATTAGACCATCACCCTTAATAACGACGATCCTCCCGTACTTACCCCACGACCTGCTAGCCATAACTACCACACCGTCGTGCGCCGCCAGGATAGGGGTTCCGGCTTTAGCCGCCAGATCGACCCCCTCGTGGAACCTGCGCCAACGCCAACCGAAGTGCGAGGAACGTTGAGCTCCCTCTACAGGCGAATCTAAATTGCCTACGTACCCCCGTACCCCTGTAATATCTACCATTCGAGGGGGTTTATTATCATGCTTCTCATCCCCGCTCATACTCGGAGAGACCCTTGCACCGTTTGATTCAAGGGGCCCAACTGCTGGAATCTTAAGCAGCTGCCCTGCCCGTAGGAGGCTCGGGTTACTTATGTCGTTATAGCGCTGAATATCACTCGGCGAGACCTCAAAGCGAACTCCGATCTCATAGAGGGTATCGCCCCGCTCTACTTTATAACTTCTCTCAGGCTGTGCGCTAGGAGCTAGAGCTCTAGGAGCTAGAAAGGTGCACCCAGTTGCAAGGGTCATGAAGATTACGTGCGGTATAAGCAACAATGCTCTGCGCATATACTTTGCCCCCCTAACGAAAATCAATCGCTTCGAACGTTACTCGCCTGATACCATCATCAGATCGCTTCCAGATGGTTAAGCGGGTCGCGCCATCACTAACTAGCGGCGCAACTAGAACCCCCTGTAAGGCGAGTTGATCGAGCGGTAGCTCCCCTTCATCCGAAACGGGATATGAAGCTACGATCGCATCAAATGGTCCGACCTCACCCCATCCCTTTCTGCCCTCTCCCCGTCGCACTACTACACCGTGGTGACCAAGGTTATCGAGCTGCTTGCGTGAGCTCTGTGCAAAGGAGCTCAGCACCTCTACCCCAAAAACCTGCGCTCCAGCAGTTGCCATTACAGCGCAGAGGTATCCACTTCCGAAGCCGAGCTCAAGGATGCGCATGCGCTTACGGATGTTAATAAGCCCCATCATTCGAATAAGGACTGATGGTCTAGTGAGCCACTGTCCATTCACTAATGGCAGCTCCACATCCTTGAACGCGAGAGAGCTGGGGCTCCCCTCTGCAAACCCATCGCGGGGAACTGCACAGAATGAATTAAAAACCGTGCGCTCAACATCTTCATTGAGAATGCCCGCGCTAATCACCAGACGCTGAACGCAATCTCTCCAACGTGGGTCGACAGTAATGGATGATATAATGGGCCGTGCTTCCTGCATACCTGCGTGTCACCAAAGGAATCCCGCTTAGGGGGAGACTTTTTAGGTTAGATCTTCAGATCACCACGAAGAGGCTCGGTTGGAAAGGGATCAAATGATCCCTTTTCGGCCTAATTAACCTTAGCAATTCCAAGTTTCTGAAAAAGAATAGGAGGTTGCGACAACGGCCGATCAACCACCGATATATTAACGACATCCTCCCAGGCAACCTCTTTGGCATCCCTGCCAAATGCCGCTACGATCTTAGTAGCAGCACCTGGGATAAAGGGCAGTAACATAACCCCCAGGCCGTGAATCGCACGCAGTACGTACGCTAACGTAACCTTGGTCGTCTCCATATCTGTCTTACGGGTTGTCCAGGGCGCCTTCTCATCTACGTACTTATTACAGTAACGAACGAACTCCATGATCCTTTCAAGCGCTGCTTTAAAGGAGTGCCCCTCAAGCTCCCTAGTAACATCCTCAAAGGTACTGCACAACGCCGCCTCCATGGCGCGATCCAGATCCGTAACAAAGGCATTATCAAATGGAGCGACGGTGGCTCCACAGTGCTTAAGCGAGAACGATGTGATGCGATTAACCAGGTTTCCGAGGGCATCGGCTAATTCACCGTTATGCCGATGCTCAAGATCGTCTGGCTTGAAAACTGAACGTGATTTCTCAGATGCTATAGATGTCAGATAGTATCTGAGGGTATCAGGATCTCCGCCAGCCTCAAGATAATCGCCGATCCAAACAGCTGTGCCGCGCGATTTTGAGATCTTCTCTACCGCTCCGCCCGGTACCTGCATAGTAAAGAAATGATTTACGATCACTCCGCTTGGCATCCTGATTGATCCCTCTACTGCCAACATCGCTATCCAGACGATACAGTGGAATACGGTATTATCCTCGCCGATGAAGTGATAGATCTCGGCATCATCCGAGCGCCACCAGGCGTCCGCTGCAGCCGCTGTTTTGCCCTCTTTTATACAGAGCTCCTTTGTAAAGGAGAGATATCCAATCGGCGCATCGAACCAGACGTAGAGCACTTTATTCTTGGCATCCGGATCATCAAGAGGTACCGGAATACCCCACGAGATATCACGCGTCATGGCGCGCTTGACTAACCCCGTTCCGAGCAGTCCCCGCACATAGGCCTTAGTTTGAGCACGTACATGTGACTTTTCGAGCCAAGCCTCAACCTGTGTCGCGAACCTAGAGAGATCGAGGAACCAATGTACGGTTTCCCTAATAACCGCCGGCTCTCCGGAGATCGCACTTCTTGCGTTCTTAAGGGTATCAACGTCGAGCATCTTTCCGCAGTTCTCACACTGGTCGCCGTTCTGATCAGTGGCCTGACAGTATCCGCAGCTGCCCTTTACATATCGATCGGGTAGAAAGGCGCTGCGCGCCTCATCATAGAACTGTCGTCCACTCTGTTTCTCTAAATATCCCTTATCGTAGAGCACCTTAAAGAAGCGCTGACCCTCCTCGGCATGAACCGGGCAGACGCTAGTACCACTGTAGATATCAAAGGTAATTCCCATGCCGGCGAAGTCCTCGGCCTGTTTGGCGCGGTAGAAGTTTGCTACCTCGGCGGGGGTCTTGCCCTCCTTTTCTGCGGAGATCATAAGTGCTACGCCGTGATCGTCCGAGCCAGATATAAACCGCACCTCAGCCCCGGTCATACGCAGGTAGCGAACGTAGATATCCGCAGGGATATAGGCCCCACCGAGGTGCCCAACGTGCGGGCGATTATTAGAGTACGGAAGTGCTGCGGTCACTAGGACCTTACGAGCCTTGCCTGATCTTTGAGCATTAGTCATGGGGTAAATTCCAACTCGGATACCCACCCAAGCCTACGAAAAGCGGCTTGGGTCATCGGCACCATTTATAGTAGTATGATCTAACGCTCTCACGGGGATTCTGTAAACCCTGCTTAGGGGTTCAGCTCAACTTCTTTAGCCGGGAAAGCGCAGATAGCTGCACAGATAGCTGTGTTTTTGTAAAAATATGCCCGCTATGGACAACTATTACAAGATTCTTGGGGTAACAACGGCTGCTACGGCAACGGAGATCCGGCGTGCCTATCGCATCCTGGCACGCCGTTACCACCCTGACCTAAACCCAGGCAAGGCGAGTGAGGACACCTTTAAGAAGATAGCGCAGGCGTACGCTATTCTTTCCGATGCCGAGCAGCGACAACAACACGATGCCGCACTTGAAAGTACTAAATCATCCTTCGCCACGGCCTTTGATCGAGCCCATAGAACCTATCGAAAGAACCAACAGAGGGCGCCATCATCTGCGCAACCACCCCCAATAAAGCCTGCACCGCAAGCTACTCCACAAGCAACTCAGCAAAAGCCCCCTCCGCATACACCTAAAGCGCACCCCCATAAGGCCAAAAAGATCGACCTATCCAGCATCGCTCGCTCCTCCCGTCAAAAGCTGCGCGCTCTCAGAAGAGCTATCTTCAACGACTCCTCAAAGAGCGCTGCAACTGCTAACCAGATCACTCAAGTATCGCTCCTTGAGCTCTCCATCTCAATATACGATGCGATTCAAGGGGTACGTCGAACCGTTGAGCTAACCGACGCTACTGGCGAGCCACGCAAGATCTCCGCTCATATTCCACCCGGAGTTCGTACCGGAAGCGTCGTTCGGTTTCGTCGTAAAGAATTTCCGACCGAGGAGGTGATTCTTATGATTAGAGTTGCCACCCACCCCTGGCTCTCACTTTCGACTAAGGGGCTCACGATGGAGATTCCGATCACAATTAATGAGGCCCTACAGGGCGGAAAAATTCAGGTCCCCTCACTTGCAGAGCCCCTTTTGGTCAGCATAGAGCCTGGCACTCAAAGTGGTAGCGAGGTGCGTCTTAAGGGCCAGGGGGTAACGTATCGTGATGGGCTTAGGGGGGATCTATTTATTCGATTTATGGTTAAGATCCCAGAGGGCGCTCAGGCCGAAAGCTTGCGGGAGCGCTGTGCGGAGTTAGACGAGTATTATACGCACCCTATTAGGCAGAATCTCCCTCGGAGTATCCTTAATGAATAGCCAGAAAGCCCTGCTTGATAAGCGATCAATCGCGCCCCTGATCTTCTTTGCAAAAACAATACTCTGTCAGATGATTGCACTGGCTATCTGTATCCTTGCTTGGTCCCTTTATCCGCAGGTTAGCGCGGTGCTAATAGCCGCCTCGATAGCTGCTTTTATTACGGCCAACTTTCTCTCACTCTCTGCACCCTGGAGCATACTTAATCTATTATTGCCGCTCGGCGCGGCTTGCGCCCTAATGCTCGAAATACCGAACGTAGTATTTCTGGTGCTACTGGTAGCCCTGGTTTGTGTCTACGTTCCGGCTTTTTGGACACGGGTGCCATATTATCCAACTCAGCGGGCAGCCTATGCGTTCCTATTGGCAGAGCTTCCTCTCGATCGCCCATTTACCTTTATCGATGTAGGGTGCGGGTTTGGAGAGCTGTTATTTTTTCTTAGTAAGAAGCGTCCCAATGGTAGTTTTATCGGGGTTGAGATCGGGCCGTTGCCGTTCCTGTTAGCAAAGCTAAGATCTCTTTTTTGCTCAGAGGTATCTATTCGCTTTCAAAGTATGTGGCGAACAGAGCTGACCCCTTTCGATTACGTTTATACATTCCTCTCGCCTGCTCCGATGGAGCGTATCTGGCTAAAGGCGAGCTCAGAGATGCGGCAGGGGGCTACATTTATAAGCAACTCATTTCCGGCTCCAGTTGAATCTGACTCTGTGATTGCACTTAAAGATAGCCGCCGTTCGAGCCTTTACCTGTACCGAATCGGGGCTTGAATACGCTTGAATGTGGCGTTAGCACTGCCCTAGTCGCTTATGCTCTCTTCGCCTGCGCCTCGCCAATCGTTGTGACACGATCTCGCCCCTTAAATCGCTCCCAGGTTATAACAACTGGTGCTACGATAAAGATCGTCGAGTAGGAGCCGCAAACGATGCCAACTACAAGGTAAAGGCTGAGATCTTTAATATCCCCAGCACCTACCAGATAGAGCGCAAGCGCCGAAAAGAGGGTCAACATGTGGGTAATGATAGTTCTCGAAAGGGTAAAGTTAATCGCCTCGTTTACAACATCTGAGATATTGTAGTTTTTCCGCTTCTTGCGCTCCTCTCTTACACGATCAAAGACCACCACCGTATCATTCACCGAATAACCTATGATCGTCAGTGCGCCCGCCAGGGTGGCCATACCGATTAGGTGTCCAGATGCCAGATAGACCCCGGTAGCGATAATTACATCGTGAAAAAGTGCTATGATTGAACCGAGGCCGATAGCAAACTCAAATCTAAATATGATGTAGAGCATGATCCCTACTAACCCAAGCCCAATAGCTAATATGGCGCTACGCTGCAACTCCTTGCCAACGGTCGGACCAACGAAATCTGTTTTCTCAATTTTAGATACATCGCCGAAAGCCGCTTTGAGCGCTGACTCAATCCTGGTACGAACGATCTGCGGATCAGTGCTCTCGCCTAACCGTACCGAGTACTCATTCTTCATCCCTTGGAAGGCCTGAACGCGCACCTCAGGAAGCCCCTGTGCGGCTAATCCGGCTCGGATCTTCTCACTGTTAAAATCGCCCTGGAACTCGATCAGGAACTCATGCCCACCGAGGAAATCTGTGCCGTATTTCGTATCACCCTTCGAAATAAAGACCCAGATAGACCAGACAACACATATAATAGAGATTACCGCACAGAGATATCGCTTCCCCATGAAGTTGATCTTAGCTGAGCTTGAGATTAGCTCTTTCATGACTGACTCCCTACGCTACTAAATTTACTGAGCCTTTAAATTGATAACCCTTTTTCCCCCTTGAGCTCGAAATAATCGAAGCACAATCGCGCTACATACACGGCGCAGAAAAGGGTTGTTACTATGCCGATCGAAAGGGTTACTGCAAAGCCTCGCACTGCGCCGGTACCGAAGTAGTACAGGAGCGATCCCGCCAAGAGCGTCGTAACGTTAGCGTCAAAGATCGCACTGAAGGCCTTCTCAAAGCCGGTATGTACGGCTAGATCTCGACTAGCGCCACTACGAATCTCATCTCGGATGCGTTCGAATATAATAACGTTAGAGTCAACAGCCATACCGATCGTTAACGCAAGACCTGCCAACCCAGGTAGGGTTAAGGTTGCTCCGAACAACGAAAGGCAGCCGATCATAAGCACTGCATTGAGAGCTAGCGTAACAACAGCCACCATGCCGGACTTTACGTAGTAGATCACCATAAAGAGCGCAATCGCAGTGAACCCGATCGCCATTGCAAGAACCCCCTTCTTAACTGACTCAAGCCCAAGGGTTGGACCAACGGTGCGCTCCTCCATAATCTCTAATGGCGCTGGCAACGCTCCAGATTTAAGAACTACCTTTAGCTCACGTGCCTCATCCATATTAAAGCCAGTGATCTCCGCGTCCCCGCCCGTAATAGCTGAGTTAATCGTAGGGGCGGAATTAACAACCCCGTTCAGAACGATCGCAAGTCGTCGCCCAATATTCTCTGCGGTAACACGCGCGAATGTCTGAGTGCCAGGAGGAGAGAGCTTGAGAAGAACTCGCACCTGGCCGTTCTGATCGATATCAACCCGCGCATCGCTGACCGCATCACCGGTCATTACGGTCTGATCCTCAACGATCATGGGCTCTCCGTTCTTGCTGCGCAGACTCACTGTACCGATACCTGTGCCGGTAGTGGCAGATGGAACCAGGCGGAATTCAAGCTTAGCAACGTTTCCAACAACTTTCTTGACCGCTGCGATATCGGATACACCTGGCATCTGAAGAATAATGCGGTCCTCGCCAGACTTCTGAATAAGGGGCTCTGCTACGCCGAACTGATCAACCCTACTGCGCAGCGTCTCTATGGCTTGCTCGATCGCCTCGTGCTCAATCTTTTTTGCAAGTAGTGGCGGGATACCGAAAACAAGGCGCGGCTGCGGTCCATCCATCTCTTGCCGTAAGAGGGTTAAGTCCGGCACCTTCTCTATTACCGTATTCTTTGCCGCTTCAAGTGAAGCTTCTGTAAGCAGGCTTATCTGTAATGTAGTATCCGGTGACACAGCAGATCTAACTACTGCGATACGTTTAGTGCGCAGCTCCGAACGGATCAAAGCTAGCGAGGATTGCAATCTGCTTTTTACCGCCTCCTCTGCTTTTACCTTGTAGACAAGGTGCACACCGCCGCTGATATCCAGGCCCAACGAGATCGGCTTGGTAAACCAGTTCTGCGTAAAGTTATCGCGCAAGATAGTCGGTAGCAGCGACAATATCGCTGCCAGAGTTACCACTGTGACGATAAGGACCCTCTGAAAGATATCTTTTCCCATGACGCTCCGTTACAAAAAGTTAGGCGGCTTCCGCCTTCTTTCCATCCACGCTCTCCATGCGTGCAATATACGCAGGAACGAGTCGGATCTTTACATTCGTTGCGATCTCAAGCAGTACGTACTCCTTTTCAATCCCAACTATGCGTCCGACGATACCGCTTGTTGTTACCACCGAATCTCCCTTCTTAAGGGTGTCGACCATAGTTTTATGCGATTTGTTCTTCTTATCCTGAGGACGAATTACCATCGTCCAGAAGATCAGGTAACAGATCGCCAGCATCGGAGCCATGCTTATTAAGGAGCTCAATAGCGTTGGTTGATCGGAGGCCGCTGCTCCTGCTACTGCGGCACCCTGCGCTGCAGCATCAAGCGGTGAGAACATTAATGCCCCACAAAATAGAACGACAATAGCTAATATATATTTAGTCTTCATATGTAAACACCCATTAAAACAAGCATTTGAATTATCATATCTGGGCGATAAGCGCACTATACTTTGAGCGTAACTATTCACCCCAGTATAAACTTGTCGGTGTTTAAAAAGACTCGAGCTTGCGATCAGTCCTAAAGACCCACCTTTCTTGACGTCCCCTGATCGGGGACGCTTCTTTTAGGGGTAAATAGTTAGTATTGTCACCCCCGATTTGCTCCGCAAATCGACCCCTGAGGGGTTTGTTCCCACCCCAGTTTGCTCCGCAAACTCGCCCCTTGATAGGGGCTAACGCAAAAAGCCCTTAAGGGTACCTGGCAACTCGTGCGCAATGGTTGCCTCACGCCCGGGGCCAACGCTTATTAGGCTGACCGGACAATCAACGAGCTTTGATATCCCCTGTACGAACACCTTTAAGCTCTGCGGCAACTCCTGCCAACTCCTCACCCCAGTTATATCGGCATCCCAACCCTCAAAATCTACATATTGCGGCTCCAGCCCATCGTATTCGTATGCTAACGCTGGAAGGTCGTGCTGTAGCTCACCGTTGATCCGATATCCGGTACATACCTTTATTGAGCGCATTCCGCTTAGAACATCTAGCTTCGTCAGCACCAGGCTATCGATGCCGCTGATCCTAACGGCCCTCTTAAGGGCAACGCAATCGAACCAACCGCACCGTCTTGCACGACCTGTAACGGTTCCGAACTCATGCCCACGTGTGCGCACCTCATCCCCAACAGCGGCCTCCATCTCGGTCGGAAATGGTCCCTCTCCGACCCGGGTTGAATATGCCTTAGCAACTCCAAGCACTGAATCGATCATCTTGGGGCCTATGCCAACCCCGATTAGGGCCGCCCCTGCGATGGTCGAAGATGAAGTTACGTATGGATAGGTGCCGTGCATCTGATCAAGTAGCACTCCCTGCGCCCCTTCAAAAACCACACGCTCGCCAGCTCTAATGGCGTCATAAATCAAGCGACTTCCGTTCGCCACATATGGCGCAAGGATAGAAGCCTCCTCTTCGAGCTTAGCCCACACTGAGTCAAAATCAACCTGCGTGTCGCTATCAAGAACATACTTCAGGATCTTGTTTTTCTCCTCAACGTGGGCCCGTATTCGATCCTTCATCAGGTGTGGCACGAGCAGGTCGGCGCATCTAATACCGGAGCGTTGGCTGCGATCTTCATACGCTGGCCCAATACCTCTGCCGGTAGTACCGATGCGTTGTACCCCACGCGCACGCTCGCGCGCCTTGTCGGTCAGGATATGATAGTCAAGAACGAGATGCGCATCTCGATCTATAAATACTCGAGCAGGAGAGATATCAACACCAGCCTGGCGTACCCGCTCCATTTCAGAGATTAGAACAGAGGGATTAAGAACCACCCCCGCTCCAAGCAGGCATTTAACCCCTGGCCTAAGAACTCCGCTCGGCAGAAGGCTTAACGCCGTCTTTACCCCATCTACGACGATAGTATGCCCGGCGTTATTACCACCCTGAAAGCGTACGACCCACTCTGCGTGCTCTGTAAGCACATCGACGATCTTGCCCTTACCCTCGTCTCCCCACTGCGCTCCAACAACTATTATTGCAGACATCTTTTACCCCTGTATGTGCTAACCCCAGTAACTATACCGCAAACTATTATGTAGGAGAGCCTAGTTTTAGTCCAAGATTGATCTCAAAATCGATGCTCTGATCAGGATTAACCCGCAGCAGCCCCAAGGTATCACTAGAGCCCTCAACGCCGTACATAACAACCCCTGGCTTCTCCCTTAATCCGGTCATAAACGCAGCCTCTTCCAGCGCTCGCAGGGAATTACGCTGACCGTTATGCAGCGCTGCCGCTACTGCAGGCGCTAGCTCGATGCGGGGAAGGTGTGGCACTAGCACCGACCAATCCTGCACTAGCTCCCACGATACCTCTGTAATCTGCACAGCTCTATCTACCGACAAAACCCCAGACCGTTCTCGCCGTATGGTTGCGACAGCAGCACCACAACCGAGTGCATCTCCAAGATCACGCGCAACCGAACGCACATAAGTTCCGGGAGAGCACTCCATCCGATACCCGATCAGATCAGGCGACAACGATGAAAGCTCTAAGCGGCTTACCTCAACCTCTCTTGCTTTAAGTTCGAATTCCTCCCCTAAACGTTGCATCTTATGTGCACGTTTTCCACCGACCTTAACGGCGCTAACCTTTGGAGGGACCTGCTGAATATGTCCAATGAACCTCTGAGCACACTGATGAATCTGTTCGAAACTAGGGATATCCTCCGAGCGACTCAAGACCTCCCCAGCTAGATCATCCGTTGACGTTCTAACCCCAAGCTTAATCGTTCCACTATAGACCTTAGTACCATCTGCTGCGTATGAGGCTATGCGGGTGGCGCCGTTTATAAGAATAACTAGCAATCCAGTGGCATCGGGATCCAAGGTCCCTGCATGTCCGACCCGTGCGGCCTGCAATATATGTTTAATACGCGCGACCACACCAGCAGATGTGATACCAGTGGGCTTATCGATCAGAAGTATACCGTTATGCATGGCCTGTTAAGAGAGCATTACTCACCTTATCACGTAGCTCACTCTTGAGAAGATCCAGCCCCTTGCGCCACCTAAATGCTGCTGCTGGCTTGTGTCCACCACCACCGAAAGATTGTGCTATGGCCGCTACATCGACCGCTCCAAGACGTGATCTGAGGCTAACACGCCACATATCTACGTCCTGTTTGAAGAGCACCGATACATTTACCCCTTCGATATCACGCGCCCGCTCCGCCAGGGAGTCGGCGTCGAGTAGCTCCGCGCCGAGGCGCTTAAGCATCTCCTGAGTTACCGTTACCTCGGCGAATGCGCCGTTGTTAAGAATATTGATGTTAATCATCGCCTCAGCTTGCAACTTAATTGCAGGTAGGGAGTGATTGGCGAAGAGCTCCTGAGTTAGTTTGTCAGGACGAGCGCCACGCTCCATAAGATCATGCGCGGCTAAGAAGGTTTTTGCGCTCGTGCTCTGATATCTAAAGGACCCTGTATCCCCTATTATCCCCGCCAATAAACACGCCGCTACATCGCTCGTGATAATATCATTACGAGCGAGACGGTGTTCAGCTTCCTTTAGCAGATTAAATACAAGCTCAGAGGTAGAGCTAGCACCATCAACAACATAGTTTATCTGCCCAAAGTTAGTATTGGCGTTGTGGTGATCGATATTGATGACCTTTGTTGCAGCGCGCACATACGGGACTAATAATTCTCCAACTCGCTCAAGTGCTCCACAATCACACACCACAAGCACATCATCTTCAGCGAGTGGCGGTGGAATGGTGGCAGACACATCTTTGGCACCAGGAATCACTGCATAGCGTGGGACAAATCCGCTCTCGTTATAAACTACAACCGAGATACCTAGTTGCTTTAGGGCTGCCGCTAATCCACACGAAGATCCGTAGGCATCGGCGTCCGGACTAGTATGTGAGAGAACTACAGCGCGCTTACTGCTGTGCAATAGATCAAGCACGTCGTCTATGACAGAGCCGTTACTCATTGGGGATCCGAGGCCTTAACCCTCTCCATAAGACGCTCAACCTCCTCTACCGTATCGAGCGTGTCGTCGTAATAGAATCTAATGGTAGGCACAAAACGGATGTCGAGCTTCTTTGCTATAGTATGCTTAAAGTGCCCCTGTGCGGCCCGAAAAGCTACCTCTACCTCAGCAATGCGCGCTTTACGATCGATATCCGAGGGGAATGAAACAACCCAGTATACCTTACCCATGCGCAGATCGGGCGAGATCATAACGGAGGTAATCGTCACGAGATTAAAACGGGGGTCAGCCGTATAGTTCAGGTGCTGCGCCACTAGCTCCTTGATCCTCTCTGCAATCTGATATACTCGACGACTCTCGGCCATATCTACCTTAGATCCAATTCAAGGGTGAACCCCCTTAACTAGCAGAAGCTACTAAAGGGTCGCAGCGATCTCTTTATACTCAAACACCTCTACGACATCTCCAATCTTCACATCGTTGAAGCCCTCAAGGCCGATACCGCACTCAAAGCCAGCTTGCACTTCACGCACGTCATCCTTAAAGCGCCTTAGGCTAGACATCTTGCCCTCATGAATAACACGGCTGTCGCGCAGCAAGCGGGCGTTAGCATTTCTGCGAACCAAACCACCTGTAACGTAACAACCAGCTATTACACCGATCTTAGGAATACTAAAGGTATCACGAACCTCTACACGTCCAAGACTGGACTCCTGCTTAATAGGCGCTAACAAGCCGAGCATGGCGTTCTTCATATCGTCCAAGAGCTCGTATATCACACGGTAGAACCGAATCTGCACGCTGGACTTCTCGGCCTCAGCCATAACACGCGGCTCTCCTCGCACTCCGAAACCAACTATGATGGCGCGTGATGCGATTGCAAGCTGCACGTCGCTTTCATTTATACCGCCAACCGCGGAGTGCAGAACTCGCACCTTAACCTTATCTCCTGAGAGCTTCTCAATAGAATCCTTAACGGCCTCTACAGAACCCTGTACATCCGCCTTAAGAATTACATTAAGCTCCTGAGCGGCCTGGCCGCTTGCTTTCTTAGCGAACTCTTCAAGGCTAATTGGACCTGTTGCGAGCGCACGTTGCTGCTGCTGCTTTAGCTGCATACGGTTACTTGCAACCTCGCGCGCATCAGATTCACTCGCAAGGGCGAGAAAATCATCTCCCGAGTCCGGCATACCGGCTAGCCCTGTAATCTCAACTGGCACAGATGGGCCCGCAGCCTCAATTTTATCACCCTTGTAATTGTTCATCGTACGAACTCGGCCATACTCTGAGCCGCTTACAAAGTTATCTCCAATCTTGAGCGTTCCTGCCTGAACGAGCACCGTTGCAACCACGCCGCGCCCACGATCCTGCCTGCTCTCAAGTATCGTACCCTTCGCACGACGCTCTGCATTAGCCTTAAGCTCCTTGACCTCTGCCAGTACCAGAATGCCATCTAGCAACTCAGGGATACCGTCACCCTTAAGTGCAGATACGCGGCAGAACATGGTGTCCCCACCCCAATCCTCCGGTTGCAGGCCTAGCTCTGCCAACTGGGTTCGTACCCGATCCGGATTAGCATCCGCCTTATCCATCTTATTAATAGCAACTATCAGCGGAACCTTCGCAGCCTGTGCGTGGTTAATAGCCTCCCTCGTCTGTGGCATCACACCATCATCCGCCGCAACAACCAGCACAACGATATCTGTAACTTGAGCTCCGCGCGCGCGCATAGCTGTAAATGCCGCGTGACCAGGCGTATCAATAAACGTAATGACTTTGCCCCCTGCAGTGGTCACACTGTAGGCCCCGATATGCTGCGTAATTCCACCCGCCTCCTTGGCTGCAACGGCGGCGCTGCGAATTTTATCGAGCAACGAGGTTTTACCGTGATCAACGTGTCCCATAACGGTAACTACCGGTGGGCGTGGTTGTAGGTTTCCAACCTCCTCTTCAACAATATCCTGAATAATGTCCTGCTCGTTAAACTCGACATGCTTAACTTCATAGCCCAACTCATCAGCTACGATAGTGGCAGTGTCTTTGTCGATCGCCTGATTGATCGTTGCAAGAATACCTAGACCAAGCAGCTTTGCGATAACTTCGCCTGATTTAAGACTCATCTGCTTAGCAAGTTCCCCAACCGTTATTGAATCCCCTAATTCAATAATGCGCTTGGCGACCTTAAGCTTTTCAAGCTCAGATCCTCGCATCCCTGTAGGAGGACCCCTCTGTCCCCTTTGCTTTGGGCGACGGTTCTCTCGACCACCATAATCAACTAAATCAACACTACTGATCTCGCGCTTGCGTCCCTTTTTAATTCCCTTCTTTTGCTGACCCTCATCCTCATCAACGATAATGGGTCGCGCAGCTACGACAGGCACACCCTTAGTAGGCCGTTTCACTTCGACTGCACGTACGATAACTCGGCGCTGTGGAAGCTCGATCTTACCCAGAATACGTGGGCCAGGCTTATTCGTACTCACAACTCCAGCCTGCGGTGGCTGTTGCAATACTGGCGCCGCTGTTTCTTTAGCCTTGCTGCCTGCTGCACCCATAGATTCAAGCGCTGTTGTCTCTATCTGCTCCTGGCTAGAATCCTGCTCCTCTTTTACAGCCTCAACATGCTGCGGCAAGGCATTGGTCTGCTCAGACTCACTCAGATGCCAAGCGGCTCCAGCAAGTTCAGCTGCGGGGGATGTTTGTGCATTTAAATCATCTTCAGCCTGAATCTCAGTCGGTACCATTGTCTCAAATGTGGTCTCAACTGTGGTCTCAACTGTGGTCTCGCCTGTAGTCTCAGCTGTATCGACCGATCGGCGACGACGAATTACGCCGCCTGCCCTTTTTTCTACAACCGTATCGGTTGCTCCCGTGGCTAGATCAACTCTACGTGTCACCGTTTCCGAGTTTTCGTTCTTGGATATACCCAGCGCCTGCCGAATAAGGGCTCTGCGGATCGCATCGGACTCATCTGCTTCGAGCGAGTGTGAATGCGAGCTCTTACCGCGAATACCAAGATCCTGAGCCTTCGCAAGAACGACCTTGTTCTCGACTCCGAGCTCTTTTGCTAGTTCATGAATTCTTATCTTTGACATGTGCCTTTCTATATCTTGCTGGCGCCTATCGCCTACTGTTGCTTCGTTACTCGATCCATCAGGCGAACTACCGTTAGCCTTAACTGCTCTATATTGAGTATCCCCTGCGAGATGCGTAACGCTCGCTCCCATCTCGCCGCCTGTCCCATACGGGATATGCATCCGATATCAGGGTGCACATAGGCTCCCCTGCCGGGTAACCGCTGTCCCTCATCCCAAACCAATACGCCTTCGCATAAAACCATGCGCAGAAGGCTCTCCTTGCTCGCCTTAGAGCGACAGATCAAACATGTCCGCTCCGAAACTCCCAAGCTCTCCCCCTACGACTCCTTATCCCTACAGAAGCGGCGCAGCGCGATTAGTTCCACTCTTGAGGAACGAATCAGCTGCCGCACGAATCTGCTCAATATCTCCATCCTCAATGCCGCTCACCAGACGGAGAGCATCATCTTCGGCCTCTACAACTTTCTGAATCGTCTTATAACCGGCTCCGATTAACATCTCTCGAATATCAGCGGTAATAGGCAGCCGATCTAGATCCGATAGCGTCTCACTCTCTGCTACAGCAACCTTATCGAGCTCATCTCCCATCTGCTCGGCATACGCCCTAGCATTCTTATGAATCTCAGAAGCCTGATCTTGTGAAAGTCCCTCAACCTCAAAGAGCTCCTCAAGCGCAACATCTGATATCTCTCGAACACCACGGTAGCCGTGCTGAAAGAGGAGCTCGGCATGCATAAAGTCGATACCTGGAATTGCACTGAGAGCAGCACGCGCTCTGCGCGCCTCCTCTTCGGCAACCGACACGCTTCGAACATCGATACGCCAGCCAGAAAGCTTGCTCGCGAGCTTCACGTTCTGTCCACGGCGACCGATTGCGAGTGATAGTTGATCATCAGGAACGATAACCTCCATGGAGTGTTGCTCCTCGTCCACAACTACGCGGCTAACCTCTGCTGGCGACAATGCGCGCGCAACGAATGAGGGCTCGTCAGGTGTCCATGTGATAATATCGATACGCTCTCCACGCAGCTCCTGCACAACAGCCTGTACGCGAGAGCCCTTGATACCAACGCAGGCACCAACCGGGTCCACTCCTGAGTCGTTTGAATATACAGCGATCTTAGCACGCTCACCTGGCTCACGAGCCACGGCTTTGAGCTCAATGACGCGATCGGCTATCTCAGGAACCTCAAGCTCAAAGAGCTTCTTAAGAAGATCTGGATGGCTACGAGTAAGGATGATCTGCGGTCCTCGTGCTGAACGGTCAACGTCAAGTATCATTCCACGTAGGCGATCTCCTGGGCGATAACGTTCACGTTGAATCTGCTCACGCTTCGGCAGAATTGCCTCAGTGCGTCCAAGATTCACCACGATGTTACCACGCTCAAGTCTGAGCACGATGCCGTTAATAAGATCGCCCTTAGAGTCCTTGTACTCCTCGAATATAACTCCGCGCTCTGCATCACGAACCTTCTGCATGATGACCTGCTTTGCGGTCTGTGCGGCGATACGACCGAGCACCTCTGTATCGAGCTTTTTACCGAGCTCGTCACCGATCATTGCGTCTGGATCAACCTCAGCACGGGCCTCCTTAAGCAATATCTGAGTATCGTTATCCTCAACCCGTTCCACTACGACCTTAAACTGGACCACTTCGATCTCTCCAGTCTCCTCGTTAAACTTGGTCTCAAGATTTAAGTTGTGCCCAAAGTGCTTACGAGCCGCGGATAACATCGCAGACTCAACAGCCTCAATCAGCACCTGCTTATCAATACCCTTATCACGCCCCATTTGGCTAAGGATTGCATTAAGGTCAAAGTTTGATGACATACCTATTTCCTCATCTATTCTCGTCAATCAGATCCCACTCACCATCTTTGTGGCGAGAGGTCGCTACTCAAATTTAAAATCGATCCGTGCCTCTTTCACATCGCACAGGCTAACTGAAACAGCCCCGCTCTTCTCCTCTCCATCTATCTCAAGCGTTTCGCCAATTACTGATCTTAATAGCCCAGTAACGGTCTGGCTGGTCTTATCTCCGCTGTTATTTTCACCGCGAAACTTAACCCGCACCCGCTCACCAATCGCACCCTGAAAATGTTCGACTCGACGCAACCGTCGATTGACTCCTGGGCTTGAAACCTCAAGCAAACAGTTGTCTGGAATCAAACCATCGCTCTCATCGATATCGAGCAACCGCTTGCTTACTCGAACACACTCCTCAAACAACACCCCTGTGCGTAATACCTCTGCACGCAATACTGTACCATCTTCGCTTATCGGCGCAGCAGGCTCAACGCTCTGCGCATCCTTACTGCGATCTCGAGTGATATATACTCGCAGCAGGCCGCGTCCCTCGGATTCACCGCCCTCACCTGGCATGTCTATATCAAACAGCTCGACTCCCTCTTCAAGCGCTACCGCATGGATAACGCTCCATAAAGAGCTTTGTTTGACTGTTTGCGTTTGGCCAACGGCCATACTGAAGCACCCTATTTAATAACGTGGATGATCACTAATTGATCACCAAGCTGCCCACACTGCGGACACAACCCATGCGCTGCCACCTTTCGCGTGACCCTGATAAACCAATAGTGTAACAGGATAACGTAACGGACATGAGACCACGCCCGCCCAGCAGAGATCTGCCAGAGTTAATAACAGGTTATCATAAGGTGGCGTGACGTTCAACTCTGTCGAGGTGCGGTAAATATCGCACTATCAAGTGACATTCTAGCGTTATTTTAGCTAGTTAGGCGTCTGAGCACAAACGCTATGGGTTGAAAGCACCCTGGCGCATGAAAATCAGGCTCAATCCCATCAATGCGATTTGAGGAGAGAAATCGTTGTCGTGGCTTATGCATAATGCCCGAAACATGTATCAGTGAATCCGGCTCAAGAGAGACCTCAAGACTAGAGATCTCAACACCAAAAACCATACTCCAGCCCACCTTTGATTGCACAACTTCAAGCTCTACTATCTGCGGGCGCTTTGTAATCGGAGCCCGCGTGCGATATGAGTTCAACAAAACCGTCCACCATGCACCTGCCGGACTTATATTAAACTCTTGGTAACGCCCACTGCTCTCCTTGATAAAAAGCTCGACAACATCGCGTTCCCATAGCCCCTCGACAAATTCACCCTTTGAGAGCGTGCTATCATAATCAGGGAGAGCGGGAAGTGTGCCTACAAACCAGAGCGTTTTAGGATCGCGTGCAAGGCTCCATTTAAAGGGCTGCGGCAGCGCTATGCCGTTCCAGCATGAGTCAATGGCCTGTGTCGGAAGCGCGCTAACATCGGATACCGACAGAAGCTGCGAGGAGTTACTAACGCTAATCGTCACATGTTCTCCACGTTCGTTAGCCGGTTGCTGCATGAAACATTCGATTGAGCGCACGTGCTTCTCGTAGATGAAAATCCACGAGCAACGTCGCTTCCTGACCCCGCTCAAATGCAAGACCAAGCGCGGCCTGCGCCATTAAAAGTGGCGAATTGTGATTAGCTCTCCATTCTTCACGCTTTGAATCCCAGGCAAAAGCCTCCGGCAAAATACCGGAAGGAATCTGGTAGTCACGCCCCTTACCCAATACATGCAAGGTCTCTGGTCGAGGGGTTATAAAGGATATGGCGCGTTTCATATGTCGATCCGCATAAACGAAAGATTCAACCTCACGCGCACCAGACTCGACAAAGCGCCGATAGAAGTATGCTGCCAGTAAGGGATCAAAGAGGCTCCACTCTGCTGGGCGCATATCGGAACTTCGCGCAGCGAACTCGCCCCTATCTCCCTTGTCCGGATTTTGAAAGTAATCTTGGCCCACGTAACGATCTGGGCCCTCTCTTTCATCCATCTCCCATCGACGAAAGCCCGCCTCGCCCATGTTGCGATAGACCGTACGCAGGATCGTATTTTGACGCTCTATCTTCAAATTGCAATCAAAGGGATAGAGCAACAACGCCATGGCAGAATCGCACGGACGTCGATCGCACTCAGTTGCATATCCAGATTGAGGGATTCGATCCTCTACGGTCTGAGTACAACGCTCTAAGGTCTCCTCTAACTGCTCACGAAATGCGGCACCATCCTGGACACCGCCATATTCAACCGGTAGATGCTCCCACCCCTCTCGCTCGTGGAAAATCTTGGCTTCATGAAGGCCGGCAACTACGATTCCAACACTCGTTGCGCGTCGCCACTCCCGAATATCCTCCCATGGTCCATAATCAAGGGTGTTATGAACTCCAGCTCCAAAAAACATCTTGATGGTTGCAGGCAGGATTGAATCCTTAGCGTTCTGATCCGGATCGATGCTTCTCAGGTCAAAGCGCGGGTCGTTCCCTATCTGGCCATACCTCGCATCCTGATTAGCAAAGCGATACGGAGCCCACACCATCGCACCTAATGCATCAAGTTGCTGGTGCCCCCAATCGTGATCGCAGAAGTTAAGCTCACCGTGATTGCCAACAGAGAATTTAACGTGTGGCCCATTATTTCCATCGAGAAATAATCGACGACGCTCCTCAGAAGATCCCCAGTGAAACTGCAGGATCTTTCCGCGATGATCCTGACCACCAGTGAAGCTCCAGAGATTCTTTATGATTTGCTCTGCTACATCAGAGAACCCTGATTGGTTTAGCGCCGTGGCGGTAATGATGCTGTCTCTGGTCCACATATTGCGTGAATAGTCTTCGCAGTGATGCGCTCCCTCAAAGGACCTCATCTGAGGATTAAGAGCCGCCGTTACGGAGCCGGTCTTAAACCCTATTAGGGAGAGATCTAGTAAGGGGTGAGAGAGAACTTGATGCAGATCATTAATACTTAGGGGCTTTACCTTACGTATAAATGGCTCCAGCGGGTGCCCATCGACCAACTGCTCACACATTGGGATTGAGCTGACCGCAGGAAGCCCTAGAGATTTAAAGGTTGAGAACGGTTGTGGATGATAGATATCACTTGAGTTTTTTGGCTTAAGAAGCCCCTCCGCTAAGTCACAGTGCCATTGGCGCTCTGAAACCCCTGCTGACATCCTTCGGTGTTGTGCATTCACTTGCATTAGCCGACAAACCTCCAAAAAAAGCTCTGTAGGTCAGCCTAGCTATTGAGGCGCCATCCACCAAGAGGAAATAGTTAGTACAGCGTTCGATATTATTGCAGCTATTTGATATTACTAAGTATTTATATTGCCCCTGTGCTATTTGCTTAATAGCCGTTTTAGCAGATGTGACTATCCGGCATATTCTGTTATATTCAATACGATGTATTGTTTTGGGTAGATGGTGGTAACTGCTTCCACACGGATCGAGGGCTCTCGGCCGGTGTGGGAGTAGTGACGTTAGAACCTTAGGTTTTTTAAAGGAGTCGACAGATGATTAATGATCATGCGCCGTTCCATTTTTCAAAGCCAGATAGTAATAGTAGTTGCCCTGTATGCTCATCCAGAAAGCATACAGTACCCCTCTGCTGTTCAATCGCCTGCGAAGAGGCGGTAACCGATGCCAAGGAGAACATCCATTGGCTGCGAGTTACTGATTCTGAATTGCATGCTGAGTTGCACGAACTTCAAGAGAAGTTCGGGCGGAACGAGCTCCGATATCGGCAGGTGCTCATCAAATTCCAGAAAGCCGGCGAAAGGTGGTGGACTCACTACACTTCTGCTGAGGACAAATTCGGGCAAGATTGGTGGGCCGAAGAGATTGAGAGAAAGATTTCTGCATTGATGCTCAGACTTTATTTACGCCACTGCAATCTGGATAAGAGATGGCGAGTTTTAAAAAAGAAGGCAAAGAGTTCAGAGCAAGAAATTGCTAAGCTCGAGGCCATCTTAAGTAAGGTTGAGTAACCCAGGGGAGTGTATCGTTAAATCGTTCCTCTGGAATGATCTATACGTCACGCTCCCCTCTTCAAACGATCCTCTGCCATCAACTCTGCAACATTCAGTTCAAACCGCAGATCGCCATTCGGGGCTAAGATTTCAGTGGAATAATGCCCGATCGCCCGCGCACAGGAGCCAACCCCCGCTACAACTACAAGCGCAACAATTATAAGGAGCCCGATACGTCGAACCCTGCGGCGGCCATCAGCTTCAGAGCGTACTTGAGGTGCGTTATTCATACGGGGTAGTCTTAGCTCTTTTCATACCTTAGGCGCGGAAGCCCTAAGATGCGCTCTGCAATGATATTGCGCTGGATCTCAGAGCTACCCGCGGCGATAGTGCGCCCACGTGAATAAAGGTAGTAATGCACTATCGCTGCGGCTTCTCCGGAAACCTCCCCGAGCGCTGCTTTACTACCAACCAGCGCAACACCCAATTTACAGAGCCGTTGAAAACCCTCGCTCCACAGCAGCTTATCAATTGAGCCCTCTGGGCCGGGAGTATCTCCAGGGGCGTACTTCATAAGGTGCGAATACGCCAAGGCGCGCGTTGCACAGGCATCCACAACCGCACGAGCCAGTTCAACACGGTGACTAGCGGAGGCCGTCTTTGCAAATTCAGTGAGCATATTATTTAGCGCTACCTCTGATTGTAACTGCCTCGCAAAGGTTAGCACCACCCGTTCAAACATCAGGGTAGAGATAGCGATCTTCCACCCCTCACCCTGCTGGCCCACAAGCTGCTCAGCGGGAACGAATACATCATCAAAGAAAACCTCATTAAACTCTCGGTCCCCACTAATCTGCTGCAAGGGCCTAGTTCGTATTCCGGCAGATTTCATATCAACCAGAAGATAGGATAGCCCTTCATGTTTTTTTTCTGCCTCGGAGGTGCGGCATAACACAAAGCACCAATCAGCTATATGCGCGAAGCTGGTCCAAACCTTCTGTCCAGAGAGCTTGTAGCCACCATCAACCGGAACTGCTCGCGCTTTAACAGCGGCGAGATCGCTACCAGCCCCGGGCTCAGAGAAGCCCTGACACCAGATATCGTCGCCCGAGAGTAGCCGTGGAAGAAAACGCTCGCGTTGCACCTTTGTGCCGTGCGAGATAAGGATCGGTCCAACCATCGTCAGACCAAAGAGGCCTAGAACCTGCGGAGCAGAGACCCGCACCAGCTCCTCCTGCACTATGGCCTCTTCTACGAGGGAGAGTCCACGACCTCCGAATTCAACGGGCCAGTGCGTAGCTAACCAACGCCCATCTGCAAGTTGTCTCTGCCAAGCACGCCCGACCCGCTCGAACTGCTCAAGCGATGTATCCGCCGTCTCTACAGGGGGTCTATTATTTGCTAACCAATCACGTAAGGTTTTACGAAACTCTTCGCTCTGCTCTGAGAGGGCCAATCTAAGCACCTAATCAATCTCCGTAACTATTAACCTGGTGACAAAAACTCTACAGCTTTCTCCAGGCATGTTGCATAGGCTTCAAGAGATCATCTGCCTCTGCTGGTCCCCACGTTCCAGCTTCGTACTGTTTTAATGGTGGCGCATCAGGTGAACTCCAGGCCTTAAATATAGGCGCAAGGAGATCCCAGGACTCTTCAATTTCATCGTTACGGGTAAAGAGGGTCGCATCCCCCTTCATTACATCGAGTAGTAAGCGCTCGTAAGCCTCCGGTGAGGCGACTCCAAAGGAGCTATCGTAAGTAAAATCCATTTCAACTGGCCTAACCCTCATGCGTGGGCCGGGGGGTTTTGCGCTAATCCTTAAAGACATGCCCTCCTTCGGCTGGACCTGAATTGAAAGCACGTTATGCTCAAGCTCGCCCACTTGGCGCCCCTTAAAGAGTGAGTCAGGTGCCTTAATAAAGAAGATAGTTATCTCAGTAATGCGCTTAGGTAGCCGCTTTCCTGCGCGGATGTAGATCGGAACTCCACTCCAACGCCAGTTATCGATCTCAAGCTTTAATCCAACGAAGGTTTCTGTCTTGGAATCATTAGATACGTCCTTCTCCTCGCAATACCCAGGTATCGACTCGCCTGCGATAAGCCCACCAGTATACTGAGCACGCACCGTATTCTTATGCACCTCTTCCGGTGTCATGCGCTTAATAGAGCGTAGAACCTTGGCTTTTTCGTTACGGATACTGTCGGCATCACTAAGCGATATCGGCGGCTCGATACAGAGCAACGCCAGCATCTGCAGCACATGGTTCTGAACGATATCGCGCAGGATGCCGTTCTGATCGAAGTACGCCGCGCGATTTCCAATACCGATATCCTCACAGACCGAGATCTGAATATGATCCACGTACTTTCTGTTCCACAACGGCTCAAAGATACCGTTAGCAAAGCGAAAGACGAGGATATTTTGTACGGTCTCCTTTCCGAGATAGTGATCGATACGATAGATCTGTTCCTCTGCCAAACTTTGACGGATAATTTTATTAAGCTCTCGTGCAGACTCAAGGTCGTGCCCAAAGGGCTTCTCGACTACGACAGATGTGCGACGACTCGACGTCCCAAAATCCTCTATCAGTCCCACCTCCTTAAGATTAGAGGCGATTGACCCAAAAAACTGTGGTGCCATCGCTAGATAATATACGTAGTTGAACTGCTCCTTATATTCGTGGGAAACCTCGTGCATGCGCTGCTTAAGAAGTTCAAAATCGCTAAGAACCTCTCCGTTACACGGCTGATAGAAGAGATTCTTTGCAAACTTACTCCATACCTCTGGGCTAATCTGGCGTCGGGAGTATCTCTTGATCCCCTCATATACCTTGGCCCTAAACTCATCATCGCTCAACTTTGAGCGTGATGAGCCTATTACTATGAAGTTCTCTGGAAGATATTGATCCTCGGCTAGATTACAGAGCGCTGGAATAAGCTTGCGAGAGGTGAGATCTCCGCTAGCTCCAAAAATCACCAATAAAGTAGCTGGTGGTCGAACGATTCTATTTGCAGGATCTTCCACTAAATTCTCAGTCACTATGCGCCCTCGTTAGTTACACCGCCCTAAATATACTGCCGCTATATATTCTGCCGCTTGGTATCAATCGACGCCAGCAGCTCTTTATAGGAATCTGCAAAGCTCTTGACCCCAGCAACCTGAAGATCCCTCAGAAGATTATCGGTCACAACTCCCAGTGAGTTAACCTTTGAAATCAAGCTCTCTGCCTCTTTTAGACCATTATGCAGCCTTGGCTCGATATCACCACCTGCCAAAAGGGCCTTAACGGTCCCCGGCGGCATGGTATTAACCGTATCTCGTCCCGCCAGCTCTTCCACGTACATGACCGCCTTAAAGGCTGGATTCTTGGTACCGGTGCTCGCCCAGAGCGGTCGTTGAACTTGCGCCCCCTGATCTTGGAGGAGCTTAAATCTCTCTGAACCAAAGATGCGCTCAAAAGCCGCGTACGCTAACTTTGAGTTCGCTATGCCAGCCTTACCAAGAAAGAACTCCTTCTCTCCTGCCTGCGCCTTTCCACCCTTAACCAGCTCATCAAAACTTTTTTCTACGATTGCATCCACACGAGACACGAAGAAACTGGCAACGGAGGAGATCCCCTGCAGCGACTCGCCCTTTCTGGCGCGCGTCTCAAGGGCAGAGAGGTAGGCGTTCGCTACCTGCTCGTATACCTGCGTTGAAAAAATTAGGGTGATGTTAACATTAATCCCCTGCTCAAGCACGGCCTGAACAGCAGGGATACACTCCGGCGTTGCCGGAATCTTGATCATGATATTAGGGCGGTTCAGTTTCTTCCAAAGGCGCAGCGCTGCCTCAACCGTTCCCTTTCCATCAGCAGAGAGGTACGGAGATACCTCGATACTCGCATATCCATCTCCAGCGTTGGTTGCGTCGTAGACCGGCCTGAGAAGATCGGCCGCTGCTGCAACGTCACGTACCATCAGCTCCTCACAGAGCGCCTCCGTTGGCAGCTCTTTAAGCTCAGGCTGTTTCATATCCTCATCGTAATTACTGGTATCAGCGATAGCCTGCTTGAAGATCGTTGGATTGCTGGTAAGGCCAGATACTCCTTCCTGGATTAGGGAGCTTAACTCGCCTGAGCGCAAAACATCTCTAGAAAGATTGTCGTACCAAACGGACTGTCCGAGCTCATTAAGGGCGCGGATCTGTGGATTTTTACTATGTGACATGAACTTTTCTCCTGAACCTGAACTAACCGATAGGATATACTGAATTATCGCAAAATACTAAAGCTATGAACGCACGATCCGAGGGATATCCATAGCACCTGGATAGGAAAGCACGTTTCTTCTGCGATTGCGGTAGAACTGGTAGGTGGTCATCAGACAGTGAAAAGCATAAGGAACGCCGTTTACATGGCAGATCTCATTGCCGTAGTAGGTTGGAATTGGGCTCTCTGCTATTCTAAAATTCCGTTCTGCCATGGCGAGGATAATCTGGGTATCGAAGTGCCAATTGTTTGTAAACGATTCAAATGGAATTCGCTTGAGAGCATCTACGGAGTAAAGCCGGTATCCAGAGTGGTATTCAGAGAGCTGTAGGCCAGACATGTGATTCTGGCAATAGGTCAGGATCCTGTTTCCTAAAAACTTATAGATCGGCATTCCACCCTTAAGAGCCGCTGTAGAGGTAGCCATACGGGATCCAAAGACCATCTCGGCCTCTCCCTTTATAAGCGGCTCAAGTAAGGCGGGTAGAGCTTCAGGTGCGTACTGACCATCACCGTGCACGAGCGCCACTATATCAAAGCCGCGATCGATCGCGTACTGATATCCTACCTTCTGATTACCCCCGTAGCCCTGGTTCTTTTTATTTCTGTGAACCGTAAGCTTCTTGATATCAAACTCAGCCTTGTAGCCAAGTGCAGCATAGTAAGAGTTATCCTGGCTGCAATCATCAATAACAAAGATCTCCTCTACCGCCTCGTATATCTCAGGTGGAATACGAGCGATGGTCTTGTTGAGGTGATGAACCGCGTTGTACGCGATTATAAAGATCCCGATTCGTGGCTTACTCATGCAATTAAAGTCCCTACTAGATCGTATCCAGAGATCTCTGTTATCGCAAGGCGCCCCATATGTCCAGGCTCAATAATTCCGAGCCCCTCAACCACATCGTTAATAAGCACAGAGCCGTCGACCTCAGGGGCCTGAAAGCGTGTACGTGCAGAGAGCAGCATCTCGGTCTCTTCGTGCGGACCTTCGACTAGAACATCAAGCTCCTGCCCGATATACTCCCTATTGCGAGCGACTCGAACCTTCTGCTGCGCCAACATCACACGGTCACGCCTAGCGCGCTTCTCCTTATCTGAGATCTGGTCCTTCATATCGAAGGCAGCAGTTCCCTGCTCCGGTGAGTAGGTAAATACCCCCACGCTTTCAAAGTGTCCATCAGCGACGAAGTTCTCAAGATCCTGAATATCTTGTTCGGTCTCTCCAGGAAATCCAACTATAAAGGTAGTACGGAGCTTAATTCCCGCCGCCTTTGACCGCACATACTCAACAAAGCGTCTAGAGCCGTAGCGACCGATCGGCCTCTTCATCGCTTTAAGAACATCCTCACTTGCATGCTGGAGCGGCACATCGAGATACTCGCATACTGAGGGTAGATCCATGATTGCAGCTAGAAGTTCATCATCAACCCCTACCGGATAGGCGTATAAAAGACGGATCCAGGGCATCGCCTTGGTATCATCTAACGTTCGCAAAAGATCGACCAGACGACCGGAACCATTGTCGTTACCGAAGGCGGTTAGATCCTGGGCAACTAGGTTGATCTCGCGCACACCCTGAGCACCTAACGCCTGGACCTCGCGCGCAACCGACTCGATCGAACGACTGCGCATCGCTCCGCGAATCTGCGGAATGATACAGAAGGCGCAAGGTCTATTACACCCCTCCGAAACCTTGACGTACGCCATATGTCGGCGCGATGCGAGATGTCTTGGCATCGTGTCGTCGTAAAGAAAGTATGGGCGCGCGCCCTCATGTAGAATATCTCGCAGCGAGTCATCTGTACCGAGTGCCGCCTGACCAACGCTGAGCAGCCCATCAAGTGCGATAAAGGAATCCACCTCAGGGAGCGCTTTGCGAATATCCCCCTTGTAACGCTCGACCATGCAGCCAGCAACGAGCAACCGACGAAGGCTGCCTGATTTTTTAAGTTCAGAGAGTTCAAGAACACAGTCAACGCTCTCCTTAACGGCGCTCTCAAGAAATCCGCAGGTGTTTATGATCGCCACGTCAGCTCTGCTGAGCTCGTTTACGATCTCAAATCCTGAGTTCCTAAGCACCCCTATCATAACCTCGGAATCGACCTGATTCTTGGCGCATCCAAGGGTTACGACGGCGGCTCGACCAGCAAAGACAACCTTGCCGTCGAGCGCTTGTGGCTCGTTAATATTTACCGCCACAGAGGAGCAGCTGGTTGCTTGGCCATCATTAATGGGAAGTATCGATAAGGCTGACTTCATACAACTAGATCTAATTGGATAATCCGTTTCTTCTCCTCAACCCATACACGGTCAAACCCCGCCGACCATAGGGGGGCAGAGCGCTAGTGAATGCGTCGGTCCATTACATCTACACCTTTTGGGTACTCTAAAACAAATTTTAGAGCATCTATTGAGCCCGACCCCACCCTCAGTTTATCAAATATAATAGCGGTTACATTACCACCTAAGGACTTGATTTTAGCACCTTTTGGGAGGTTTTGAGCCTCGTCTATTAGGAGCTCAAACCCATCTAAAGAATCTTTCTGGTCCGCCGCAGTATTTGAGGGCTGTGGGGAGAGGGTTAGCACCACCCCATCAGCTCCACGACAGGCCCCCTTAAGCTCAAAATCGCGGCTCAGATTGCCTATTCCCATCATAAATGAGACCGGCAGGTTCGAGAGCAATACCTGCCCAATATCGTCTATTAAGACCTGTTGTTTATCGATCTGATAGAGCCAGAGCTCACGCTCGCGGATTACAACCTCCTGCTCGCGGGGCTGCTTGTAGCTCCAACGCATGCGGCCGGGCTTGGCGAAGATCATCTCGCCTGAGCTAACCTCCCCCTCATCAAGTGCTGCCACGTAGGAGTCCTGCTTAAAGGAGCCCTCAAGGGATTCGATCTGTGAATAGCGGGCCTGTACCTTCTCAAGTAGGGTGCGCCCCTGCTCACCGGTCAACTTCCCCCCAGTTAAGCAGCTAAAGGCCTGCGTCTGAGCTGTAGCAGTTGAGCTTATAATAATTGAGCTTATAATAGTTGAGCTTATAATAACAAAGCTGAGAAGTACGCTGCGCGAGATAATTGCTTTCATTGTGATCATTTATAACTGGACTCAACCGTACTCTATCACGTACGTGGATGAGCGCCAGGCGTCGCCTGGGCTCCACGTATCTGGGCTAGTAGATGGTCAATTCTACTATTAACCACCCGAGCGAGATCGGGGCGACGGATTCGGGCATGGTGATAGAAGGTGCTGGCTAACTGCGGCTCGGTGCTCTCAGTTAGCTCTGCAAGAAGGTGCAGAGCCAGCCACTCACGCTTTGAGCAGCTCTGGATTGAGTGTTCCAAAAGACTGCGAGCGCTGGCGTTGTCGTTATCTCTGAGTGCTGCGATAGCTAGCACCAGGTAAGGAAGCGGATTTGTAGGTACTTGTTCATTAGAATTGCAAAATTTCTGCTTCCAACTGGCCGGCATCTCACGCAGTCGGCGTGCGGCTTCGAGTACCTCCTCCACCGGATAGAGATCTGGATTTGCAATCATAACGAGGTGCAAATTATGTGACCAATTTCCGAAAATAAAGGAGTGATAAAGCCCACTCTCGGTCTGACGATGGCGAAAGAACGGCTTATTAAAGCGGTGTACTGCGATGCCCTCTTGAGCTGCTCTTATAAAGAAGCTCCAATCTTCATTAAATGGCAAGCCCAGATCGAACCCTCCCACAACGCGCCAAAGATCGCGATCCATCATACAAAATGAAGCCGCAATGCAGTTAGCGTAACGTATTCCAAATGGATCAAAGGCTGGCGGCTTCCACTGAGTTTCCTGAACTCCGAAGACATCAACATCGCTATAAACTATTCGAGCCCCAGTGCTGCGCATGGCGTTAATCGCCTCGACTATAAATCCTGGCAGCATGATATCATCTGGATCTTGAGAAACGATGACAGGACTAGATGCGCGTTCGATCAGAAAATTTCTGCCGAACGAAACTCCCATATTTTCACCGGTAAAGATCTTGATATCTACGTTAGGATTCTGATCAGCTATCGATTGTAAAACCTCGCGCGAATCATCGCTACTACCATCATCTCTAACTAAGATCTCAAGGTTTGGGTATCTTTGCTGTAGGACGCCCTCGATTCCCTCTCGCAGAAAGGGCGCCTTATTAAAAAGTGGCATTATCACGCTAACGCGCGGGGTTGAGGTTTGAAGCTCTTGTGCCAGAGTATTTGTCATAGAAATCCTTTCTAACCAGCTCCTCAGAGGGCCGCCAGCCTATAATTGGATTAGATGGGAGACAACTCAACAATGCTTCCAGAAATATCTCAAATAAACAGATAGTTACCCGAACAAATGGCTGCATTGCGCAGAAACCTTTACCGATCTTTTTTCATCATAACTATATGAGCGCTACACGCCGTCCGGACTTACCCCTTTATCTCCTAATCCACAGCGATCATCCCCTCGATCCGTTGGGTCCCAACAGTGGTGCTGAGATGGCCTCTCTTAATCAAGCGCGTGCGCTGGCGCGTTCTGGGCGCACTGTATGTCTCGCTGCTCGACTCAAGCAGCCGATAACCATCGACCAGGGCGTTACCTTTATCGATCTCGGCCCAACCTATGATATTGAGCGTGCACTTGATTGGGCGGACGCGCAGGGGCCTTACGTTCTGCTAGCCGCGGGCAAGGCCTTTGCTCTTCTCCTCTCACGTCGCAGAACAAGCTGTATCAGACGGATCTTTATAACGCACGACAGGAGCGCCGGAGACTCCGGACTCAGGCCAGAGCTACTCGAACATCTCTGTGATCAGATCCTCTGTGTTTCGAACGCACAGCGAGACAAGTTAGCGCTTGAGGGGGCACCGATTGAGCGCATGACGGTAATTCATAACGGGGTGGATTTTGAGATCTTTAAACCCTCACCCCCTGAGAGGCACGATCCAAATCGGCTTGTTTTTTTAGGTGCTCTGGTAGCTGATAAGGGCCTGCACCTTTTGATCGAGGCATTTATAAACTTAAAGCCACGCTATCCCAAGCTTGAGTTAGATGTATTTGGAAGCTCTTCACTCTGGTCACGCGCTGAATACCTCAATATCGACGAGCTCAAAGGTGCGCTGCCCGAACTTAGATTTCACGGCAACGTCTCACAGAGGGAGGCCGCTAACGCACTCGCCACGGCGGGAATCTGCGTTGTGCCCTCAATCTGGTTTGATCCCTTCCCTCTAACCTCATTAGAGGCGCAGGCCTGCGGCACCCCTGTTGTCGCCTTTAACGTTGGTGGTTTAGCTGAAGGGATCGCACACAACAGCACCGGCTGTATCGTCGATGAGGTATCACATGAGGCGCTCACCATAACGCTCGATGCGTTACTCTCGGATCCGAAGCGCCTGCACTTCATGTCAGAAAATTGCACCTCCTGGACAACGCAGCGCTTTAGTTGGGAGAGCGTTATTTCAAAGATTACGGCGCTGTGTGAGCCTCAAATTAGTTGATCTGTATAGTCAATCTAACTTGCTCAAATAAAAGCTGTTATGCAGATATTTTGGAGCGGGCGACGGGACTCGAACCCGCGGCATCTTGCTTGGGAAGCAAGTACTCTACCAACTGAGCTACACCCGCCTGTTTCGGCAACGTATTCTTACAAGTATCCCACGACCGTATTTTGGTACCGTACCTTCCGGGTCCAGCGGCGCAGCCACCCTGGCCGTCCTGCAAATCTTGGCTACGCCAAGTTTGTAGAGGAACAAAATAGAGTCCACTTTGATCCTAGCGGGTCCAGGGGCGCAGCCACCCTGGCCGTCCTGCAAATCTTGGCTACGCCAAGTTTGTAGAGGAACAAAATAGAGTCCACTTTGATCCTAGCTGGGTCCAGGGGCGCAGCCACCCTGGCCGTCCTGCAAATCTTGGCTACGCCAAGTTTGTAGAGGAACAAAATGGAGCGGGTGAAGAGATTTGAACTCTCGACCTCTTCCTTGGCAAGGAAGCGCTCTAGCCAACTGAGCTACACCCGCACGAGGTGACTGAAGTACTGCACCCTGGGGTAAATGTCAAATCTCATAGACCCACTACGTTACTGTAATAGCCTCGATATACATAATATATGGTTGTGGTCTCCATAAGGATTTAGGTAAAATGATCGGGATGTTATAGGATAATGAGGTTAGGAGAGCTGGTATGAGCGATTCATGGGACGACCGACGCAAAGCGCAGGAAGATGGATACTTTGAGAACCTGAACAAGCAGGCCTTGGCCCGCCTTGCCCTTAAAAAGGAGCAGCCTGCTCGCTCTAGCCCAGCTACGGGAAAGCCGATGGAGCACATCACGATCATGGGGGTCGTCGCTGACCGTTGCCTAGAGTCGGGGGGTATCTGGCTCGATGCCGGAGAGCTCGAACAGATCCTGCATGCGGCCAAGGGCAGCTCCGCATCTTTACAGGATTTTGTTGGCACACTTCCGACTATTAGTCCGGGAGCTGTTAATCTAGGAGCCGGTAATCCCGG
>Ga0209190_1000196_pt1 | contig 43586 bp, 40 predicted proteins | sample M_140205_XF_Meta_FD_187315 | JGI IMG/M metagenome (GOLD analysis project Ga0209190, IMG submission 187315) | Freshwater microbial communities from Lake Montjoie, Canada to study carbon cycling - M_140205_XF_MetaG (SPAdes) (version 2) | ecosystem: Environmental > Aquatic > Freshwater > Lake...
AATTACTCAGTCTTAAGATTTCTGATTCTTCTAGAAATAAAGGCTTGAGGGATATTGTCTTTATTTTATTGTTAGCCATTTTTTCAATAGGTCTTTATTTCAATACTTTTTATAATGATTACTGTTTGGATGATGCAATGGTAATCACTGAGAATAAAATTACTCAGAAGGGTTTTGCGGGGATAAAGGAACACCTGACTAATGATTTTCTTTTTGGCTTTAGAAGTATAAAAAGCGAAAAAAATGCTTCATTTTGGCGGCCTATTCCTCTTATATCATTTAGTGTTGAAATAGGAGTGTGGGGGAAAAATAAGCCAAGTTATAGCCATCTAGTTAATGTGATTATTTATTCTTTAGTAGTTATTCTATTATATCTGCTCTTGAGTAAGTTTATTTTTAAAAATAAATGGTTATCTTTTTTTTCTGCGCTCCTTTTTACAGCACATCCCTTACATTCTGAAGTAGTTGCTAATATTAAAAGTAGAGATGAATTATTATGTAGTTTTTTTATATTATCTTCTTTTTTTCTAGTAGGAATGTATGCGAATAATAGAAGAAAGATTAATCTTTTTCTTTCTCTATTTTGTTTTTTTATGGCTCTGCTTTCAAAAGAAAGTGCTATAACTTTTTTAGTTGGCCTTCCATTATTTCTTTATTTTTTCTTTGAACGTAAGAAAAAAGATTTATTAAAGATTTCAGCTTTTTTTCTAGGCATTACAATCCTCTATATTTTTATTAGAAATGCGATAGTTCCCTTTAATCTTGCGGAAGAAGTTAATGATGAATATGTGATTCTGAATCATCCCTTTTTATATGCAGATGGAGCACAGGCTTTTTTTACAAAAATATATGTATTAATAAAGTACATAAAAATGCTCTTTATTCCCTATCCCCTTTGCTTTGACTATTCATACAACCAGATACCTTATGTTAATGCATCAGAGCCTTTAGTATGGATTTCCTTTTTAGCTAATGGATTTCTGTTAGTTTATGCAATTATTAATTTCAGAAAAAAATTAATATTATCTTTTTGTATTCTAATGTACTTTATAACAATGTTTACCATTTCTAATTTGTTATTTGAAACTGCTGTTATTTTTGCCGAAAGATTTTTATTTTCCCCTTCTATTTTTTTCTGTATTGCGGTTGCTTATCTTTTAAATAGAGGTTACCTGTTTTTGAATAAGGAGTGGCGTCAAAAAGGGTTAATTATTAGTATGATCTTATTTATTCCAGTATTTGTAATTTGCTCTAGTATTATCGTAAATAGGAACTTAGATTGGAAAAATACTGATACATTAAATCTTGCTGATATTTTAAAAGCACCTAATAGTGCTCGCGCTAATGATGGTGTGGGCAATTATTATATTGATGCTTCGCATGTCAAGAATATTTCTTTGAATCAAAAAGACAGCCTATTACATCTTGCTATTAAGTATTATTCTAAAAGTATAGAATTGTATCCAGGATTTGATAATAGCTTAGTTAATATTGGCATTTCATATAATAATATTGGTAATCAAGAGAAAGCCGAAGCTTATTGGGATGAGCTTGCTAAATATGCTCCAACTCATCCGATGGTAAAAGAATTCCATAATTTTCTTTCGAAAGATTATTTAATGAAGGGTCTTGCTGCTACTAAGAATAACAAACTTGATTCTTCCGAATTTTATCTATTAAGGGCAGTCAAATATGCTGATTTTGATGATTCAGCATTTGTAAAGAGTTGGTTCAATTTAGGAGGGACTTACTATCTCGAAAGGAAGTACGACCCCTGCTTACAAGCTCTTGAGAAGGTACTTGCTGTAGAGCCTAATAATGAATTGGCGCAAAGAGGGTATAATACATGTAAGACCTTATTGCAGTCTAGTAAAAATAATAGCACTACTCCCTAGTTGCTTTCTTCATTATATTTTCCATTTGGGTCATAATATTCCAAAGTTATGAGGACATTAATGTCATAGTAATTTATTTACATATATTTATAATAGCCAAAATAGAATCTCTTTATTTGCCACTCTCAAATTTAAGATTACTATCACTTTTTTATACAACAAGTTTTTAATAAAATCCTGCATGTTTTTTTGATTTTTTAATTTCACTAATAATGAAATTTATATATTTTTCAATATTTTTACAATTTCAATATTATTATTAATGATTGAGATCCATGAAAGTAATCTCTAAATCATCAGCCTTTAATAAGTCAGCATCTTTGGGTAATTCAGGCCCAAGGAATTGGATATTTATATTATTACTTGCTATTTTTTCAATAGTTCTTTATTTTAATACTTATTATAATGATTACTGTTTGGATGATACAATGGTAATCACTGAGAATAAAATTACCCAGAAGGGTTTTGCTGGGATAAAGGAGCATCTGACTAATGATTTTCTTTTTGGCTTTAGAAATAGAAAAAGCGAAAAAAATGCTTCTTTTTGGCGGCCTCTTCCCCTTGTATCTTTCAGTATTGAAATAGGAGTGTGGGGGAAAAATAAGCCTGGCTATAGCCATCTAGTTAATGTGTTTATTTATTCTTTAGTAGTTATTCTATTATATCTGCTCTTGAGTAAGTTTATTTTTAAAAATAAATGGCTTTCTTTTTTTTCCGCTTTGCTTTTTGCTGCACATCCAATACATTCTGAAGTGGTTGCTAATATTAAAAGTAGAGATGAATTATTATGCACTTTTTTTATTTTGTCTTCTTTTTTTATGGTTGGAATGTATATCTATAACAGAAGAAGAATTAATCTTTTTCTTTCTCTCTTTTGTTTTTTTATGGCCCTTCTTTCAAAAGAAAGTGCCATAACTTTTTTAGTTGGCCTTCCGTTATTTCTTTATTTTTTCTTTGAACTTAAGAAGAAAGATTTGTTTAAGATTTCAGCTTATTTTCTAGGCATTACTTTCCTCTATATTTTCATCAGAAATTCAGTTATTCCCTTTGATTTTTCAGAGGAAGTAACTCAAGAGTATCTAATATTAAATCATCCTTTTTTATATGCCAATGCTCAAGAATCTTTTTTTACCAAAATATTTGTTTTAATAAAGTATATAAAAATACTTTTTATTCCTTATCCACTATGTTATGATTATTCTTATAATCAAATACCATATGTAAACTCTTCTGAGCCTTGGTTATGGATTTCAATTTTAGTTAATGGTTTTTTATTATTTTACGCATTAAAAAAATTTAGAAAAAAATCACTCATATCTTTTTGCATTCTTTTATACTTTCTAACAATATTTACTGTTTCCAATTTATTATTTGAAACAGCTGTTATTTTTGCTGAGAGATTTTTATTCACACCCTCTGTTTTTTTCTGTACCGCAATTGTCTTCCTTCTTAATTGGGCGCATCTTCAATTAAGTAAAGACTGGCGTTTAAAAGGGCTAGTTTTTACTATAATTATATTTATTCCAATATTTATTTTGTTTTCTATGGTTATAATTAATAGAAATAGAGACTGGGAAAATACTGATACATTAAATCTTGCCGATATTTCAAAATCACCTAATAGCGCACGCGTTAATGATGGAGTTGGTAATTATTATATTAATGCTTCTCAACGTAAGAATATTTCTTTAAGGGAAAAAGATAGCTTACTGCAACTTACAATTGTCTATTATGCTAGAAGTATTGAATTATATCCTGATTACAAAAATAGCTTGTTCAATATTGGCATTGCTAATAATATTCTCTCAAATGAATATTTATTAAAGGGTCGTGATGCTATGGAAAATAAAAAACTTAATTCTTCTGAAATGTATCTACTAAAGGCAGTTAAATATGCTAATTATGATGATTCGGCATTCGTTAATGCTTGGTTTAATTTAGGAGAAGTTTATTATTTAGGGGGTAAGTATCATTTGTGTTTACAGGCCCTAGAAAAAGTTCTTAGTGTGCAGCCTAATGATATTTTCGCTCAAAAAGGTTATAATGAATGTAAGCTCTTATTGCAAAATAGTAAAAGTATTAAGCCTTCACCTTAGTTATTATCTTCATTATAATCTCCACTTATTGCATAATATCCAAAAGTGATTAGGCCTCCAACTATAATAGGTGTTAGTATGCATACATTGATAATAGCAAAAACAAGATCTTCTTGTTTGCCGCTCTCAAATTTTGGAATTCCCATCACTACAATATTGAAATAACCTGCTACTAATCCTATTAGAATCCATAATATCCCTGCATATTTTTTTATAATTTTCATAGTATTTTATTTAATCGTGAACATCAATATTTTTTTTATTCAGATAAATCATCCCTATCAAAAAGCAAAGTCCACCAACAATAATAGGGTACCATAATCCACTGAGATACCAGTTTGCACTATGCTCTGATTTGGCATTTGTTACTAAATAAGTGGCTACAGTTGGGAGTAAGCCGCCAAAAATACCATTGCCAATATGGTAAGGCAAAGACATGGATGTGTATCGTATTCGAGTGGGAAACATCTCTACAAGAAAGGCTGCTATTGGGCCATATACTAAGGTGACATATATCATCTGAATAAATACAAGCAAAACAAGTATCCAATACGAATATTTATTTACTGTGATTGATTTTCTTATTTCTTTTCCTTCCTTGATAATATTATTTTGTAATAATGTATCCTTACGCGTGGTTTCTAATATTGTGCCATCGGTAAAAATCTTATGGGTAGTGAGCGTGCTGATTGAATCGTTAAGAGTTCCTGTTTTTAATTTATTTTTTCTTTCTTCATGATATTGAGAAGTGATCTCTGTTTTGGTAGAACAATCAATAGTATCATAAATAGCTGAATAAATAGGACGATAAGAACAAATAGCCAATAGCATGCCTAACATCATCAGGCTTTTTCTACCTATCCTGTCTGAAAGACTTCCAAAAACTATAAAAAAAGGTGTACCTAAAATTAGCGCAACCACCATTATTGTATCTGTTTGTTGGCTTGCTACACCACAAATTTTTCCAATAAAATTCATGGCATAAAATTGCCCTGTATACCATACTACACCCTGGCCCATTGTAGCTCCAAATAAAGCCAACAAAACAAATTTCATATTGTATCTGTTTCCAAAACTTTCCTTGAGTGGATTTTTGGAAATAGTTCCTTCTTCTTTTAATTTAGAATACTGTGGTGATTCATCAATATTTTTTCTGATGAAATAGGAGACAATTACCATGATGATGGATAACCAAAACGGGATACGCCATCCCCAATCTTCAAACTTTTCAGTACCTAAAATATTTCTTGTAATCAAAATAACAATCAGGGAAATAAATAGTCCTACAGTAGCAGTAGTTTGAATCCATGAGGTCAAGTATCCTCTTTTGTTGGCAGGAGAATGTTCGGCAACATAGGTTGTAGCTCCGCCATATTCTCCTCCTAAAGCAAGACCTTGCAATAGACGAAGCAGCAGTACTACGAGTGGCGCCCAAAACCCTATCTTATCATATCCAGGAATACAGCCAATCAGAAAGGTTGAAAATCCCATCAAAAGTAGGGTAGCCATAAAAGTGTAGCGTCGGCCCAACATATCGCCAAGTCTTCCAAAAAAAATGGCTCCAAAAGGACGAACTACAAAGCCTGCAGCAAATGTGGCAAGTGTAGAGAGAAAGGCTGCAGTTGGGTTTGTTTGTGGGAAGAATTTTGTTGAAATGACTAATGCAAGACTTCCGAAAATATAAAAATCATACCATTCTAGAAGTGTTCCTGCAGATGAAGCCAGTATGATATGCTGAATATTATTTTTCTTCTTCACAATTAATTGATAAAATATATTTAATAAGTATCTTTTCTTGATTATTATTTCAAGAGTAATTTATTATAGTGAATATAAATCTTTAGATGAAGATTATCGAAAAAATGGAACTTATAATATCGCCTTTCTAATTCTTAATAATTTCTCTAATAAAGGTTCAATTAAATTGAGAGGAAGCATATTAGCGCCGTCACTTTTGGCAATAGCAGGGTTGGGGTGTGTTTCAATAAATAATCCATCGGCACCAGTAGCAATGGCAGCAGCAGCGATTGTTGAAATTAATTTAGGATTGCCGCCTGTAATGCCTGAAGTTTGATTAGGTTGCTGAAGTGAATGGGTGCAATCAACGATAACAGGTACGCCTATTTCTTTCATCCAAGGTATATTTCGAAAATCAACTATCAGATCCTGGTATCCAAAACTATTGCCTCTTTCTGTAAGCCAAATATTATTGTTACCTGCATTTTTAATTTTTTCTACTGCAAACTTCATAGCTGGCCCGCTTACAAATTGTCCTTTTTTTACATTTACTATTTTACCGGTTTTTGCTGCAGCGGTAAGAAGTTCTGTTTGTCTGCATAAAAAAGCCGGAATTTGAAGAGCATCAACATAGCTAGCTGCCAAAGCTGCTTCTTCAGCTGTATGTATATCAGTGATAGTGGGAAGTGAAAATTCTTTTCCTGTTTTGTGAAGCATCTCCAATGCAATAACATCTCCAATTCCAGCAAAAGAACCAGCACTTGTTCTATTGGCTTTACGATAAGAGGCTTTTAGTATAAGTGGAATACCTAGTCTTTTACAAACAGTGGCAAGGTGCGAGCCAATTTCTTTCATCATATCCTCATTTTCAACTACACATGGGCCTGCAATAAGGAAGAAGCTATTGGGGTCGTATGATTGTTTGTCAAAAATTTGAGATGCTATCATGTTGCGAAGTTAGGTAATTGGTTGACAGATTTTTATTGAGGGCCATGGTTCTATTAGCTTGTAAGTAGTTATCAGGTATTAATATGGCTACTTATAATAATATAGCAGCTTGGGTATATACTCAAAGTATTAGCTACTTCCAACTCTCTGCTCTCAAATCCAATTTTCCCTTTATTTTTACACTTATTCAAGGCTTATGATGAAAGAAAAGATCCTGGTGATAGGTGCCAGCGGGCAAATTGGAGTTGAACTTACTCTTGCGCTTCGTAAAATTTATGGGAATAATAATGTTATTGCCTCCGATTTGCGTGAGGAAAATGCACTTCTAAAGGGCACTGGGCCTTATGTGAGTCTTGATGTGATGAAAAAGGAAATGCTTCATGTACAAGTAATCCGTCAGGGGATTACTCAGATTTACCTACTCGCAGCTATTTTGTCTGCTACTGGCGAAAAAAATCCTTCTTTGGCCTGGAACCTTAATATGCAAAGTCTGTTAAACGTACTTGATATTGCTAAGGAGGAAAAACTTCATAAAGTATATTGGCCAAGCAGCATTGCAGTATTTGGACCTACGTCTCCAAAGCAAAATTGCCCTCAAAAGACTGTAATTGAACCTATTACAGTTTATGGAATAAGTAAATATGCTGGTGAATTTTGGTGTAACTATTATTACCAGAGATATAATGTTGATGTACGCAGCCTTCGTTATCCTGGATTGATTAGCTATAAGAGTGAGCCTGGTGGAGGCACAACTGATTATGCTATTGAAATTTTTCATGCTGCAAAGGAAGAAGGTAAATATGAATGTTTTTTGAAAGAAGATACTTTTTTGCCTATGATGTATATGCCAGATGCTATAGAAGCTACTATTGGGATAATGGAAGCGGAATCTTCTAAAATCAGTGTAAGAACAGCTTATAATATCTCGGCACTGAGCTTTTCCCCGCAGCAGCTCACCGAAGCGATAAAGAAGCATATACCCTCATTTTCAACAGTGTATAAGCCAGATTATAGACAGGCCATTGCTGATAGCTGGCCTAATAGTATAAATGATTCTGTAGCAAGAGAAGATTGGGGATGGAAGGAGGAGTATAGTCTGGATCGAATGGTAGCTGACATGCTTGAAAATATTTAAAATTGTTAATGAATACATTATATATTTTATTAATTATAATATTAAATTCTCTCTGTTCCACCGCTCAACAAAAGTTTGCTTTTCATAAAAGGACTTCAGTTATTACTCTAGGTTATGGTGTTGGCAATATTTGGAAACAATTTCTCGAAGAGGGAATTTCTTCCCCTGAATCCTACTCAGTATCTTCTTCAGGGCCTATAGCATTTACTTACGAATATGGCTTTTTTAATAGAATTAGTGCTGGTTTCATTGTTGGATATTCTCTTTTGAAGGGGAAGTTTACAAGTAACCAGGTCCCTTTTGAAGACAGACTAACCTGTTTTTCATTGTTGGCTCGGGCCAATTATCATTTTTTGCCCAGAAAAAAGCTAGATCTATATGCAGGTGGTGGACTTGGGTACTATAATTTTAAATACCAAGCTAAAGATGGAACAGGGGCGCCTTTTACGCTGAACAACCGTATTCCCGGCACTTTTGGCTATTCTGTTCAGGCGGGTGTTAGGTATTATTTTTCTAATAATATAGGCGCCTATGCTGAATTAGGTTACCTGGGCGGTTCTCTTGCTCAATTTGGAATTGCCTTTTCTTTTAGATAAATACCTTCTTAACATTTCATTTTATTTACGATTAATATAAAGTAATAACAATCATGTATGAACGCTTTTTCGTTTTAGGAAATGTTTCACATCTATAATTTCCTTTTACCAATGAGGAAAATATCTTTGTGATGTATTCAATCCTTTGACAAGCCAATAAAAAACCAATATTCATTTCCATTTAAACTCTAAGTAATAATACATTACTTATCTATTATCAAAGGCTTCTTCGGGGAGGCCTTTTTTAGTTTTGATTACATTCCCTTCATATTATTAGTTACCTGCCTTTCTGCTTTACTTATATATATAGCTCTAAAATGCCTAATTAAGGTTTTTTCATTTAAGAAAGCTTTCACATAAAAGGTTGCATTTTTAAAAAACTGACACTATATTTGACCCATAATCAAAACTAAACCAACATGAAAAAGTTATTATCTGTTATCGCATTATTAACTGTAGTATCATTTGCAGTTAATGCACAAACTTTGAAATCAAAAAAAGGGGAGAACTACTTACCTGAAAAAGGAGACTGGTCAATTGGATTTAATATGGATGGTGTTTTCAGTTATGTAGGAAACACATTCAATGGTACATCTAATAATAGTGCTCCTTCAGTTGATTTTTTATCCAACACAACTTTTGTCGGAAAGATTTATACTTCTGATAAAACTGCTACTCGTTATACTGCTAACTTGGGTATTTCTTCTGATAAAGCAGGAGATGTTTCTACAAGTTCATTTGATATTACAGCGGGTTATGGTAAAGAGTGGAGAAAAGGTAAAACTCGTTTACAAGGATTTTATGGAGCTGATGCCCTAATAGCTGCTGCTTCTAGTTCTAGCAAAAATGGTTCTACAACCCTATATAAATCAGGTATGGCTTTAGGCGTTGGTGTTAATGGATTTTTAGGTGCCGAGTATTTTATCTTCCCTAAAATTTCATTAGGTGCCCAGTATAATTATGGAATTGGATTTATTTCTCAAGCTAAAGGTGAGGGAACAGGGCCAACAGAATCTTCTTCTGGATTTGCATTAGGTGGCGTAGGTGTTAATGGCGGATCTATTAACGTTAATCTACACTTCTAATTAATAGTTTAAATTTTATTGAAACTGCCTGATTTTTATCAGGCAGTTTTTTTATGCCATACCTCATTATATTTTAAGTCAGTATATTAGTTGTAGCTTTTTAAATTATTTATTTTAAAAAAATATTTTGTAATTATTGCATCAATAATTTTTATCTGTTAACAGTTATTTATGATTACACTAATAATTATATATTTATTTAATAAAGTTTTCACATGTTAGATTTCTTTTTTCAGATACTGCTTATATCTTTACATCATAAACCAAAATAAACCAACATGAAAAAGTTATTATCTGTTATCGCATTATTAACTGTAGTATCATTTGCAGTTAATGCACAAGGATTAAAATCGAAAAAAGGGGAGAACTACTTACCTGAAAAAGGAGACTGGTCAATTGGATTTAATATGGATGGTGTTTTCAGTTATGTAGGAAACACATTCAATGGTACATCTAATAATAGTGCTCCTTCAGTTGATTTTTTATCCAACACAACTTTTGTCGGAAAGATTTATACTTCTGATAAAACTGCTACTCGTTATACTGCTAACTTGGGTATTTCTTCTGATAAAGCAGGAGATGTTTCTACAAGTTCATTTGATATTACAGCGGGTTATGGTAAAGAGTGGAGAAAAGGTAAAACTCGTTTACAAGGATTTTATGGAGCTGATGCCCTAATATCTGCTGCTTCTAGTTCTAGCAAAAATGGTTCTACAACCCTTTATAAATCAGGTATGGCTTTAGGCGTTGGTGTTAATGGATTTTTAGGTGCCGAGTATTTTATCTTCCCTAAAATTTCATTAGGTGCCCAGTATAATTATGGGATTGGATTTATTTCTCAAGCTAAAGGCGAGGGAACAGGGCCAACAGAATCTTCTTCTGAATTTGCATTAGGTGGTGTAGGTGTTAATGGCGGATCTATTAACGTTAATCTACACTTCTAATTAATAGTTTAAATTTTATTGAAACTGCCTGATTTTTATCAGGCAGTTTTTTTTGCTTTACCTCGTAATCTTTAATTCGATAGCCTCAACAATTCGGGCCCTTATCGCAAGGGGATTGACTGTAAAATTGGGGTACATGCTGGGATGTAGAAAGCAACCAGTAACCTAGGTTAAGAATGTGGAGCAATTTTAATGATTAATTTAGAGAGCTAATACATCTTTCATACTAAACACTCCTTTTTTACCTTTGATAAATTCCGCTCCAATTATTGCCCCAGTTGCAAACCCTTCTCTGTTATGGGCAGTATGTATGATTTCAATTTCATCTATAGCGGATAAATAAGTTACGCTATGTGTACCGGGGGCAGGGTCTACACGCTTACTACTGATAATTAGTTCCTCACTATCTGATGATTCTTGATTTATCCATCTCTTTTTTTGTTGATTATGCTCTAGTATTTGCTCAGCCAAGGTAATAGCTGTTCCGCTTGGCGCATCTTTTTTTTGCGTATGATGAATTTCTCCCATCGATACATCATATTCCTTATGAGATGACATAAGTGAGGCAAGCTTTTTATTTAACTCAAAAAAAATATTGACTCCAATACTGAAGTTGCTAGCATACAATAAAGCGCCGTTTTTTTCTTTGCAGTAATCTTCTATTTCTTGCCATTGTGCCAACCAGCCAGTACTACCACTCAAAACAGGTACACCTGCGTCCATACAAGTCTTTATATTATTTGCTGCTGCATCAGGATTTGTGAATTCGATAACGACATCTGCTTTTTTTAGGTTTTCTATAGTGAACTCTTTAGCATTAGTAATATCTATTTTTAGTACAATGTCATGTCCTCTGCGTATAGCAATTTTTTCAATTTCCCTTCCCATTTTACCATATCCTATGAGCGCTATTTTCATTGACTTCGTCATTTAGATAATTATTATTAAAATACTAAAAGTGCCAATTGCTTTTATCGTCCTAATTTTAAAACAAGACTTACTCCGGAAGTATTTGCCAAAGGAGAGTAGCCAGCCTTTATATGCAAACTGAGATTATCGCCTACATCAAAACTTTTAAAGTTTGCATCAACAGTTGCATCTACAACATTAAGCCCCCAGAATACCAAAAACCACAATGCACAATAGTCCATATTCTGTCTTACTTGATTTCTAAAATCTTTAATCCTGTCTGGCTGATTTTTTACACTATAATAAGGTTCTTTAATATTGATATCATTAGAGGGATCGTTATCAGTAGCAAGTATGTATGCGTTGCGGGAATCATTGTATTGTTTCAAATTGCGAACAAAGAGATAGGACGTAGTGCCCAGGGCTCCATAAATGATGGGTATTTTCCAATATTTCTTATTGTAAGCTTGCCCTAGACCTGGAAGGATAGCTGATCCTAAAGTTGCTTTTCGTGCGTTATAATTTTTATTGACAATATTTGTACGTGCGGTATCTATTCTTTGAGCAGCAATACTAAAGGGGATAAATAGAATAAAGATTACCCAAGCCTTAAAGAAATTTATTTCCTTCATCAGGACATTTTGATGTTCATATTTTCAAGCAGTTCATTCAGGGCTTTTACAGATTGGTATTTAAATACTATTTCACCCTTCTTTTGTTCTACATCATGGCTTAAAGTTATCCTGATCTCCTTGGAGGTGGCATATTTAGAAATAAGATTGTCTCTCATTGCTCTAAGATCATTAGATAGTTCTTTCGTTTTTGTGGAAGGCTTCACTGATGTTGGCTTACCGAGCTCCCTTACTAAGGTTTCAGTTTGTCTTACAGATAATCCCTGACTTTTTATTTTAGTGAAAACATGAATTTTCTCTTCGCGGGTTTCAAGGCCACTAATAGCCTTGGCATGTCCCATTGTAATGATATTGGTACGAATAGCTTCTTGTATTTCAACTGGTAATTTGAGTAGTCTCAGATAATTGGCTACTGTACTTCTGTCTTTTCCTAATCTATCTGCAACCTTTTCTTGAGTGTATCCAAGTTCGTCCATCAGGGTGCCACAGCTGTTTGCTATTTCCATAGCATTAAGGTCTTCTCTTTGTAGATTTTCCAATAAAGCTAATTCAAGCAGATCATCATTTTCATTATGTCTGATGTATACAGGAACATCTATAAGGCCTGCCATTTTTGATGCGCGATACCTACGTTCGCCAGCAATAAGTCTATATTTCCCTCCTGCTATGGGTCTTACTGTAAGTGGTTGAATGATATTATGTAATTTAATTGATTCAGCTAATTCTTTAAGTGCATTTTGATCAAAATCCTTGCGGGGTTGATTGGGATTGGGTTCTATACGATCAAGATTAATCCTATTAACAGCCATACTTTTTTCAGACACATCTGAATTAAGTGTAGTAGAGGTGTTTTTAAGGTCGCTGTCAATATTTTGCAAAAGGCTTCTGATGCCCTTACCTAAAGCGTCTTTTTTATTAAAATTATTCATACTATCCATTTGGAGGTTATTCCTTGTCTTTATTTTTGAAAATTATTCTAGTATTTTATCTTCTTGTCTTATTCGGGTGAGATTATTTTTTTGAAGTATTTCTTTTGCCAGGTTGAGATAGTTGATGGCGCCCTTGCTATCAGCATCGTAAAGTATTACAGGCTTGCCAAAACTTGGGGCTTCACTTAGGCGTGAGTTTCTATGAATGATGCTACTGAAAACCATATCGTCAAAATGACGTCTTACTTCACTTACTACTTGATTGCAAAGCCTTAGTCGAACATCGTACATGGTCATTAATATACCTTCTATCTTTAAGGCAGGGTTGAGTCTGTTTTGTACAATTTTAACGGTGTTCAATAATTTTCCTAGTCCTTCCAGTGCAAAGAATTCTGTTTGAACAGGAACTACTACACCATCAGCTGCTGTAAGTGCATTTACTGTGATGAGGCCAAGAGAAGGAGAACAGTCTATTACAATGAAATCATACTGATCGCGCAAGGGATCGAGTATCTTTTTTAAAACCATTTCCCTGTTGGGGTAGTTGATCATTTCTATTTCAGCACCTACCAGATCGATATGCGATGGAATGAGGTCTAAATAGGGGATGGCTGTTTTAAGAATTACTTCTTCTGCACTTGCTTCATTTACCATGCAATCGTAGAGGCTTTTTGTAACATTGTGCAAATCAAAGCCTACTCCAGTTGTACTATTAGCTTGAGGGTCTGCATCTACTAGCAATGTCCTGAATTCGAGTATGGCAAGACTTGCGGCCAGATTGATGGCGGTGGTAGTTTTTCCAACACCTCCTTTTTGATTTGCTATTCCTATAATTCTACCCATGCCAAAATCTCCTTAATTATTTTAATTTATAAACTTATTGTTTCGCCTATCTCTGGAAGTAAAAGTTCCATTCCTTTGTTATTGAAATGTTGCTTTGCTTCTTTGGTATCTATTTTAATGAGCTCAAAAGAGTTGTAATGAACACCTAATACTTTTTTGCATTTTACTATTTCAGCAGCTTTAGCAGCATCAGCGGCATCCATGGTGAAGTTATCTCCGATAGGCAAAACGGAAAAATCTATCTTGCCTATTTCAGGAATCAATAACATGTCGTTTGTCAATGCTGTATCGCCACTATAGTAAAAATTTTTTTCTTTTGATAAGATCACAAATCCCATTGGGTTGCCTCCATAGCTGCCATCGGGCAACTGAGAAGAATGAATGGCATTCGTACATTTTACAGTGCCGAAATCAAAAGACTTTTTACCGCCAATATTCATCGGATGAGTTTTCTTTATTCCCTTTTTTGAAAGCCAAGCAGCTATTTCAAAGTTTGTAATTACCATTGCTCCTGTAAGTTTTGCAATTTCAATACAATCATCAATATGGTCGCTATGGCCATGACTTACCAAAATATAATCTGCTTTTATTCCGGTTGTATCAATATTTTCAGCAAGTGGATTTCCTTTTATGAATGGATCAAAAAGAAGATGCTTGCCTTCTATTTCTACACTGAAACAAGAATGTCCATAAAATGTAAGATCCATTTTCTTTAGATTCTTCTTTAAACGACCCTCAAATCAATTTTTCCGAATTTCAGGTCAGGCCTAAACTCCGTGCAAATTTACTTTATTCATATGAAGACTGAGGCCCCCTTAGGTGAATTCTAAATGAATGTTAATAAACTGTGTTAGAAGAGGGGGTAAGATCTATTCACCTTTGGGATCAACTAATTTTGCTTTTTAAATTAATCTATGCGTTCACCTTTCGGAGTCCTTATCTTTTTGTCAATAATGCTTATGCTAGATGTGTATGTATTTCAGGGGGTAAGGGCTGTTAGCTATACTAACTCTCCCCGAGCCAGATCTATAGTATTTACTGTTTATTGGGGCCTTACTTTATTGTCTGTAATGGCTTTATTGGCTTTTGTTTATACTGCCCCTCATTATATTGACCGCAAGGGGAGAAGCTACATTTTTGCCATTATTATAGGGCTATTTTTGGCTAAACTGACCGCTTCAGTATTTTTTCTTACCGATGATTTAAGAAGGGGGCTGCAGTGGAGTGCTCAGAAGCTCTTTTTGAAAGCACCCAGCCCTTTGGCTCCAGCTGTAGATACTATAAGTCGATCGGCTTTTTTAAGTTGGCTGGGACTGGCTGCGGGGTCCACCATTTTTGGAGGGCTTTTTTATGGATTTAGAAATAAGTATAATTATCAGGTTAAAAAGTTGAATCTGACTTTTGAAAATTTGCCAGAATCCTTCAGAGGCCTAAAGATTCTCCATTTTAGCGATGTGCATTGTGGCAGTTTTATGGATAAACAGGCTGTTGAAAGAGGTTTTGCAAAGATCATGGAGCAGGAGGCCGATATCATTTTATTTACAGGTGATCTGATAAATGACAGGGCTACTGAGGTGGAAGGTTATATGGAAGTATTTAGCACGATTAAGGCCCCAATGGGAGTATATTCTACGCTTGGAAACCATGATTATGGCGATTATGTAAGCTGGCCTTCAGAAGGAGTCAGTAAGCAGCAAAATCTAGAAAATCTTAAGTCTGCTCAGACAAAATTAGGTTGGAAATTATTAATGAATGAGCATATTGTCCTAGAAAGAAATGGGGAAACGATTGCACTTTTGGGGGTAGAAAACTGGAGTGCAAAGTCGTCTTTTACTAAAAGAGGGAGGATGGATCTTGCTTATGAGGGAGCAGAAAAACATCCATTCAAGATATTAATGAGTCATGATCCTAGTCATTGGGAAGCTGAGGTAAAGGAGCGCTACAGGGATATTGACCTAATGCTAAGCGGCCATACCCATGGAATGCAATTTGGTATTGAGGTTCCAGGTTTTAAATGGAGCCCTATACAATATTTTTATCGCCAATGGGCGGGCTTATATAATAGTGATAAGCAGCACTTATATGTGAATAGAGGCTTTGGATTTATAGGATACCCGGGTAGGGTAGGTATTCTTCCTGAGATTACCGTTATTACTTTGGGTTGATAACAGCAATCTCAGGAAAAATAGCGATGTAATTTTAAGAGGTAATATGATTAGAAATTCCTTCTTTTAGCGGGTGCGTAATTTCTTTTTCTTCCCGAATCATCACCTTGTCTTTTGAAATCGCTATCAGCTTCATTCATTCTTATCGTTCTATTCTTGAACTTTTTTCCATCAAGTGATTTGATCATTTTTTTTGCGTCTGCACTGTCAACTTCTACCCAAGTATTCATTTCGCGCATATCTATTTTACCAAGCACTTCTTTTGATAAATTACTTTCATCAAGTATGAACTGAAGAAAGCTTGCTTTATAGAATCCGTCTTTAATGCCAAGGTTGATGAAAAGGCGAGTAAATCCTGAATCTCTTGATGAGAATCTTTCTCTTCCTCTTTGTCCTGATTGGGACTCAACACGTTTTTCCCTGAAATCATTACGCATATTCAGGTCTTCTGCATTTTCGTAATATTTAAGAAAATGGTTGAACTCAAGCGCAGCTACTCTTTGTAAAACTTCTTCTTTAGAAATATTTTCAAATCGTGTGATAAGATCAGGAAGGTAGGTTTCGTAATCGCCATGAGAAATATCTGTCTGGCTAAGTTTATCCATAAAATGGAAGAACTGCTTACGACAAACATCTTTACCTCCAGGAACATCGTGTCTGTGAAAAGCAGCATTAACCATTTTTTCAAGCTGTCTGATTTTGTAGGTTTCACGTGAATGGCAGATAGAAATACAAATACCACTTTTTCCGGCACGTGCTGTTCTCCCACTGCGGTGGGTATATACTTCCATATCGTCTGGAAGTTCGTAATTGATAACATGCGTGATGCCGTCAACATCAATACCTCTAGCCGCAACATCTGTAGCAATTAATAATTGAAGAGATTTAGATCTAAATCTTCCCATTACTTTATCTCTCTGTTGTTGGGTAAGATCTCCGTGCAGTGCTTCAATATCGTAACCGGCCTTAGCAAGTTTTTCGGAAATATCCTGTGCATCGGCTTTTGTACGAGTAAAAATGATGCCATACATTCCGGGATTGAAATCTATAAGACGTTTGAGCGCTTCATATCTTTTATTTGCGGAGACAATAAAATATTGGTGGTCAATATTAACATTACCGCTATTCTTTTTTCCAACAGTAACTTCTTTAGGAGTTTTCATGAAGTTTCTGGAGATGGCTTTTACTTCTGGCGGCATGGTAGCACTGAATAGCCAGATGCTTTCACGATTGATAGTATTTTTTAATACAAAATCAATATCATCTCTGAATCCCATGTTAAGCATTTCGTCTGCTTCATCAAGCACTACATATTTTACTTTTTGCAGGTCGAGAGCCTTTCTTTCAATAAGATCAATCAGTCTTCCTGGAGTAGCTACTACTATTTGAACGCCATCACGGATGGATCGTATCTGCATAGTGATAGAGGCGCCTCCATAAACTGCAACGGAGTATACCTTCTTTGTATATTTTTTATAGGTATCAAGGTCACCTGTTATTTGCAGGCATAATTCTCTTGTAGGACATACAATTAGGGCCTGAGGATATCTTTTGTCTCCATCAATCAGTTGAAGTAAAGGAAGTCCAAAAGCAGCAGTTTTACCTGTGCCGGTTTGTGCCAGGCCTACAAAATCGGTAGTACCCGAAAGTAGTACAGGGATGGCTTGTTCTTGAATTGGAGTAGGGTTTTCAAAACCCAGATCAGTAATGGCTTTAATGAGATTCTCATTGAGGCCTAAAGTTTCGAAGGCGTTCATGTAATTTATTTAAGTAAAAAGATGCTGTCCCGCAAAGGGGAAACCGGTACCCTCACATTTTGTGCTTCCGGCCGTTGGGAGAGAAATAATCTTTACCTATGGGAGAAAAAGATAGTATTAAACACTTTTTGATCAACAGCAACTGAGCACGTTATGTAATTTCTCAGTTTTAACGATGCAAATCTACAGTATTTTTTTGAATTTAAGTAGTTTATATGTAATGTGCTTATGTTCATAGTATTAAATAAAATATTTTGTCTTGCAATAAAGGAAGATGTTATTTATCTTACCTGAAATTTTAATATTAAATCATCTTTACTATGAAACGTATTCTCATTTTTTCGGCAATCATTCTTTTTTTATCATCTTCTGCATTTTCGCAGGGATTTCATTTTGGAATTAAGGGAGGAGCCGATCTTCATAAATTAACGGGAAGTACTTTTAGTGAAAAGTTTTCTTTTGGTTATCATCTTGGTGGTTTTGCTGAAATAGGACTTTCAAAAAAAATTGCCTTGCAGCCGGAATTATATTTTAGTGAGGTAACTTATGATACAGCAAATAATTTCAATCAAACTTTTGATTCTCTTTCTACTATTCAAAATGCGAGTTTTAGTTATATCAATATTCCTATTCTGCTTGATATTAAACTTAATAAAGCATTTATGCTGCAAGTAGGGCCTCAGTTTGGAATTCTTGTAAATAGCAGCCAAGACCTTGTTTCAAATGGTAAGGATGCTTTCAAAAAAGGTAATTTTAGTATGGTAGGAGGTGTTCAAATTAATCTGATGTCTTTTTGCGTATATGGTCGCTATGTAGTAGGCCTGAGTGATGTAAGCAATCTTGATGCAAGTGTGATTACAAATACAAGTTCATGGAAAAACCAAACTTTACATCTTGGTGTTGGTCTCCGATTTTAATCTTTACAATAGATTAATTTCTCAATATTACATAGGTTCCATCATCATTTACTTTAATGATGGTGCTTGGTGCTGAGGGTTCAGTTTCTTCCTGTCGGTGGTGTACAATATAATCAACACCTTTTTTTATTTTGATATCAATATCCGAAAACATGCGTGGGGCGGGGTAGCCAGAAATGTTGGAAGAGGTGGACACGATTGGTTTGCCAAATTTCTTTACCAATTGTCTGCAGAATGGATCTTGAACTAGCCTGATTCCTATTGTGCCTTCTTTATTGATTACATTTTTAGCAAGGTTTTTAGCGCCGCTGTATATCATAGTAGTAGGCTTATTGATTCCTTTGATATAGTCGAAGATCATAAGATTGGGATGATTTATATAGTTAAGTATGTCCTTTTCTTCAGCCAATAAAATGATCATACTTTTCTCTTCCCCTCTTTCCTTAAGCTTAATAATATTTTTAACAGCTTCTTCGTTAGTAGCATCGCAGCCAATACCCCAGATGGTATCAGTGGGATATAGAATAATGCCTCCCGTTTGAAGAACGGCTAGACAGTTTTCAATATCATTTTTAAGCTGCATGATAGTTGGTTGTTTCATGAATTTTATGGTTGGGTATAGTAAAAGCACATTTAAAATGACCTTCAGGACAAACTTTTCTTCCATGCAGTCCGCAGGGGCGGCAGGGAAGTTTTTCTTCTGTTTCAACAATGAATGAAATATCCGAAAGTGGATAAAATCCAAAAGCGGGCACCGTAGAACAGAAAATAGCTGTTACCGGAGCATTCACTGCTGAACAAAAATGCAGCGGTGCGCTGTCATTTACATAATTCATTACCGCAGTTTTCATCAACGCTACCGATTGCAAAAAATTCATTCTCCCTGCGAGTGATTGGGCCTTATTATTTTTTACTCCGGCCAAGATCGCCTCATTCTCTTTCACATTGTCTTTTCCTCCAAGAAGATAAATAGAATACTTCGGGTTAAAGTTATTAATTAATTCAATCCATTTTTCAGCCGGGAATTTTTTTGTGAACCAAACACTGGAAGGTGTCATGGTAACATAGGGAGTATTGCGGTACATTTCTGCTGATGTTTCGTCAGCTGCTGATGGGTATAGCTTTGGCTTTGATGTAATATTATCAGTAAAATCACTAATCAAACTCTGGTTGCGTTCGGTTTCATGAAGTGGGTGATTAAGATTGGTGATGTGTGGCAAGCTTTTGCTGAAAAGAAAGCTCAGCGGATTTTTATTAAATCCTCTTGTTTCTTTTGCGCCAGAAAAAGCAGTGAGCAATCCGGTAGAAAAAAAGCGCTGTATATTGATTACTTTATCGTAGCGGGTGGCTCTAATTTTTGAAATAATCTGCAGCAGTCCCCGGGTTTTATTATTTTTTTTATCCCAAATGATTACTTCATTTATATATGGGTTATTCTTAAGTAATCCTTCATTTCCTTTACGCAATAGAAAATCTATCTTCGTTTCGGGGAAAGAGCTGCCAAGCTTTTCTATAAGGGCAGTGGCTAGTACCACATCTCCGATAAAAGCAGTTTGAATAAGTAGGATTCTATGCATGTTTCAAAGTTACATTAATACAAAATCATTCGTTATAAAGAAATACACTTTCATAATGAAGGGCTTTGTATTTTTGGTATCAAATACTAATAGTAATGGAATTAAAAGAATTAATACAAAAAGCTTGGGCTGATAGAACTTTACTCACTTCGGTCGAATATTCAGCTGCGGTAGAGAATGTGATTGAGCAGTTGGATAAGGGGGCTTTACGAACGGCAGCTCCAGGTCCATCGGGTTGGCAGGTTAATGAATGGGTGAAGCAGGCTATATTAATGTACTTCGCCATCAGGCCAATGGAAACTCATCATTTACCTCCCTTTGAGTTTTATGATAAAATGAAATTAAAAAGTGATTATAAAAGTCTTGGGGTTAGGGCAGTGCCTCATGCTGTAGCCAGATATGGTGCTTTTCTTGCAAAGAATGTAGTATTGATGCCGTCCTATGTTAATATTGGGGCTTATGTAGATGAAGGAACTATGGTGGATACTTGGGCTACGGTAGGAAGCTGTGCGCAAATAGGGAAAGGTGTTCACCTTAGTGGTGGCGTAGGCATTGGGGGAGTACTTGAGCCTTTACAGGCATCTCCAGTAATTATTGAAGATGGGTGTTTTATTGGAAGTCGTTGTATAGTAGTAGAAGGTGTGATGGTAGAAAAGGAGGCAGTGCTGGGAGCTAATGTGGTGCTTACCCAGTCAACAAAGATTATAGATGTGTCCGGGTCGTCGCCTGTTGAATATAAAGGGAGAGTACCTGCACGCAGTGTGGTAATTCCTGGCAATTACACAAAAAAGTTTCCTGCGGGTGAATATGGGGTAGGATGTGCGTTGATAATAGGACAAAGAAAAGCTTCTACTGATCTTAAAACAAGTTTGAATGATGCCTTGCGGGATTTTAATTTAAGTGTATAGTTTTTACCCTGGGTAAGCAATTTGTTACTTATTTCCAAAAGAACCGAATTATCTTTATTTACGTTTTCATCTCTCAACCTTCATTAAAGAAGTGGAAGCGCGCATGTCATTCATTGATACATCCATAACCAAATTGTAGAAGAAATTTACGAAGCATATTAATGAAGTGCGGCAAATGTCATAGACCTCGCTTCGCTTGGTCATCAGGTTGGGCTTTCAAACATAAAAGCCCTTGGCAATACCAAAGGCTTTTTTTGTGCGGCAAAGGAGATTCGAACTCCCACACCCTTTCAGGCGCTACCACCTCAAGGTAGTGCGTCTACCAATTTCGCCATCGCCGCATCTTGAGATGCGCAAAATTAATTCATTACAAGGAAAGTGAAAAGTTAACCTCGGAAAGGGAGCTAACTTATTTTTTTAGTATGATTCTGAAGGTAGTTCCTTTTCCCAGATCACTTTGTTTTACAAATAGTTCACCCTTGTGGTATTGCTGTATGATTCTTTTGCTTAGGGAAAGACCTAGGCCCCATCCTCGCTTTTTGGTTGTAAAGCCAGGATTGAAAACTAGAGGAATATTTTTCTTAATGATGCCTTTGCCTGTATCAGAAACATCAATGAACACTTGATCAGGAGCGTCTTTAATGTTAACAGCAATTTCGCCCTGGCCATCAAGTGCATCAATCGCATTCTTAAGAAGGTTTTCCATTACCCAATCAAAAAGAGGGGGATTGATTTTTATATTGATTTTATCTTTTCCACTCAGATTAAGTTTGATATTAACCTTACTAGGAGCTCTTTTTTTGATATAAGCAATCATTTCTTCCACCTGTTTAATCAAGTTTGCTTCTTCAAGTTGAGGAGTGCTTCCTATTTTTCCAAAGCGGTCACTTACAAGTTTAAGTCTTTCCACATCTTTACTCATTTCAGCAACTATTTTTTCGCTGTCACCCGATTCTTTAAGCATTTCAATCCATCCTTGCAAAGAGGACAGGGGTGTTCCCAGCTGATGAGCCGTTTCTTTTGCCATGCCCGCCCATACTTGATTTTGCGTGGCTTTGTTGCGAAGTGAAATTACCATAATCATAATTATGATAAAAAGTGAAACAATGAACAGTTGTATTAAAGGGTAGTATCTAACTTCTTTCAATAATTTTGAATTGCCGAAATAATATTTATTCTTAATTATTGGTTCTTTACTTATATCAATAATAAAAGGGGCATTTTCTGATTTGAATTGCTTTATCATTTTTTTCAAATAGAGACTATCTGATTGCATAAGAGCAGTATCAAGATTTAATCCCTGTCCTGAAGGATTGTCGTTTTCGTCAGTTTCAATAATAGGGATATCTGTATTTTCATTTGTGATGATATTAGTAAGGTTAATAGCCGATTGATCAGTAGTTATTGCTCTTGTTTTCAGTGATTGTATCCACACATTCACTTTTTTTCTTTCATCCTGAGCAATTTTTTTAGCCAGGTAATTAGAGTAAAAGATTGTACCTGATGCTATGGCAATAGCGATAATTGCCAAAGTAGTGCGCCAGTTGAAGATTTGCGAAAACATGCCTAAAATTAATAATCATTCTTAATAACAATCCACATTAAATATTATGTTTGTATCCGCCTCTTAAGGCTTTATTCATATTATGGATGTAAATCCCAAGGTATCGGTTGTTATTCTTAATTATAATGGGCAGGAATTTCTTGCTAAATTTTTACCTTTTGTATTGCAAAGCACCTATCCTAATATGGAGGTAGTGGTGGCCGACAATGCATCTACAGATAATTCTATAAGTTTATTGCGTAGAGATTTCCCCCAGGTGCATATTATTATTAATGAGACAAATGAGGGTTTTTCAAAAGGGTATAATACGGCCTTAAGTCAGGTAAGTGCCGACTATTTCGTGTTGCTTAATAGTGATGTGGAAGTAACGCCTGGCTGGATAGAGCCCATTATCGATTTGATGAGTCAAGATTCCAAAATTGCTGCTTGTCAACCTAAGTTACTGTCCTGGCACGACAGATCGAAGTTTGAATATGCTGGTGCTTCAGGGGGTTGGATAGACAGCTTAGGTTATCCTTTTATGCGAGGCAGGGTGATAGATGATTGCGAAACTGATATGGGGCAATATAACACAGCTATTCCTTGTTTTTGGGCTTCTGGCGCAGCGCTTTTTATAAAGGCAGCTGCTTTTCATGAGGTGGGAGGGTTAGATGCTTATTTCTTTGCGCATCAGGAAGAGATTGATTTGTGTTGGAGATTACATCTTGCTGGGTATAAAGTATATGTTCAGCCTGCTTCGGTGGTATATCATGTTGGCGGAGGTACTTTGCCTCAAAGTAGTAGGAAAGTGTATCTCAATTTTCGGAACAACTTGGTAATGATATATAAGAATATGCCTTTTTCCCAGTTGCTATGGAAATTACCGATGCGATTTATATTAAATTTAATAGCGGCATTGAGGTATTTATTTTCGGGGAGAAAGGATTATTTCATTGCAATACACCGCTCAAAAATGCATTTTTTCAAATGGCTATTTTTTGAGAAAAAGAAGCGTGTTTTTCCGAAGAGAATAAAGGGTTTAAATAGAGAGGGAAGATACAGGGGGTGCATAGTATGGGATTATTTTATTAGGGGTAGGAAAACCTTTTCTGAAATTGTTGAAAACAAATAATCATATTTTCACATAACCTCTTATTTTTGCACTGAAAATTAACTACATGGAGAAGGAAATCATTGAAACGTCACATAAGGATTTTGGCCATAACTGGGTATCATCATCTAGATTTTTATGGTTTTGTCAGGTAATATTGATTATCTCTTTTGTTCTAGGTGGCTGTTATGGTTTGTATTCGCATCGCTACAAGGGAAAGCCTGAGGTAAATGTACCTGAGAGCACTCTTTACAGCCCCAAATACAAATAATTATTTTCAAAATAAGGGTACAATCCTTAATTTTGATACCCTTGCAGGATATTTTGTCCTCAGGATCAGTTCTTTAACTGCGGAAGTAGCTCATTTGGTAGAGCACGACCTTGCCAAGGTCGGGGTGGCCGGTTCGAGCCCGGTCTTCCGCTCCATGAATCCCGACCAAGTCGGGATTTTTTTTAGTTAGACTCCGGTGTTGGAATCCCGATAATCTTCGATGTCTGGATTTCCTTTAACTTGAGAGTTGTATAAGAATAGAAATTTGTGTTTACTCGGGTGGTGGAACTGGTAGACACGCAGGACTTAAAATCCTGTTCGCAGAAATGCGAGTGACGGTTCGATTCCGTTCCCGAGTACAAAAAGTCAGAGCGAAAATGAGAGCGAGAGCGATCATGAGGTTCTGACTTTTTTCTTCACTCTCATTCTGTTTCTCGCTCTGACATCTATCATTCCTTCAGTTTTTTAATCATTTTTATTCGGTGTTTTTCCTTTGTTGAAAAAACTACTATTATTTACTTTAGCACCACATCGTAAATATTTTTTTATGTTTGATTTTCAAAAACTTGATGTTTATAAAAAGTCCAAGGTGTTTCATTTAGAATGCAAGAATATTATTCTGAATAACAATCTGGATCGTTATGTAAAAGATCAGTTTGGCAGGGCTTCCTTCAGTATTATACTTAATATTGCAGAAGGGTCTGCGAAATTCTCTAAACCAGATAGAAGGAACTATTTTGTCACTTCTGGGGTTCAGTTTTTGAATGTGTAGCTATTCTTGATATTTTATCGGAACAGGGAATAATTGAAGAGGGAGAGTTAAAGAAGTTGATGTTACAAGCAGATGAATTGTCTAGAATATTGTTTGCGATGATTAAAAATTTTTCAAGTTGATCTTTGATTCACACTAACTCGTTTTTTTGGGTGATTTAAAATAAATTTGTTACAGATCATAATCTAACGGCCTCTGAAGTATCAATTGCTGGTTACCATTAAAATATTTTTTATGCAACAGTTAAAAAAAACATACATCCCGGTGAAATTTTTATGGAAGAATTTTTAATTCCCTTGAAAATATCGGCTTATATGCTTTCCAAGGATATTGGCATACCTCAAACCATGATTTCTGAAATTCTTAAATGCAGAAGAAGCATTACAGCTGATACAGCATTAAGATTGTCAAAATACTTTGGGAACAGTCTGAAATTTTGGCTTGGGCTTCAAGACGATTTCAATATTGAGGAATAACAAAAATAAAAAAGTCTGGATTTTAATAGACTTTGAAAATTCAGCTATATTATATCGACCTGATTATTGGAAAATTACATTGAAGCCATTTTTTTCAGAATCCGAATCGCCAAAGGCAACAACCGTACCAATTATGTTAGGAAAATCCTATAAATTGGTCAGTATTATTCTAAGTAAATGATTTTGAAAGGATTAGCTAGGATTTAAATGTGGCCTTTTAAATGGTTGTCAATTGCTGTACGGTAAAAACGGACTAGTAGTAAGTGGTAAATTTAGTTTGTAGTAATTAATCTACAAAATAAATTTTTTCACATTAATCTTTCCGTATTAGTGCATACAGCCTAATAGCTGCTAATAAAAGCATAATCAGCAGTAATAGCCCTAAGATGCCCCATAAAGGACTTATGCTGCTCTTGACCGTAACCAACATAACAATTGATATCAACAATACAGTTGCCAACTCATTCCATATGCGTAGTTGTCGAGAAGAAAATCTAAAAATCCCAGCTTTTTGCTCTGCGTATAGCTTATGGAGTGTCATGTGATAGGCATATAATAGCGCTACAAATCCTAGTTTTATCCATAGCCATTCAGGTACACTTCCATATAAATAAGCCATCCATCCTCCAAAAATTAGGGTAAGTAAGGCGCTAGGCCAACTGATTCCTAGCCAAAGCCTGCTAATCATAAGTGTAAATTGCCGAGTTAATACATCCCTCTCAGTCCCAGTTTTTTCATTAGCCTCTGTATTATATATGAACAGCCGGGTTATGTAAAATAAACCACTGAACCAGGTAACAATAAAAATAATATGAATAGCCTTTATGTATTGGTATAACATAATATTTTATTTAAGTAAAACTTCGCCTGAGGTTTCATTAACTAGTTGCTCCAAAGCATTAATCCAAAGTGGATGATTATTTAGACAAGGAATCATAGTATATGCAGTGCCCCCGCCTTCCATAAAAGATTCCTTTCCGCGTTCAGCTATTTCCTCTAGTGTCTCGAGGCAGTCACTTACAAAAGCTGGACATAAAATAAGAATTTTCTTTTTTCCTTCTTTTGGCAATTCTTCCAATCTCTTATCTGTAAAGGGCTCTAGCCAACCACTGCCCAATCTTGACTGGAAAGAATTACTATACTTATCCGAAGGGATATTTAGTTTTTCAGTAACCAATCTTGTGGTAGTAAAACATTGATGTCTATAACAATAGGCATGAGCCTCTGAGGGTACATTGCAGCAATCATTACAAGTTAAACAGTGCTTTCCTGTGATATCACTTTTTTTAATATGTCTCTTGGGGATGCCATGATAACTGAAAAGAATGTGATCATAATCTTCCTTTAAAAAAGGCCTTATCCTATCAACAAGTGCTTCTAAGTAGGCGGGATGATTATAATAAGGCTTGACAATTTTTAAACTGAAAGGATAATTATTTTTCTTATGTATTTCTTTTACTTGCTCCACTGCTGTTTCATAAGATGACATAGCATAATGAGGATACATAGGTACTGCAATCACTTCTTGTAACCCCGGTTGTCTTTTAAGGAGTGCTTCAAAAGCCGCTTCAGGCCTAGGATGTCGATATCTCATGGCAATTTCAACAGGTTCTTTCATCTGTATTTCAAGTGCATCTTTTACTTGTCTGGTCATTTCTACAAGCGGAGAACCTTCTTTGGTCCAGATGGTTTGGTATGCCTCAGCAGATTTACTTGCTCTGAAGGGTACAATAATACCTTTCACTAAAAGAGAACGAAGAATAAAAGGAAAATCTATTACGCGTTCATCCATCAGGAACTCCAGTAAATATGATTTTACATCCTTTACTGCTGTAGAATCCGGAGATCCTAGATTCATCAGCATTATGCCTCTTGATTGATTAATCATGAAATTGATTTGGATTGCAAATGTAAACGGGATTGATCCAAAAAATGATTATCCGCTTTCTATTTTTATACAGATTCTTTTTTTTAACCTTCTGATCAAAATCATTAAAAGAAATGACAAAGCAATGACATTCTGCAACCCAACCATTATGCCCATTGGCTAACTTTGCAACAAGCTCATTATTAATGATTACTCCCTCTATATCATCTTTTTATGTAACTGGGGTAAGTTATAGAAAAACGGATGCAACTTTACGCAGTCGGTTTGCTATTTCTAATAACCATCTTGATAGTTTTTTTTCTAATGCGTCTCACGATAAGGTAAAGGAGTTTTTTATCCTCTCCACTTGTAACAGAACAGAAATTTTTGGATTTGCTTCGCATCCTGATGAATTAAGTAGTATGCTTTGCTTAGCCACAGAAGGAAATGTTGAAGAATTTAATTCTATTTCTTATGTAAAAGAAGGAGAAGAGGCATTGCTTCATTTATTTAATGTGGCAGCCGGTTTAGATTCTCAAATTTTAGGAGATTATGAGATTGTAGGACAAATACGAAAGGCAGTTCAAATAGCAAAACAACACGGATTTATTGATATCACACTTAGTAGGATGATTAATGAAGCGATTGGTGCTACAAGAAGTATTCGTTCAAATACTGGATTCAGCACAGGAACTGTTTCGGTTTCTTTTGCAGCAGTTCAATATCTTAAAAATCATTTCGCTGATTCTCTGAATAAAAAAATACTGCTGGTGGGGGCGGGAAAAATAAGCAGAAATACTTGTAAGAATATTCAGGATTATTTGCCCGGCACTTCTATTACAATTGTAAATCGCACTTTTGATAAAGCTTTTTCTATTGCTTCCGCTTTTGGATTTAGATATATAAAAATGGAGCAACTTGCTGAGGCAGTTAATGATGCAGATGCTATATTGGTAGCAACAGGATCTGAAGAGCCTATAATAATTCCAGAATTTTTTACTCGCATTGCTAATCGATTAATTATTGATTTTTCAATTCCTTATAATGTTGCTCCTGAAGTGGCTAATATAGACGGTGTTACTTTAATTGGCATTGATGAGCTGAGTCGTATTAAGGATGCAACTTTAATGAAAAGAGCTTCAGAGATTCCACGTGTAAAAGCTATTGTGGCAGAGCATATGGATGAGTTTATTCAATGGCACGATATGCGCAAGCATGTACCTTTATTGCGTGCTGTAAAAAGTAAACTAGGCTCTATCCCTGCCGATGAAACCGAAGATTTATTGAAGGAACGTATTCAAAAAGTAATTAATGGGGTGGCCATTAAAATGAGGACTCATTATCACCCTGGATGCCATTATATTGAGGCTATCAACGATTTCATGAGTCCCGTATCTGATAGCTGATGACTCCAATACGCATTGGTACTAGAGAAAGCGAGCTTGCTTTGTGGCAGGCTAAAACCGTTCAGTCTATGCTGGATGAAAATGGAGTGTCCACCGAAATTGTTCCTATAAAAAGTGAAGGAGATATTGATTTACAAACACCTTTATATGAAATGGGTGTGCAGGGAATTTTTACTAAAAGCCTTGATATTGCTTTGCTTAATAACAAGATTGATATAGCGGTGCACTCTCTGAAAGATGTACCAACTCGTTTGGCAAAAGGGATTGTTCAGGCAGCTGTATTGAAGCGTGGCAATTTCAGGGATCTTTTGGTTTATAAAGGAAGTTTAATAGAGTTTGAAAGAGAGCATGCTTATACTATAGCAACAGGAAGTATTCGACGAAGTGCCCAGTGGTTGCATCGATTTCCACAAGATAAAATAGAAAATCTTCGTGGAAATGTGAATACAAGAATTAAGAAACTAGAAGAAAATAATTGGAAGGCTGCTATTTTTGCTGCAGCTGGATTGGAGCGGATTAATTTACGCCCTGAAAATTCTATTGAACTTGAATGGATGTTGCCTTCTCCTGCTCAAGGAGCTATTACTGTGGTTTGTAGAAAAGAAGATGCTATTACATATCAATCTTGCAGAAGGCTAAATGATATGGATACGGAAAGTTGTACAGGGATAGAAAGAGATTTTCTGCATCATCTTATGGGTGGTTGTACGATGCCTATCAGTGCACTTGCTGTTAGAGATAAAAATGAGTTTCATTTTCTTGGAAGTATTTTTTCAATAGATGGAAAAATGAAAGCTGAGATAAATCGATCAATACCTATTGATCTTGTGCATCATTCAGGCAAAGAACTAGCTGAAGAATTATTACAAAAAGGAGGAAAAGAAATTGCAGATAGTATAAGAAATGCAGGTACTCATTGACATATTGTCCACAAGGGAGCTTGAGGAAGCTGCTGTAGATGTTGCTTTTGAAAAAGGCATCAATATTGAAGTGTTGCCATTTATTCGTACTGAGGCAATTGAATCAGTTGAAATACAACAGGAAGTAGAACTTGTTTTACTTATAAAAGCAATAGTGGTGTTTACAAGTGCCAATGCAGTAGATGCAGTTTATGGTTTTATCACTGATGAACAGCCGGCATGGAATATATACTGTATTGGATCCCTTACTTCAGAAAAGGTGAAAAATTATTTTCCTTTTTCAAATATTGTAGGCACTGCCGATAATGCAAAAGATCTTGCCGAAATGATGATTGAAGAGGTTGAGGGTGCGGAAGTAATATTTTTCTGTGGGGATATGCGCAGAGATGAGCTGCCCGATATGCTTCGTGAACATCTTTTTGAATTGAATGAGATTGTGGTATATCAAACTATTGCTGTTCCTCATAAGATTAAAAAGAAATATAATGCAGTTATGTTTTTTAGTCCTAGCGGGGTGGATAGTTTTTTTGAAATGAATAAACTTGCTGCTGAAATTCCATTGTTTGCAATTGGTAATACAACAGCAATGGCGCTGAAAAAAAAATGTACAAACAAGGTATTGACTCCCACAAAACCTTCAAAAGAGGAGCTTGTTGAAAAAGTGATTGAATATTTTACTTAAAAGATAAAAAGAAATGTTACAAAATGATTTATTGCTTCGTGCATTGAAGGGGGAGCATACTGAAAGAGTGCCTGTATGGATGATGCGTCAGGCGGGGCGCTATTTGCCCGATTACATGAAGCTGAAAGCTAAATACGATTTCTTCACTCGCATTCGTACCCCGGAGCTGGCTGCTGAAATTACCCTTCAGCCTATTGATCAAGTGGGTGTAGATGCGGCTATTATTTTTTCCGATATTTTGGTAATTCCTCAAGCAATGGGACTTGAAGTGTTAATGGAAGAAGGGAAAGGTCCTTCCTTGCCTAAAACTATTCGGTCGCAACAAGATGTGGATGCCCTATTTACTGATGGGGTAGAGGAATCGCTTGGTTATGTAGCAGATGCATTAAGACTTACTAAAAAAGAATTGAATGGCAGAGTACCCTTGATTGGTTTTGCCGGTGCGCCATGGACCATACTTTGTTATATGGTAGAAGGTAAGGGGAGTAAAACTTGGGATAAGGCAAAGCAGTTTGCTTATACAATGCCTGCAACTGCTCATAGTTTATTGCAAAAAATTACTGATGTTACTATTGCTTATTTACGTACCCAGGTTAAAGCAGGTGCTGATGCCATTCAGGTATTTGATAGCTGGTCGGGAGCATTAAGCCCTGATGATTTCAGAACATACGCCCAGCCTTATCTGCTTCAAATTACCAATGCATTAAAAAATGAAGTGCCTGTAATATTATTTCCTAAAGGAAGTTGGTATGCATTGGCTGATTTAAGTAAGTCGGGCGCATCAGCTCTTGGTGTTGACTGGTGTATTGAGCCTTCGCTAGCAAGATCAATGACAAATAACAGTATTACTCTGCAAGGTAATTTTGATCCTTCTTATTTATTAGCACCGATACCTGAAATTGAAAGGAGGGTGCATGAAATGATAAAAGGATTTGGTACGCATCGCTATATAGCCAATCTCGGACACGGCATTACGCCAAATGTACCTGTAGATCATGCCAAAGCCTTTGTGAATGCTGTTAAAAATTATAAAGCCTAATATCTTTTGTATCATGACTAATTTTAAAGATACATGGATAGCGTACATTCAAAATTTACAAAATAGTATTTGTGCAGCTATAGAGGCTGAGGATGGAGTTGCTTTGTTTAAAGAAGATGAATGGCAGCGTCCAGAAGGTGGCGGAGGGAAAACGCGCGTTATAGCTAATGGAAATGTATTTGAAAAGGGTGGGGTGAATACTTCTGTGGTTTATGGTGAAGTTACTGACCCTATGCGCACTCAGCTTGGGATCAGTGGAGATAACTGGTTTGCCTGCGGCCTCAGTATTGTATTACATCCTAGCAATCCTTTTGTTCCCACTATTCATTGTAATTATCGCATGTTTGAATTATATAATAAAAATGGCGATGTTATTGATAGATGGTTTGGTGGGGGTACTGATCTTACACCTTATTATCTTTTTGAAGATGATGCAGTGCATTTTCATAAAACGTATAAAGCGGTATGTGATAAATTTGATACAGCGCTCTATCCTGAATTCAAGAATAATTGTGATGAATATTTTGTAAACAGTCACAGAGGAAAAGAAAGGCGCGGCATTGGTGGTATTTTTTATGATTATTGTCGTCCTGGCAAGGATAGAGATATTGAATTCTGGTTTGGATTGGGATCGGGTTGTGGTAATGCCTTAATTGACTCATATCTTCCTATTGTTGCACGAAGAAAGAGCTTGCCTTATACTGCTGATCAAAAATTCTGGCAGGAGATTCGAAGAGGACGTTACGTTGAATTTAATTTAGTGCATGATAGGGGAACATTGTTTGGATTGAAAACAAATGGAAGAACGGAAAGTATTTTAATGAGTCTTCCTCCCACGGCTAGGTTTGAGTATGAGTACAAACCTGTGGTAGGAAGTGAAGAAGATAAACTGTGGCAGGCATGTCTTCATGTAAGAGATTGGGCTAAGTGATTGTAATAATTTATCTAAAATAAATCAAGATGTATTTACAAAGAAGAAACAGAATACTACGCACAACTCCTGCTATACGCAGTATGGTGGCTGAAACAATTTTATCGCCCGCTGATTTTATTGCTCCATTATTTATTGATGAAGGGAATAATATGCAAATGGAAATTAGCTCCATGCCTGGTTATTATCGTCGCAGTATAGATCTTACAGTAAAAGAAGTAAAAGAATTGTGGAGTATGGGCATTAAGAGTGTTTTGCTTTTTATAAAATGTAAAGATGAGCTTAAAGATAATACAGGTAAAGAGGCCTGGAATAAGGATGGCCTGATGCAGCGAAGTATTCGCGCCATAAAAGAGGCTGTCCCTGAAATGTATGTAATGACGGATGTGGCCCTTGATCCCTATTCTTCCTTTGGTCATGATGGCATTGTTGAAAATGGAGAAATTGTAAATGATTCTACAGTAGAAGCTTTGGTAAAAATGAGTCTGAGTCATGCAGAAGCTGGTGCTGATATGGTGGCACCCAGCGATATGATGGATGGAAGAATAGGTGCCATACGAAGTGCTTTTGAAGAAAATAGCTTTACTAAAAAAGGCATTATGGCTTATAGTGCTAAATACGCCTCTTGCTTTTATGGACCCTTCCGTGATGCGCTTGATAGTGCGCCAGGTTTTGGTGACAAGAAAACCTATCAGATGGATTATTCAAATCGCTTGGAAGCAATACGCGAAGTGATTATGGATATTGAAGAAGGTGCAGATATTGTAATGGTAAAGCCAGGCCTTCCCTATCTTGATATAGTGAGGGAAGTTAAAAATTCAGTGGATGTACCTGTTAGTGTGTATAATATCAGTGGAGAGTATGCTATGATTAAAGCAGCCGCTAAACTGGGATGCCTAGATGAAAACAAGGCAATTATTGAAACACTTACTTGCATCAAAAGAGCAGGAGCAGATTTGATTGCTACTTACTTTGCTAAAGATGCAGCGCGGCTATTAAATTCTTAATAAATTATTTTTATTCTAATGTCTATCAAAAAAAGTGAAAGAATATTTAAGCGTGCAGCTAAGTCTATACCTGGAGGAGTGAATTCTCCTGTACGTGCCTTTAAAAGCGTAGGAGGTACTCCTATTTTTATGAAGAAAGCGCAAGGTGCTTATTTGTTTGATGAAGATGGCAATCGTTATATTGATTTTATTGCTTCATGGGGTCCTATGATTCATGGTCATGCATTTCCTAAAGTAGTTAAGGCTATAAAGAAATATGCAAACTATTCTACTTCCTTTGGAGCGCCTACTTTGCTCGAGGTAAAAATGGCTGAGTTGATAAAGAGTATGGTGTCTAATGTTGATTTGATTAGAATGGTAAGCAGTGGAACTGAAGCATGTATGAGTGCTATCAGATTAGCTCGTGGTTATACCAAAAGAAATAAGATTATCAAGTTTGAAGGGAATTATCATGGCCATGCTGATTCTTTTCTTGTTAAGGCAGGCAGTGGTTTAGCCACTTTTGATATTCAAGTAGTGCCTGGCATTACTCCAGGAGTGATGGCGGATACATTAAATGCTCCTTACAATGATATTGATGCGGTAAAGAAATTGGCAAACGAACATAAGGGAGAAATTGCTGCTATAATAATTGAACCTGTCGCTGGTAATATGGGATGTGTACTTCCTCGCCCTGGTTTTTTACAATCATTGAGAACAATTTGCAATGAAGAAGGAATTGTTTTGATTTTTGATGAAGTGATGACCGGATTCAGACTTGCAAAAGGTGGTGCACAAGAAAAGCTTAAGGTAGATGCAGATCTTGTTACTTATGGAAAAGTAATCGGGGGAGGCTTGCCTGTTGGCGCTTTTGGCGGTAAGAAAAAAATAATGGAACATATTGCTCCTTTGGGAAGTGTGTATCAAGCCGGAACATTAAGTGGTAATCCTCTTGCAATGATAGCAGGATTTACTGCTTTAACTGAACTTAACGACCATCCTGAAATATTTGATGAGCTAGAGAAGAAAACTATTTATCTGCGTGATAGATTAAATGAAGTGTTGTTGGCTTGTGGTAGATCTTTTCGCATTAACCAGCTCGGATCTATGATTAGTATTCATTTCATTAATGAAGATGTTACAGATTTTGCTAGTGCATCCCGAGCAGATATTCCGCTGTTTAATAAAATGTTTCATTACTTACTTGATCGCGGTATTTATCTTCCGCCTTCTGCTTACGAAAGTTGGTTTTTAAATAATGCATTGACCTATGAAGATCTTGATGAAACAGTAAATTGTATCAGAAATTTTTGTAAGGAGGAGTTGAATAATAATTATTAAGTAGTTGTTGAACCTACAAAAGAAGCACGAATTTTTTCTGTAAGATCCGTTTCTACCATACTCACAGCTGTTTTGATCATATTCTTAAATGCAGTAGCATGTGAAATGCCGTGTCCAATAATTACTGGCTTAGATACGCCAAGTACAGGTACGCCTCCGTAAGTTTCAAAATTGAATCTATTGAAGTGCTCATCATTTATTTCGCGGCGTTTTACAATATCAAAAATACTCTCAGCCAGTTTGAGTATCACATTTCCTGTAAATCCTTCGCAAACATAAACATCAGCCTTTGTCATCAGCATATCGCGTCCTTCTACGTTGCCTATAAAATTAATTTGTGTATTTTCTTTCAGTAAAGGATAGGCTGCTTGAGTAAGTAAATTACCTTTCCCTTCTTCTTCGCCAAGATTTACCAAGCCTACTTTTGGATTGTTGAATTTTAAAATATGCTCAGCGAATAATGATCCTAGCACAGCAAACTGATTTAAATTTTCGGGTTTGCAATCTGCATTAAGACCTACATCTACCAGTAAGCCCAAAGTGCCATCTTCACGGGGCATATAAGCGCCTATGGTAGGTCGAATAATGCCTTCAATTGTTTTTATAGTGAATAGAGAGCCCACCATCATAGCTCCAGTATTACCTGCACTAATGAAAGCGTCAATTTTTTCAGACTGAAGTAAGTGAAATCCTATTGCTATTGAAGACTGCTGTTTTTCCTTGAGTGCTTTAGTAGGATGCTCATGCATTTCAATAATCTGGTCAGCATGAACAATGGTATATTGATTTGAAGATAGAGAGGTAACTGAAAGATGCTTCCTGATTTCGGATTCGTGTCCGATTAATACAAGATGTACATTTTCTTTTCCTTCTTTGTAAAAAGCGTCAACTCCTTTTACTGCTTCTAGAGGGGCGTAATCGCCTCCCATCATATCCAGGCCTATTTTAATCATTTGGCTCGGTAGTTAAATTAAAAATTCCAAAACCAGGTTTGAAGGTAATCAATCTTTGGTTTTGGAATTCTATTTCGGAAGGAATTATTAAGCTCTTAAAGGAGCTTTATCAGTTACAACTTTTCCTTTATAATAAAGTTTGCCTTCGCTTACGTGCGCTCTGTGGCGAACATGCGTTTCACCTGTTGTAGGGTCTACGCTCAAAGTAGCTGAAGTAGCTTTGTAATGTGTCCTTCTTTTTGCGCTCCGTTGCTGACTATGGCGCCTTTTGGGATTTGGCATTGTATTACTATTTAATGAATGTTATTAATATTTGTTAACTATCCTTGAACTTATCCAGTCCTTTCCAGAGTGTCTTTGCATTGCTGTCGAGGAGTTTTGCCTCCATTTGTTTCAGCTTTTCAAGCACTTCCTTATTGCACTGAGGGCCTCCAATTTTTTCTTCACTGCACATCCGCTGCATAGGGAAACTGAGCATAATAAATTCGTAAATCCAGTCGCTCACAGCAATATGACTTTCGCTTCGCAAGAGATACCAGATGTCAGGATCTTCTTCCTGTTCATTCATTTCATCTGGGTTATCTACCAACTTCACCACCATGTTGAACTCATCCCAAAGATCCATGGTCAAGGGATTGCCGCACCTATCGCAACTTACATCCGCCTTACCGCCCACATCAAATTTCAACAGCATAAAGCCGCTGTTTTTTTCGAGTGAAAGCTTCACATGGGCCTTTACATTGGCCAGGTCATTACAACCTTTTTCCTGAAAGAACTTATCGTCAAGATTATATTCATAAACATGAATACCGGGTTTCAACCCTACAAAAGCTATTTCAAAATCCCTTCTGTAACCCATCTCGACTTTATTAAGGGAGGGCAAAGGTATGCTAAAATTTGGCAATTTTACCTTCAAATCAAGGGAATTATGACTAAAAATGCCTTTTGTGGGCTAATTTTAGGAAAGTGAAAAGATCTCGGAAACTTATTTTTTTGGTGTTGCTAGCTTTGGCCTGCTTATTTCTTCATTTGTACAGCAGGGACCCTTTTCGGGCAGAATTGGGCTATTTTCCTAATATTTTTGTCCCTTTTTCGCATTTTTTGAGGTTTTTTGTGGGTTCTTGGCCAATCAGCTTGGGAGATTTATTATATGGGTTTCTGCTATTATGGCTACTTTATTTACTCGTGTTATTAATAGCTCAATTGGTTTCTAAAAAAGGGCTAATTGGTAAAAAAGTAATTGCTGATAAAATTCTTTCAATCCTTATTTCAGCAATGATTGTATACCTGATTTTTAATTTATGCTGGGGAATTAATTACAATCGTAAAGGAATTACTTGGCAATTAGGACTTCATCTTGAAAAGCAAAACAAAGAAGATATTGAAGCACTCAATATTTTGCTGTTGGAAAAAGTAAATGCATCCAAAGAGAAACTAATAATATATCAAGCTCCTCGGCTGACTGAAAATGAAATATTTTTTTTAACAGATAGTGCTTATAAAAATATTGCTGTTAAATATTCATTTTTACAATACAATCCCTCTTCCATAAAATCTTCTATGTGGTCATCAGTATTAAACTATACTGGGTTTACTGGTTATTATAATCCTTTTACTGGAGAGGCTCAGGTGAATACTTCTATACCTGTTTTTTTGCAACCTTTTATTGCCTGCCATGAAGTAGCTCATCAACTAGGTTATGCCAAAGAAATGGAAGCAAATTTTGTTGGATTTCTTGCAGCAAAAGCATCTAAAAATCCTCAGTTCCTTTATTCTGCCTATCTCGATATTTTTTTATATGCCAATCGAGATCTTTGGTTATTAGATTCAACTGCAGCAAAGCACTATAGGAGTAAGTTGTCTGAATCGATAAAGACTGATCTTAAAGAGTGGCAACAATTTAATAAGCAACACGAAAGTTTTATGCAGCCTGCATTAGGTTGGCTCTACGATTTATTTTTGAAACAAAACAAGCAGCCAGAAGGGCTATGGAGTTACGACCGAGTTACTGCGGTTATAAATGCTTATTATAAAAAGTATGGAGCGCTTTAATCAGAATTTATTTTTCCACATCATGCTTTCTACAGGTCTGTCGGGCTGGCCGCTGTATTTAGCATTTTTTTTCTGATTGTATTTTACCTCTATTTCTCCGTCTACTGGAAAGTAAATGAGCTGTCCTATGGGCATGCCTTTATACACACGCACAGGTTGCTTAACAGAAATTTCTAGAGTCCAGTTACCACAGAAGCCTACATCGCCTTTGCCTGCAGTGGCATGGATGTCAATGCCAAGTCTGCCAGTAGATGATTTTCCTTCTAAAAAGGGAACATGAGAATGGGTTTCGGTATATTCTTCTGTTACGCCCAGATAAAGTTTATTAGGCTCTAGCAGAATGCCTTCGTCGGGTATCTCAAAATGATCTATGGTATTATGTTTTTTAGCATCTAGTTCAATATTGGTGTAGGTTGCTAAATTTTTTCCAAGATGCACGTCGTAACTATTAGATCCCAAACAATCTCTGGTGTAGGGCTCAATTTTGATGGTTCCTTTATTTATTTCTTCAATAATCCGCTTATCGCTTAGTATCATACCGGCTTAATTCGTTTATTTGTATTATTAATTTATTTCTCTTTCAAAGGTTATGCAATATGCCACTTATTTTTGAGCAACATATCAATGGTAACGCAAAAATAGGCGTTTGGGAAATAGCTGAGCCAGAGGATTTTTTTTTAAAGCGGGTAGTTGTCAAAAAATTAATCAGTCATTCTCAAAAAAGGCTGCAATACCTTGCTGGACGCTATTTATTGAGCGAGTTGTACCCAGGCTTTTTGTTGGATGAGGTCAGGATTAATGAAGCCGGGAAGCCCTATTTATCAGATGCTGCCTTCCATTTTTCAGTCTCACATTGTAGAAATTATGCTGCTGCAATAGTTAGTGAGGAAGATGTGGTGGGGATAGATATAGAGATACCCCAACAGAAGATTGAAGGCATTAGGCATAAATTCCTTTCCAAGTCAGAGGAGGATATTTTACTAGCAACAGGGCTAGGGAGTATTAATGCTTTCACCATAGGGTGGAGTATTAAAGAAGCTATGTTCAAATGGCATGGAGAGGGACTGGTTGATTTTAAGAAGCATCTTAGTATTACTAATATTAATAATCAGCATGGCCAGTTAATAGCTGATTGTATGTACACTGGCAATTATGAAGTTCTTTTGAATGCTCCAGTGCTTCAAATCAATAATTTTATATTGTCGTGGGTACAAAGCAAAAGGGAACAGTAGCCTTACCACATTTTTTCAGATAAGCCATTCAAAGATCGAATGATGAAGAGGTGTTTATTTTCATAATAATCCGGCAGCCATTTTTCCCCTTCTGTATAAATTGGCTTGATATTAAAATCGCTGAATATTTTGTCTTTATTCTCATTCAGGTTTTCTATTAGATTATCGGGGTGTAAAGTGAGCAGTCTTCCAAAAGTGTACATTGTTTCAAACCCTTTGTAGGCAAGGTCTGAAGCCACTCCTTTATATTTTGTCAGGTATATTTTTTGAATGATTCTACTGAAGGTATCTATTTTGGTATTAAAATATGGAGCTGAGTAGTAAAAAGGAATATCTTTTATTCTTCCTTTGTGCAATGCATTAAATCCGTCCCAGTTCGGCATGCCAATAAGTTTGGCAGGATATTTTTTTTGGTTCTGTAAAAGTGTGTTGGCGAGTGCTTCGGCAAAGTCTTCGTCAAGGCTGCCTCCTATAATAATAGAAGTATGGTTACTATCTAGTTTTGATGTAAGTGAACTAAAATCATCCTCTTCGATATTGATTATTTTTATTTTTATCAATTCTTTTCCATCAGGTTGATTTGCTTTTTTAAAATAACTGGCTACTTTATCTTCCTGATTCCCTGGTTTTCTTACTAGGTAAATATCATCTGTACCATATTTTTGAAGTACAAATGAAAAAAGAGCTTCACAGTGCGCTCTTAGGGTTGAATTTAAAATAACCAAGTAGGGATTTTGAGTGACACCGCCGTCATTAGGATAAGTGGCAGAGATAAAAGGTATTTCTTTTCTTCTTGCAAAATTAGCGATGGCAGTAAAATCTGCATCTCTTATAGATCCAATAATAAGATCAAACTTGTCAAATTTTCCTGATTCTATCATCACTTCGAGAGAGGGTTGGCTACACTTAGAATCAATTATTCTAGCAACAATATGAGCATTATTTAAATTAAGGCTGTCCAGCGCAATCTGAGCTCCTTGAACAAAATCAAGTCCGTTTAGAATAAACTTTGGAAAGGATTTATTATATCTAAATTCATTACCTGTAAATACAGAATCAAGAAACAGTGGTGCAATTATTCCAATATGGTAGGTAGGTATTTTTTTTTCCTGTCCCCTTACTGTTGTAGTAATAAAAAGTATTGTAAGAATTAAAAAATAGAGATGTTTCATTTTTGTTTTCATTTCCTTATTCCCATTCTATAGTAGCAGGCGGTTTACTACTGATATCATATACCACTCTATTAATGCCTTTAACCTTATTAATGATTTCATTCGAAACAAGTGAAAGAAATTCATAGGGGAGGTGCGCCCAATCAGCTGTCATACCATCAACAGATGTAACAGCCCTTAAAGCTAAGGTAAATTCATAAGTTCTTTCATCGCCCATTACTCCTACACTTTTTACAGGCAGTAAAATTGCTCCTGCTTGCCATACTTTATCGTATAAACCTTCTTTTTTCAAAAGCTCCATAAAAATACTGTCTGCATCCTGGAGCAGCCTTACTTTTTCTTCTGTTACCTCTCCAATAATTCTTATTGCTAGGCCTGGTCCCGGGAAGGGATGGCGGTTGAGAAAAGATTGAGGGATGCCTAGTTCTTTGCCTATGATTCTTACTTCATCTTTGAATAATGTACGAAGGGGTTCCACCAGTTTTAGATTCATTTTTTCGGGAAGGCCACCTACATTATGATGAGATTTAATAGTAACTGAAGGTCCATGAACGGAAACGGATTCAATAACATCAGGATAAATGGTACCCTGTCCGAGAAATTCAATACCACTTATTTTATGAGCTTCCGTATCAAATATTTCTATGAAAGAATTCCCAATTGCTTTTCGTTTTTCTTCAGGCAATGATTTTCCTAAAAGCGCTGAATAAAAATGTGCGCTGGCTCCTACGCCGATAACATGCAGCCCAAGCTGTTTGTATTGCATAATTACTTCAGGAAATTCATTTTTTCGAAGCAATCCGTTGTCAACAAATATTCCATAGAGATTGTTGCCAATTGCTTTTTGAATGAGGGTAGCTGCAACAGTACTATCAACTCCGCCACTTAGCCCCATCACCACTTTTCCATCTCCAATTTTTTCTTTCAGTGAAGCAACTGTATCACGGATAAAATGTCCAGGAGTCCATTCGCAGGAGCAACCACAAATAAGAGTTAGAAAGTTTGCTATTATTTTTTTTCCTTCAATAGAATGGTATACTTCAGGATGAAACTGTAAGCCATACAAAGGCAAGCCTTCACTGGCCTCTCTTTTGAAAGCAGCTACAGGGATATCATCGGTGATGCCAAGTAATTTGAAGCCAGCAGGAAGTGCTTTTATTGAATCGCTATGACTCATCCATATCTGAGAAGTAGCAGGCATGTCATTGAAGAGTATATCTTCCTGATTGAGATTTAACAAGGCGCGGCCATATTCTCTTTTGTCGCTTTTTTCTACCAATCCTCCCATGAGTTTGGCTGTAAGTTGAGCGCCATAACAAATGCCAAGTAGGGGAACTTTATTTGAAATAGATGCCAGATCAATAATGGGCGCATCAGGTTGATTAACAGAAAAAGGGGAGCCAGAAAGAATCACTCCTTTAACTCCCTCGTATTGCATCGAAGCGTTATAGGGCAGTATCTCACAATACACATTAGCTTCTCTAACAACCCTTGCAATTAATTGTGTGTATTGCGAACCGAAATCAAGGATGATTATTTTCTCTGTCATTCGGGAGCGAAGGTAAGAATTAAAAGGGCTTTGTGTATGTTCGCAAAGCCCAAAGTCTATTTTAATATATTAAGATGATTATTCTTTGATAATATTGATATTGTCTGTGGCAATATTGTTGCGCATTACCTGAAGTATATATTGGCCTGCACTCAATCCAGAAACATTGATAGAAATATTATTCTGACCAGCATTTATTGTAGTTACTTTATTTCTTACTTTTTTGCCAACAGCATCCATAAGTATAAGCTGAACTTTCTGAGAAACATCTCCATTGATGACTACATTCACTATATCCTTAGCAGGAACTGGGTATGCTGTAACTGGAATATTTGATCCACTGCAATTAGATGATTTGATATTAGTGATTATTGATTGTCCATCGATATCATATTGTTTCACGCGGAAAAGCAGATTACCTTTAACTGGAGACATGAACTGATAATTTCTTCTTACACCACTATTACCTGCTGCAGACATTCTTCCAATTTCATTCCATTGTACACCGTCATTACTTTTTTCAATAATAAAGTGACTGCTATTAACTTCTTGATCGGTAGCCCATGAAATAAGTGTTCCGTTCGTTTTGCAAGTGACATCGAATGAAGAGAAGGTAACGGGCAGAGAAGATCCTATAGAAAGAGGAGTTGTATAAGTTAGAGAATTTGCAGGGTATTCAATAGCTTGGTCATCGGCAATTGAATAAGTAGTGAATTCTCCAGGAGTTCCTCCTGAGCTAGAATTAATAACATAATATCCAGCTTCTGGATTTGATATCCCTAAGGACCACATTGTTACCGTAAAAACATCTATCCAAGAAGTTGTAATATTAATTGTGCCACCATCAATAGTTCCAACGGCACGTCTATTAAATGTTTGTCCTCCAGTTGAATAGTTGACAGTACCGCTACACTCATTTACATTGTTGTATGTAAAGCCTAGTCCCGACATTACAGACGACATTGTAATATTTGAAGGCTGGGTTGTTGAGTTTGATCCGCAGGGAGCTCCTGTTGGGACCATTGCAGCTGCAGACTGCCAAGACCATCCGGTACTCATTCCGGTAATATTTGTTGCTGTGCCTGAAGTGGTATGTATTTGGAGTGTAAATGTAGCAGATCCTGTTGCTGGTCCTGCACCATCTGGGTCAACAGTAGAATAGGAAGCGTTGTTAAGCTGCCATTCCATTGTTTGAGCTTCAAGAATATTTGAGATAAGGGTTGTTAGTCCAAAAAGAAATAAAAGTTTAAAGTTTTTCATTTTTATAATTTTCATTATCAAAAATTATTAGTTTTTAAATAGTAAATTAAAATTTTAGTCTTGATTGGTTATCCCGTCAGGAATATTTGTTCTGGCAACAACAAGAGATGCTCTTGCACCATTTCCACTTCCGCTACCTGATGCTGAGGTAGTAGTTTTAACTAAGTTTACATCTGTTACATTTAGACTATTGCTTAAATTTACATCAGAGTTAAGGTAGCCAGTAGATGATTGAGAAATGGCGAGCTTAACAGCATTTACATCAGCTACATTTACACTGCCGTTTTTATTTGCATCACCAGCCCACATTCCATATTTTCCTGTTACTCCACTTAGTAATACAAGAGGATCGGATGATGCGCCGGATGGTTTATAAACATTCGCTATTGCAGAAAAGTCATTGGTAAAGGTCCCTGTGGTATTTGAAGTAAGCGCGTTACTGATAACGCCTAAATGATTGCGATGACGAACTACAAGAAAGGAAGTTCCCTGTTTTGTAATATTAAAGGCAATAGGAGTTGTGCCATCTGTATTTACAACATTTCCGTTACTCAATAAAAAACCTGCTTTGCGTCCAATGCTAGTTGCTGCTAATGCGTCGGCAGGAAGGCCTGATGATGGTTTTCTTAATTCAACCAGCACCCAGTCTACAACGTTAGCAGGTATAGATGTAACGGATTCTGAACCAGAATAACTCCAGGGAGTAGTATTATAAGGCTGACTTAAAGGAATAACATTCCCTGTATATAAGGAGGTAGTCATAGTAGTTCCAGTCCAAGCTCCTCTAAGGTTTGCAGAAACATTCATCACATATCTTGCATCGGCGAGTTTCCATTCTTTTGCAAAAGAAGCAGAATCAATTGCTGTAATATTTACAAATAATGCTGTTGTATCAATAGATGCTGCTGTTTTGCCCAACCACTCTGTACCACTGTATTGCCATGGAGCGA